>Ga0116171_10004577_pt1 | contig 12402 bp, 9 predicted proteins | sample AD_JPNHW2_MetaG_FD_89798 | JGI IMG/M metagenome (GOLD analysis project Ga0116171, IMG submission 89798) | Active sludge microbial communities of municipal wastewater-treating anaerobic digesters from Japan - AD_JPNHW2_MetaG | ecosystem: Engineered > Bioreactor > Anaerobic > Digestate | place...
AAAGGTATCCTAATTGAGAACGGTATCATGGAATCGGGCTGGGCAACAACAGAAGAGCTCCGTAACGCACTAAAAAAATTCAAGGAAGAGAGCGGCAAATTTGTTATAGCATACTCCGATTATATGATGCTTCAGCAGTCGTATTACCTCTCAAGCATTGCCGACAGAATATATATCAACCCTTCCTCAACTGTCGATTTCAAGGGATTAAGCGGCGATGTCATGTTCTACAAGAAAGCCCTTGAGAAAATAGGTGTGGATGTACAGATAATACGACACGGGAAATTCAAGGGAGCCGTGGAGCCATTCATGCTTGACAAGCTGAGTGACGAAAACAGGGAACAGATAAAGGATTATACCGGATCGATCTGGAACCATGCCGTGAAAATGATCTCGGAATCGAGAGGCATCTCTGAACCGCAGCTGAACCTGCTGGCTGACAAGCTTACGGGTTATCTTGCAGAAGGTGCACTGGATAGCCGCCTGGTTGACGGACTTATTTTCCGCGATCAGCTGTATGACTCTCTCAAGGTCCTTTCGGGACTGACAACCGACGACAAGATAGAACTCGTGCAGATGGGAAAATATACAAAGGTGCCCGGCATCAACAAAACAGGCCATTCAAAGAACAGAATATCTGTCATTTATGCCACAGGCACCATTTCTATGGGGAAAGGAAATGAATATAACATCGGCGGAAACAACTATGCCGACATCATCAAAAAAGAAAGAAAAGACAGCTCAGTCAGGGCAATAGTCCTTAGAGTAAATTCACCCGGAGGTAATGCAATCGCTTCTGATATGATCTGGCGCGAGATAAAGCTTGCGGCAGAAGTTAAGCCTGTTGTCATTTCTATGGGAAACTATGCTGCTTCAGGCGGATATTATATATCTGCACCAGGCACCAGGATCTATACAAACCCGACAACCATAACCGGATCGATAGGTGTTTTCGGTATGATCCCCAATACAGGCAAGCTGCTGGAACAGAAGCTCGGAATTACACATGAAACAGTCAACACAAACGAGAATTCCGATTTCATTTCGTTGTTCAGGCCACTCGAAACATATGAACAACAGGTGATGCAGATGAGCATCGAGAAGATATACTCCGATTTTGTCAATAAAGTCGCAGAGGGCAGGAAGAAAACTTTTGAATCGGTCGATGAAATTGGCCAGGGAAGAGTATGGAGCGGAATCAGGGCTGTAAGTCTGGGACTGGCAGATGAGACCGGCGGACTCAGGGATGCCATTGACGGTGCAGCCAGGCTGGCAGGACTTGATACACTCTATTCGGTAAAAGAGCTGCCACAGGTTGAAGATCCTTACACAAAGTTCCTGAATCAGCTTACCGGCAATATAAAGATGAACCTTCTTAAGAAAGAGCTGGGCATATCGTACAGGTACTACGAAGAGCTGAATGAACTAAAAAATCTGAATGGTGTCCAGGCGAGGATCCCATATTTTATCGACATACATTAATATATGGGTGACCGGAGAAGCATATTCCTCTATCCTTTTTCTCTTCTTTACGGCCTTGCAACAGGAATAAGGAACTTCCTGTATAATGCGGAGATCCTGAAATCACATGAGTTCAGCATACCTGTTATCTGTATCGGCAACCTTACTGTAGGAGGAACCGGGAAGACACCTCATACAGAATATCTTGCAGAGCTGCTGTCGAAAGAGTTCAGGGTTGCAATTCTCAGCAGGGGATATAAAAGAAAGAGCTCCGGGTTTCTTTTTGCCGGCAATGGCACAACATCAGCTGACATTGGCGATGAGCCCCTTCAGATGTACCGGAAATTCCCGGGGATTACTGTTGCTGTTGACAGTAACAGGGTGAGGGGCGTAAAGAATATTTTAAAAGAACGACCTGAGACCGGCGTCATTCTTCTTGATGACGGTTACCAGCACAGGAGTATAACCCCCGGCTATTCAATACTTCTCTCCGACTATGACAGGCTGATGATAAGGGACCATCTTCTTCCTTACGGGAATCTTAGGGAGAGCCTGAAGAACATGAACAGGGCCGATATTATTCTCATTACAAAATCACCTGAAAATATTTCTCCCATACAGAGAAGAATACTCGTCAGGGAAATAGATAAGCGTCCATACCAGAACCTTTACTTCACAATTTACAGTTATAAGGATCCTGTTCCTCTTTTCGGCGAAGGAGATAACCGGGCCGGAATATTAAGTGAAGAAGAAAAAGAAAACAGAGGTATATTGCTTGTAACAGGGATTGCAAATCCCCTGCCCCTGAAAAAATACCTTGAGGCAAAGTGCTCGGAACTGGTACATCTCCATTATGACGATCATCATTCCTTCAGCCTGAAGGAACTTGACGACATTTCTGAATCATGGAAATCGATGAAGAGTACCTGTAAGTACATCATCACCACCGAGAAGGATGCTGTCAGGTTACGGGAATTTACTAATATTGCAGAACCGTTCCGGTCGTCGGCATTTTATATCCCTCTGGGAATAGATTTTCTTAATGATGATCGTGAAGAGTTTGATAAACTGATTATTGATTATGTTAGAAAAAATAAAAGAAATAACAGAGTTTCTCAAGGCTAAAGGTGTTGCTGATCCTGATGCAGGAATAATACTGGGAACCGGTCTTGGCGGACTAACAGCCAAAATGACTAACACCATTGAGATCGACTACAGGGATATACCACATTTCCCGGTCTCGACAGTAGAAGGACATGCAGGCAAGCTGATCTTCGGCGACTTCGGAAAGAAGAAAATAGTTGCCATGAAGGGGCGTTTTCATTATTATGAAGGATATGGGGCTGCAGAGGTTTCATTATCGGTACGTATTTTGAAGTTCCTGGGGATCAAATGCCTGTTCTTGTCAAATGCTGCCGGAGGAGTCAATCGCTCTTTTGCCATTGGCGACATAATGATTATCACTGATCATATTAATTTGCTCCCGAATCCGCTGATAGGACCAAATGACGATCGTATTGGTGTAAGGTTTCCCGATATGGGAGAGGCATACGACAGGTATCTTATTAAAAAAGCGCTTTCCATTGCCGAAGATCTGAAGATCAAAGTGCATAAAGGAGTATATCTTTCGACATCAGGCCCTACATTTGAGACGCCTGCAGAGTATAAATATTTCAGGATCATTGGCGCCGACGCAGTCGGGATGTCGACAACACCTGAGGTTATTGTTGCACGGCACATGGGTGTCCCTGTATTTGCAGTAAGCATAATCACCGATCTTGGTGTCGAGGGGAAGATTGCCTATACCACACACCAGTCGGTCCTTGATGAAGCCGCAAAAAGCGAAGAGCGTATGACGGCACTGATGACTGAGATGATTGCATCATTATAGATATTTTTTTAACCTGGTCTTATCCACATAAGGTTAAATTTTGATTCCAAATTTTAATCTTTTACAAATTATTCCCCTCCACCGGAGGGGCTGGGGGTGGGTCTGTTCTTCCTGATAAAATCTTCTATTACCCGGAGTACATTAGACATATTTTTTTTGACCTCGTGATCATCAAATCTCAAAAATTGTATACCCTCCTTTTCTAGTTCACTCTGCCGCTGCTCATCATAATCGTATCTGAAAAAATGAGTGTCCCCATCTATCTCTATCGCCAGTGATAATTCTTTACAATAAAAATCAACAATATACTCTCTCAGTGGCTTCTGTCTGTCAAAATCATATCCCATCATTTTTTTACACTTCAGCTCATTCCAAAGCAATACTTCGGAAAGCGTCATATTTCTTCTTAACTCTCTCGCCAAGTCTTTCAATTTAGGATTATATGGAATTATTTTGTGTTTTGGTGCCATTGATCGGTTTTTAATTATAAACCCACCCCTACCCCTCCCAGGAGGGGAGATCCTGAAAGATAGCCCAACAATGAGTGGATATTCCGGAAGATAAATCCCCAAAGGAGGGGATACTCCGGAAGATAATCCCCAAAGGAGGGGAAATCCTGAAAGATAATCCTTAAGGAGGGGATACTCCGGAAGATAGTCCACCAAGGAAAGGAAATTCTTAAAGATAGCCTCGAAATAGTGGAACTTCATTTATTTATCCCTTATTACACTACAAACTTTTTTCCATGAGCTGACCTTACCCCTGTCGTTAAAAAGCTCTATCAGAAAAATATAAATTCCACTGCCCACAAGAGAACCATCGCCGGCAGTTGCATCCCAGATGAAAGAAGCGCTTTCGCCGGCAAGAAAATTTTCTGCTATCCGCTTAACAAAGACACCCGTCTCATTATATATGCTGATGCTGACAATGTTTCCGGGGCCATCAGCCTGAAGGTCAACAACAAGAACATCCTCATATCCATCATTGTCGGGGGTTATTCTTCCAGACGAAAGGATGATCCTGTCATCAGAAAAAGGAGCAGGATTATAAACCGAATTCTGACTTCCCGGTGTTCCCCATCCCGTGACTTCAGAAGCAGAATGCCAGTTAGTACTTTCACCTGAATTAAGTTCGGGCCGTATCTTCTCGAGTGAGACACCTTCTTTTCCGTCGAGAAGTGAATAATGCATTTTTTCGCTGTAAATGACTTCATCGATTAGTTCCAGCTCCCTGTTTAATAACAGCAGATGACCCTTGTCGTCGGGCAGCGATGGCAATGAAGGAACCCGGAAAATCTTTTCAGGATCGGAATAAGGATATCTTTCAATTGTCTTCCCCGGATCGGTGGTTATACAAAAAAATGTTCCCGGCAGGAAGCATCGTGGTTCAGGAAATACCGGCGATATTTCGGAAGTGTCGCCGTTATCTGTATTTACAGAGGCCAGATATAACCTTGAGACATCTGTAATCAGCTCTGATGAATTGTAAAACTCTATAAAATCAGGTTCACCCGGAAGTGGATTAAACAGAATCTCATTGAAGAGAATGTCGCTATGCCCCGGTTTCCCGGGGATCCCAAATTTAAATGACCTTCTGTATATCTCATTACCTGAGAAATCATTAATTTCTCCCGTTAAGAACAGAGAATTTTCTTCCCCCGGTTCAGGATGCTTCGCTGGGGCAACCAGAAATTTTCTCAGAAGCGGATCGACAGGAGATACAGACAATGAGGGTCTTTCATCGACCAGTATCTTTTCCGGGAATTTTTGTAAATCAAAAAGTGTCTCCGACAGAGACAGGATTATTGAACCGCTGTCGTCAGGAAATACATTAAGGATTCCTTCGAAAGACCTGTCGGGATTTGACCTTGATGCAGAATTAATTTTGCCAGGTGTCCCTCCGCTGCCTGAGGAAGAGGCTTCCCAGTTTCCCTCCGAATAGAATGGATGACCGCTATCGATCATTTCCAGCGACCATCCTCCGTCATCTTTCAGGTTTTCGCCATACCAGTCTTTTGAATATTCGACGCCGTGAATCAGGCTTCCTGTGGAATCCGATAACCAGATTGTGCCTCCATCATCGATAAGCGCCGGGAAAGGTTTGATTCCCACGTATTGGCCAAAACGCGAAAAGAGCTGAGTATCGGCAGCAGGACAAAGAATAAGATATTCATCAGGTCCGATTTCAGTATCCGGTAATATTGATTTTTGTGCAAGAGTGGAGATGGCACTGTTTGTGAGTCTGAAAATGAAAGATGTATTGTTCTTAAGCTCAATGTATTCCTTTTCAGGAAGAGAGACGGAAGGTGACGGATCAATCATTAATTCAGAGATTATTATGTCGCCATGTTCCATCCACACAGGAGAAAAATCAATTTGCAGGCCGCGGACACAATTGCCCTTTCTATCGCATACTTCCTGTATAACAAGATGGTTCTTCTCCTTGTTGATAAAGTCATTCTTAAAAGTAACCACTATCGTTCCCGGCGACTTTCTGACCACTGATACGGCTTTGTTTTCCCCGTCAGAAAGGATGAACAGTGAAGGATCCGTTATGGTGTCAGCCGGATCCTCGCTGAATTCAATTTCGAGTGAACTTCTTCCTGTTATCCTGTGCGATTTTACCGAGGGAGGGATCTTATCATCATAGAAAACACCTTCAATACTGAGGTCATCGAACCATAGCAGCCTGTCGCGGGTTGATGTATATCTGTAATTCAGTATCAGCCACTCAGCATTGAAAAGCTCCTGATCATGACCCATGCCTCCACCAATAAAATTCCCGGATACGCCTGTAACATTTATCTGCCATTCGCCGGCAGCTGATCGTTCAGCAGTTACCTTAACTACTGTATTTATACCGATTGTCGTCTGCCAGTTTATATGTGAAGAAGCTACAACAGACGGGGAGCCATTTGAGATTTTCCAGATCCTCAGGGTGTCGTCATAACCATAGAGGTTAACGCCTGCAGCGAAACCGCTTACAGAAGATCCGTTATTAAAATCTGACGGAGCCTGATCCGACATCAGCCATAGTGCCCAGCTGTTTGATGAGGAAGGATCATAGCCATGCCGGACCAGGAATGACCATTTTACAGTTCCATCAGAAGGATGAAGGTTAGTGAGAGGTATCCCAATGCAATCGGCTCCCCCTGAAGGGTTGTCAAAAATATGATGCAGTGAGTATATGCCGCTCAGTGACTTTTCTGTATCTGCTTTCCACCGTCCTGCGGTGCTTTCTGTCCATCCTTCAATGGCTCCGTTTTCAAAATCGTAACCAATCTGGCCATAGGACAAAGAGGGCAGGAAGAAAAGCAGTAAAATAACTTTTTTCATGCAGCGAGGAGAGATTGAAAAAAAAGTTAATTTTGACCGTTTTTAACTTAACGTAAATATAAAAATTAACTTAAACAATTACAAATTTAAAGAAAGATGAAGACAGCTGTTGTAGGAGCTACAGGAATGGTTGGCCAGACAATGATCAGAGTTCTTGAGGAAAGAAATTTCCCGGTAACTGAATTGATCCCTGCCGCATCGGAAAAATCAATTGGCAGGGAGATCATGTTCCGTGGTAAACCGGTGAAGGTCGTCAGTGTCCAGGATGCTGTCGATGCAAAACCTGTCTTCGCAATTTTCTCGGCAGGAGCTTCTACATCGAAGGAGTGGGCACAGAAATTTGCCGCCAACGGGACAATCGTCATCGATAACTCGTCATACTGGCGGATGTTCAGGGAGGTGCCTCTTATCGTTCCCGAAATAAATGCTCATGTGCTGAAGAAGGGCGACAGGATAATTGCTAACCCGAACTGTTCGACGATACAGATGGTAATGGCCCTTGCTCCCCTTCACAGGAAGTACACGATAAAGAGACTTGTTGTTGCAACATACCAGTCGGTTACCGGAACCGGTGTGAAGGCGGTAGCACAGATGGAGAACGAACGTAAAGGGATTAAGGGAGAAATGGCTTATGCACATCCTATTGACATGAACTGTTTTCCTCATGGAGGATCATTCCAACCCGATGGCTACACCACCGAGGAGCAGAAACTGATAGACGAAACACGAAAGATCCTTGAAGATCAGACGATCATGGTTACCGCAACTGTTGTAAGGATTCCTGTTGTCGGAGGTCATTCGGAAGCAGTGAATATAGAATTTGAGAAAGAGTTCGACATTGAAGAAGTAAAAAAACTCATCGGAGGTTTCCCGGGTAATGTGATATATGATGACCCGGCATCGAACAAATACCCCATGCCTATCCTTTCGCACAACCGCGATGAAGTTTATGTAGGAAGGATCCGCAGGGATCTTTCCAAAGAAAAATGCCTGAACCTGTGGGTCGTATCGGATAATATCCGCAAGGGTGCAGCAACAAATGCAATTCAGATTGCGGAATATATTGTGGAGAAGAAACTGTACTAGTCAAATGACCCCCAGCTATCAGCCAGGTGGCTGATAGCTTGCCCCCCAAGGGGGGCTAAGATCCATAACAAAAAGAATCTGAAACCAGGCCCCCTTCAGGGGGCAGGACATGCTTCAGCGTGGCCGGGGGTCATCAAACAGAAAATCATTATAAGGATACCTCTTAATATGTATTTTCTTAACCTCTTCGTATAGCAATCTCTTCAGTTCTTCGACATTATCTTTTGTTTCAGCCGAGATAAAAACCACAGGATGGTTTTTATCATTAGCCATCCATGATTTCCTCAGGTCGTCGAGTGAATAGTTTTCTTTCTGCACAGGCGAGAGATCATATTCATCCCTGGAAATATATGAGAAGATGTCAATTTTATTAAAAACAATGATCGCAGGCTTTTCGGAGGCTTTCAGTTCACGCAGTGTTTCGTTCACCACCTTTATCTGTTCTTCAAATCCGGGATGTGAAATATCAACCACATGAATGAGGAGATCCGATTCCCGTACCTCGTCGAGTGTCGATTTAAAAGACTCCACCAGGTCGTGAGGCAGTTTCCTGATGAATCCGACAGTGTCGGAAAGAAGGAAGGGAAGATTGCCTATTACGACTTTTCTGACAGTGGTATCGAGTGTTGCGAACAATTTATTCTCGGCAAACACTTCTGACTTGCTGAGAAGGTTCATTATTGTCGATTTGCCAACATTAGTATAACCGACCAGCGCAACACGGACCATTCTTCCCCTGTTCTTGCGCTGTGTTGACATCTGGACATCGATTTTTTTCAGCTGCTTCTTGAGCAGTGTAATTTTGTCCCTGATAATACGCCTGTCGGTTTCGATTTCTGTTTCTCCCGGTCCCCGGAGACCGATACCTCCACGCTGACGTTCGAGGTGGGTCCACATGCCTGAGAGCCTGGGAAGCAGGTACTTATATTGTGCCAGCTCAACCTGTGTGCGTGCATGAGAAGTACGTGCGCGGCGGGCAAAGATATCGAGGATCAGGTTGGTTCTGTCGAGGATACGGCAGCCCAGTTCCTTTTCGATATTACGGAGCTGGCTTGCAGAGAGCTCATCGTCGAAGATGGCGATATCGATATCATTCTCACTGACGAATTGTGCTACCTCTTCCGTTTTTCCTGATCCGAGGAATGTACGGGGATCAGGCATTGCCAGCTTCTGGATAAATCTCCTAACCGGCTGAGCGCCTGCAGTCTCAGCCAGGAAGGAAAGTTCATTCAGAAAGTCTTCAGTTTCTTTTTCGTCCTGTGCGGGATAGTTGATCCCGATAAGAATAGCCCGCTCGACAGGACGGTTAGTCTCTATCATTTATATTATTAGCCTCCTGTTTGTTTGTATTGATCCCCTTATTGCATTTTTAAGAGCATCGGAACAGCGAAGCACCATTTCAATATCTGAGGGGAAAGGAATGATAGTTTCTTTTGTCCTTTCAAGCTGTTTTGGGTTGAGAGCGCCGGCGTCGCCCACGGCACGGGCAGACACATGCTCGAATGTCGACTGAGCCCCTATCGGATCTTTCTTGAGGAGCTTGTTAGGGCTCGTCTGGATGATCTCAATATCTCCTTCGATAGCACATGTTTTTGTCTGCAGTGTTGAAATAAGTGCACACTGAAGGGTTTTATATTTTTTTATTTTTATGTCGTTCCCGGAAGTGTCCCTCATAACATTTCCACGGCTGTCGAGCTGGTAAGTGAATCCGTCTTCAACATCCTTTTTCACAACAGAATCCTTTACGGCGGTCTGGTCGGGGCTCACCCCTATGTTTCTGACGTTCACGTTTATGAAGTAGTCATATTTTGCATCCTTATCGAGGTTCAGAGTATGGTACTCGACCCATTCGCTGTTCAGTGCCTGGAGGTCTACAGAGATAAGGTCTTCTTCAAATTCCTTAGGGAATTTTACCGGTGTTGTATTCTGGAGTGAAACGAAGACCCTGCTCATGCCGAGGTATTTCGATTCTTCAATTTTCTGGTCTATTCCTTCATAGTCGCCAACATATTCCTTAGCCCGCACATACTCATAAAATGCCTGGCGGTATGAATCTTTGAGTCCGGCTTTCATCAGCTCATTGCCATGAGCAAAATAATAGTCAGCCGATTTTTTCTTGGCAGCAATCATTTCCACCATATAATCGACATAAGGGAAATTTAGTGATTTTCCGCCGGCATTTATAGGAAGAATCGTGCGGACAAGAGCCTGCCTGTCATTCATTCTTTTGTAGATCTGGTAAACCTCATCCCAGTTCTGAGGCCTGCCTTCCAGCTTAAGAAACCTTATCCTTTCATTATCCTGTTCATTTACGATATTATATGAACGTTCAAGGATTGCAGCCTGTTTTTCATTGTCTGCATCTTTACGTAGCTCCTTAACTGCAGTTATTATGGCAGCCTCGTAGTTGCCTTTCTCCAGTTGTTTTTTCGACGACCCGCATCCGGACAGGATGACAGAAATCACGAAGATCAGAAGGATATACTTTTTCATGTTCGTTTGTTTTTCATTGTTAAAGATAATAAATACATTGAAATCTGTTATTCATAATAATCACTAATTCTGTCCATTAAGGTCAAAGGGTAAAGCTCATCGGCACCTGGTACCTTATCCTCACCGGTTGTCCCCGCTGCAGCCCGGGTGTCCATTTAGGCGATTCGGAGATTACCCGCACCGCTTCAGAGTCGAGCAGTGGATCGACACCCTTGAGAACCTCTACATTGCTAACCGACCCGTCTTTCTCTACGATAAATGTCAGGAAAACCGTTCCCTTGATCTTTTTGTCGATCGCTGCCTGCGGGTAGTTTGTCCTTTTGTAGAGCCATTCACGGAATTTGTCGAGACCTCCTCCCCTGAATGTGGGCATGACCTCAACCAGGAAGAAAACATCTCCCTGTCCATAGGCACCTTCACCTGTCATAAGCTCATCGCCCATGCCATTAGAGTAAACCGTGTTATCAGCCGCATCAGGATTCTGTGCCAGGACATCGTCGGTGATGGCCGGTTTTTCCTCATAAGGAGTTATTGAGTCGACGACCACCGGCGGGATATACTTCAGTATCTCTTCTGATGCCGTTTTCTCTGGTGGAGGCGGTGGTGGTGGGATATAGATCATCTCATCGGGAGCCTCCAGGCTTTCCATTTCCACTTCAACATAATTGCCTCCGCCGCCCAGAAAATATTCTTCGTTGTCACCTGAGAGGGAAGGAATAATTACTGATGCTGAAACGGCTATGGAAGCAGCAAGAATACCTGTTAACAGGGCGCGGTGATAATTTTTCCGGAGCTGGTAGGCGCCGTAATCCCTGTTCCTGTTTTCGAACAGTATGTCGTCAAAACCCGGAATATTATTATTGTGCCTGCCCATTTGTCAGCAATGAATGACCTGTTATTTTACCTCAAGGTCAATTTTGGTGCCATCTTTTGGAGGAGATAATAAAAAACAATGTTTATCGCCTCGAAATTTCAATGCGTGGCAAAAATACTAAATAGCCTTAAACCGTCAAAATAGAGGGTTAAACGGAACAGGTTAAAATATATTTAAATTTTTTATTTACATTTGCGGGGTCGACAAGGGGGTTTAGCTCAGTTGGCTAGAGCGTCTGGCTGGCAGCCAGAAGGTCAGGGGTTCGACTCCCCTAATCTCCACAAATATATTCACGCATCACCGGGGATAAATAAATAGCCATTTCTTACCGTCTGCTTATGCAGAAGTAAAATTTTTGTTATAAAGATTTTCAAAGATGTTGTGATCAGTTAATTTTTAATTCGGCTTTCCAGCATTTTTTTATAATCTTCCTGTGGCTGTCCGCTATTGTACCACTTTCTGATAAGGGTTAAATCATTTCTTATATCCGGAGGATATCCTCCGCCCACCCTTAAATACAATTTCATCATATGTAAAGCTTCATAACCGAGGGTTATATGTGTTTTCGCGTAGCTTGCTTTTAAGAGACAATCCTCTTGTATACAATCAGAACCATCCGGGAATCCTGATATCAGAGAGATCATTGGAACTTTTACATCGACTTCAGCAAGCTCAAGCAGGCCTGGGAAATGTTCCCTTTTTATCCAGTTTTCAGTAATAATTTCTCTTTGAAATTTAATTTCACCTTCAATATTCCTGAGCTCTACGAGCATTTCCACCGGAGATATCTGTGGAAGACGATTAAGGATTTCATTAACCCTGATGTTATTTGAAGTAGCGAATGAAATAAGTTTCCCGGAATTTAAGCGAATTACTTCTTTCGGGTATAAACTATTATCCACCTGTGTCAATAATCCCTCTTCAAACTCCTTAACAATAGCCTTATAATCTTTATGCTGTTTCAGCAAGGAATCATATACATAAATAAGCTGACTGTTAATAAAAAGACTCTCCCTGATGCCCTTCTCATGATGTAGTTTATTCGAGCATCCGGCAGCAATAAAAAGAAACAAAAATGTAATTCGTTTCATGGCAAAGAATAACATTCACAATCGCCAATGGCATTTGAAAATTCATTGACATCAATAAGGCCAACCGAGTCTCTGCCAAGTGAAGAAGAGGTAATTAATTTCGGGGGTGCATTTATATATCCGGCTTTTACAGCGCCTGCTTCAGGACTATAATAAAGAGTTTTTATCTGT
>Ga0116171_10004579_pt1 | contig 12402 bp, 8 predicted proteins | sample AD_JPNHW2_MetaG_FD_89798 | JGI IMG/M metagenome (GOLD analysis project Ga0116171, IMG submission 89798) | Active sludge microbial communities of municipal wastewater-treating anaerobic digesters from Japan - AD_JPNHW2_MetaG | ecosystem: Engineered > Bioreactor > Anaerobic > Digestate | place...
GACGATCTTGTCGGCGGCCCGCGCCGAAGCCAGCCGATGTGTGACGAGCACGACCATGCGCCCCACCGAGAGCTTGTCGAGGGTCGCGTTGATCGCCGCCTCGGTCGCCGGATCGAGCGCGGATGTGGCCTCGTCGAGGAGCAGAATCTCCGGGTCGCGGAGCACCGCCCGGGCAATCGCGATCCGCTGACGCTGGCCGCCGGAGAGGCGTCCACCCAGCTCGCCGACCTGGGTGTCGTAACCTTCCGGCAGGCTCGCGATCATGTCGTGAATCTCCGCCGCTCGTGCCGCCTCGAAGACCTCATCGTCCGTCGCGTCGAGCTTGCCGATGGCGATGTTGTCGCGCACTGTGCCGGCGAACAGGAAGCTCTCCTGGAAGACGGCAGCCATTTGGGCGTGCACCGATGCCAGCGTGAACTGCCGGACGTCCTCGCCGTCGACCAGGACCCGGCCCGCCTGCGGGTCGTAGAAGCGCAGCAGGAGCTGCAGCACCGTGCTCTTCCCCGAGCCGCTGGGCCCGACCAGGGCGACGCGACGGCCCGCGTCGACCGTGAGATCGACCCCCGCCAGCACCGGCCGCTCCGGCACGTACCCGAACCCGACGTCACACAGCCGTAGCGGGCCGCGCAGCCGGGGCATGGGGCGGGCATCCGGTGCGTCGCCGACTTCCACGGGCTCATTGAGGAGCTCCTCGATCCGCGCCAGCCCGCCGGACGAGGCGATGAGCCCGGGAATGACCTTCTTGGTCAGGTCATAGGCGTCCTTGCTGATCGTCGCGTGCAGGCTCAAGAAGGCAACCAGCGAGCCAGCCGTGAGATGGCCGTGGAACGCCATCGAGGCCCCCACCCCGAGCACGGCCACCTGCGCCATCAACACGCCGAAGCTCGAGGTGCTGCCAACCACGTCGGCCAGGAACTCGGCGCGGATGAAGCGCCGTGACAGCTCCCCCAACTGGCGCTCGAAGCGCTCGATCAGCCAACCGGCGAGGCCGAAGACCTTGACCACGGGCTGGGCACGAGCCGCCTCCTGTACGGTGCTCGCCACCCGCGCCTCCTCCTGCTTGAGGGCGTAGCGGGCGGCGGCGGCACGGTGTCCGAAGAACCGCGTTCCCAGGCCTGCCAGCGGCGTGCCGAGGACCATCACCAGACCCAGCCGCCAATCAATGAAGAAGGCCACCGGCAGGTTGATGACCAGACCGAGAATCGCCACCACGGCGTCGACGACGCGCGAGGTCAGGCTCTTCTGGATGTCGGCCAGGTCGCTGGTGAACCGAGCCACCAGGTCGCCGCTGCGGGCGTTGCTGTAGTAGCCGACCGAGAGTCGTTGCATGTGCTCGAACATGCGCCGGCGGACACCGTTGAGGATGGCCGCGCCGATCTTGGTCCCCAGGTAGTCGCCCAGCATCACGGCCGACATGGCGAGAACGTAGGCGGCCGAAAGCGCGATCAGCACCGTCCAGAGAATGGAGGCATCGTGCCCGAGGAGCCCACGGTCGATGATCAGCCGCTGGCTGTAGGAAAAGAAAGCCTTGAACCCCTGCGGGATGGCCAGGACGGCCAGCAGCACCAGTCCTGACCGCAGGTGCGGCCGCCAGTAGCTCAGGGCGTGCCGCAGCGTCGTGGTGATCCCCATGCCGGCACCACTGGCCGTTGCCCGGGCAGCCGGCGATCGGCCCCCATCCGAGTCGGGAGGCAACGGCTTGTCGCTCTCTCTGCTCGATGCCACCCGTGTCTCCCCATGTCCCTGCTGCTGGCCTGAGTATTCCGTCCTGACGCTTGCCAACGCCCTCGCGGCGGACGGTGGCCGGGCGCGGATAGCTTACCGCGTTGCAGCTCTCAAAGGGCGAACTCGACTTGCCAGTTGGTGGGCGGCGTGCGGCGCGTGCCGAGGCGCGGCCCGGAGGTTCGCGCCCACCTCGTTCTCGCGGGGCTGCTCAAGGTGGAGACGAGGTCCCGAAAGAAGAGCAAGGGAAGGGCTCGAGGTCAAGGCGCGCTGGCGGTCAGGCCGGTCCCCGCAGATGGTCGAGGATGGCGCCGGCGGCGCGGTCGAAGTCCAGCTTGCCGGTGACGGCGAACACCTCGATGCCATCGAGATCCCGCCGATAGCGAGCCCTCCGCTCGGAGGTCCAGCGAGAGTTGCGCTGGCGGCGGTCGAAGACGCCCGCATCGCGGGAGAGGTTGGGGCCGAACGTGTCCCAGAAGGTTTCGTCCGAGGTGTCGACCCGGTCGATCGCCAGGCCCTCGCCCTGACGACTCCACATGAGGTAGTACATCCGCTGAAAGCGGCTGGTGTCCTTGACCCGACCGGGACCGTAGGTCGATGCCACGTCGACGTCGTACTTCTCCTCGAGGCCGAACAGCTCGTCGAACGACATGCGGCCGTAGCGCGCGACGGCCGTGTCAGGTAGGAGGGCCCGCAGCCTCGGGTCGCCGTGCATGGTGCCGGCACACACCCGGGGCCACTTGACGACCCCTCGCATCTCGAACCAGCCGCCATCGGGCTCGCGCCGAACGATCAGCCGGTCGTTGCTGACGAAGGTGCCTCCCGCCGCCACGATCTTCAGCATTGTCGTCGTCTTGCCGGTGCCGGCTCCGCCGACGAGGGCAAAACCCACGCCATCGAGCTCCAGACCGGCGCCATGGACGATCACCCAGCCCCGCTCGTTCATCTCCTGCATGTGGACCGCGTTGATGATGTTGTTGAGCTGGTTCGCGGCTTCTTCCATGTTGCCCATGACAACGTAGCGGCGGTCGTCGAAGATCACACACAGGCCGGTGGTTGCCTTGACCACATGGCGGACCCCGCCTTCGTCCAGGAACGGGTCCTTGGCCTTGCCGCTGGCCACGATGTAGCGCTCGAAGGCACTGCGGTCGGTCGGCATGTAGGGGGCGGGATCCATGTCGAACGCCCAGACCTCGTACCGGGGAGCCTCCTGGAGCTCCTCGACGTAGCGGCCGTAGACCTGGCGCATCGCCTCAAGGACCCCGGCGTCGTTGGACCGCAGAACCAGGCCGAGGTCGTGGATGTGCAGCGGCAACCGGTAAGGAGCCGCTTCGATCCTGATGATGTCGTCGATCACGCTCATGACCGGGTGATCGTACCCCGCGTCAACCCGGCCTTCAATCCCCACATCTGCTCCAGCCCCATGGGGGCGGGCTCGGGCTCCCGCTGGTATGATCGCGACGGTCCTCGGGGAGACGGCGCGCATGCGACCCTGGTTGAAGGCGCTCGTGGTGCTGGTCTGGATGGTTGGCTGTCGGCCAGCCGCCGGACCGCAGCCGCCGACGCGCGCCGAGGTCGAGCGGTTTCGCGACTCGGTGCTGGAGGTGCTGCGCGCCGAGTACCCGGGACGCCGGTTCGAGGCGACCGACGATCCCTGGGTGCTGAGGTCCAGGGAGCTGCCGCTCGGCCTGCAGGCCCTCTACGCCAAGTGCCAGCTCGGGGCGGCCGGCACGGTCGATCGAAGAGCCCTCATCAAGTCCCACTTCGACGGCCTGCTGGCCGAACCGCACGACGGCCCGGTACCCGCCATCCTGCCCTGGGAGAGGGCCCGGCCGCTGCTCATGCCTCAGCTCGTACCGGCCGCGGCCTTCGAGAGCGTGCATGGCCCGCACCGGCCATTCTGCGACGGCATCGTGCAAGCGTACGTGGTCGACTCCGGGATGCATGACAGGGTGGTCACCCGGGACGACCTCGCCCGTTGGAAGGTGAGCACAAAGACCATTGAGGAGGCCGCCCTCGCCAACCTGGAGGCCAGCAGCAGCGGCATGAAGCTCAACTCCTCGGACGGCGAGGACCCGTTCATCATCGTCGCGCTCGGTGACGGCTACGATGCGGCGCGCATCCTGCTTCCCGGATTCCGCCGCTACGCCGCCCAGCGGCTCGGCGAACCGTTCCTGGCCGGTGTCCCCAACCGGGACTTCCTGATCGCGTGGTCTTTCAGGTGCCTGCCGGAGTTTCAGGGGAGAACGCGCCGGGCGATCATCGAGGACTTCTCCTCCCAGCCCCATCCTCTCTCCCAGGCGGTGCTGCAGGTGAGCAGCACCGGCATCACGCCCGTCGACTGAGGCACCGACAGGGTAGGAGCCTGTCGGAGGATTGGGAAAGTCCGCGCGGTTTCTCCGACAGGCTCCTAACCCGGACTGGCGCTCTCGTTGGCGCCGTGGCACTTCTTGTACTTCTTGCCGGAGCCGCACGGGCAGGGGTCGTTGCGGCCGACCTTGGGCTCGTGGCGGCGCACCGTCGTCGGGGCTCCGGTCCCCGGCGAGTGCTTGGCTTCCTGGCGTTCGCCCTGAAGGGCGGTGGCCTCGGCCTTGGACTCGCGCACCGGGGCATGCTGGCGGCGCTCGGGCCCGACCTTCGCCAGGTCGAGGCGGAACATGTACTGCACGGCCTGGTCCTCGACGCGCTCCATCATCGACTGGAAGAGCTCGAACGACTCGCGCTTGTACTCGACCAGCGGGTCGCGCTGGCCGTAGGCCCGCATCCCGATGCCTTCCTTGAGGTGGTCGAGGGCCAGCAGGTGGTCCTTCCACTGGGTGTCCAGGACCGACAGGATGACGTAGCGCTCGAGCTGCCGGAAATCGGGCTCCCCGAGCTCCAGCTCGCGCGCTGCGTAGCGTTGCTCGAAGAACTCGATCAGCCTGTCCTCGAGGGCGCCCCTCGTCACCTTCTCCCACACCACTCCGGCATCCAGCAGGCCCAGCCCGAAGCTCTCGTCGAGCTCCCGGTCCAGCGCCGCCTGGTCCCAGTCGTCGAAGTGCTTCTCCTCGGGGCAGTGGGTGTCGACCAGGTAGCCGACGATCTGCTTGGCGGCGTTGAGCACCCAGCCGCGCCCCTCCTTGCCGTCGAGGACGTCGCGCCGCAGGCGGTAGACCGCCTCGCGCTGCTTGTTCATGACGTCGTCGTACTGCAGCAGGTGTTTGCGGATCTCGAAGTTGCGGCCTTCCACCTGCTTCTGGGCGCGCTCGATCGAGCGCGTCACCATCTTCGACTCGATGGGAACGTCCTCCTCCATCCCCAGGTGCTTCATCCACTCGCGCAGGCGGTCCGACGCGAAGATGCGCATGAGGTCGTCCTCAAGCGAGAGGATGAACCGCGAGGAGCCCGGGTCGCCCTGACGTCCCGAGCGCCCACGAAGCTGGTTGTCGATGCGCCGCGCCTCGTGACGCTCGGTGCCGAGGATATGCACGCCGCCGGCCGCCAGCACCTGGTCGCGCTCCTGGGCGCACTTGACCTTGTACTTCTCGACGGCGGCCTGGTACGCCTCAGGGTCCTTGGCGGGGTCGGCCTCGGCCCTTGCCAGGCCCTCGGGGTTGCCGCCCAGGATGATGTCAGTGCCGCGGCCGGCCATGTTGGTGGCGATGGTGACGGCCGCATGGCGGCCTGCCTGGGCGACGATCGAGGCCTCGCGCTCGTGGAACTTGGCGTTGAGCACGACGTGGGTGACACCCCGGCGCTTGAGCAGCTCCGAGAGCTTCTCCGACTTCTCGATGGAGACTGTGCCGACGAGGATCGGCTGCCCCTTTGCGTGCAGCTCGATGATCTCCTCGACGACCGCCTTCCACTTCTCATTCTCCGTGCGGAAGATGAGGTCCTGGTGGTCCTGCCGGATCATGTCGCGGTTGGTCGGGATGACCACCACGTCGAGCCCGTAAATGAGCGCGAACTCGTCCGCCTCGGTCTCTGCCGTGCCCGTCATGCCGGCCAGCTTCTCGTACATGCGGAAGTAGTTCTGCAGCGTGATCGTGGCCAGGGTCTGGTTCTCGGCCTCGATCTTGACGCCTTCCTTGGCCTCCACCGCCTGATGCAGCCCGTCCGACCAGCGCCGGCCCGGCATCAGCCGGCCCGTGAACTCGTCGACGATGATGACCTGGCCGTCCTTGACGATGTACTCGCGGTCGAGCTGGTAGAGGGTGTGGGCGCGCAGCGCCTGCTCGACGGCGTGCAGGCTCTCGATCTGGGTCGGGTCGTAGAGGTTGGGCACGGAGAGCATGCGCTCGGCCTTGGCCACGCCTTCCTCGGTGAGAGCGGAGGTGCGGGTCTTCTCGTCGACGATGTAGTCCCCGGTCGTCGACTTGTTGCCGTACTTGTCGCGGATCTCTTCGCCCTTGACGAACTTGGGAATGATGCGGTCGACCTGGTAGTAGAGCCCGATGGAGAGCTCGGAAGGTCCCGAGATGATGAGCGGCGTGCGTGCCTCGTCGACCAGGATCGAGTCCACCTCGTCGACGATGGCGAAGGTGTGGCCGCGCTGCACCATGTTGGCGACGTCGAACTTCATGTTGTCGCGCAGGTAGTCGAAGCCGAACTCGTTGTTGGTGCCGTAGGTGATGTCGGAGCCGTAGGCGGCGAGCCGCTCGGCGTCGCCCATCTGGTTCTGGATGCACCCGACGGTGAGACCCAGGAACCGATAGATCTGCCCCATCCACTCGGCGTCGCGGCGGGCCAGGTAGTCGTTCACCGTGACCACGTGCACACCGCGGCCGGAAAGGGCGTTGAGCACCACCGGCAGGGTCGCGACCAGGGTCTTGCCCTCGCCGGTCCGCATCTCGGAGATCTTGCCCTCGTGGAGCACCATGCCGCCGATGAGCTGGACGTCGAAGTGGCGCATCCCGAGAGTGCGCCTGGACGCCTCGCGGACCAGCGCGAAGACCTCGACGAGGTGCTCGTCGAGCACTGACTGCACGTGCTTGCGGCGCTCGACATACTCCCCTGGCAGCTCGGCCGTGGCCTGTCTCACCTCGTCCTTGATGCGGGTCAGTCGCGCCCGCAGCTCGTCGTCGGAAAGGGGCAGCAGCTCCGGCTCCAGCGCGTTGATGGCCGCGACCATGGGCTGCAGGCGCTTGACCTCGCGCTCGTGCTTGGAACCCATGAAGAACTCGATGACCTTGTCAGCAACTCCCGCCATACTCACCTCAAGTTGGCAACTCTACCCCCGCCCCGCCCACCCGGCAACCTTGCCGCTTACCCGCCCAGGCTCAAGGCTCAAGGACGATCGCCCACTCACGCCCCCGAGAGTGAACGTGGACTTTGACGTGGACGTCGACGTGGACCCAGACCTCGATCAACTACCGAGCAGCCCACTTCCAACTGACCGGATTCGAGCCTGCCGGACGGCATCATGTTTGACGCTTCGGGTCCAGGTCCGCGTCCAGGTTCCAGGCTCGCAGGCGGATCTGGAGGCGCAACATTCCTCTCGCGATCTTGACCTGCGATGGCGTAAGCCCCGCGGGAGGGGATGCTGTCTACGGCTGGACCTGCTGGAGGAGGTGCAGGAACTGCTCGTAGGGCAGCGCCTGCCAGCTCTCGGCGCTTACGGCGCCCTCGGTGCGCGAGACGAGGGAGACCTTGTGGGCGGTCTCGACATCCGGGGCCTCGTAGATGTCCATGAAGTCGTAGGGGCCAAGGATCGCGTAGTGGGCGACGAACTTGACCTCCGGACAGAGCGTGCGGACCCGCTTGAGCCACTCCTTTCCCATCGCCTTGCGGCCGGGCGCATCGTGCAGAGACTCCGGGTTGAGACGCGTCATGAGGACGAACAGGGGCATTTCGGACCTCCTTCGAGTCGCGTCAGCGGCGCGTTTCCTCCTCACCAAAGACCTGAGCGGTGAAGACCTGGAACGTCGCGCCCTGCTTCCAGGCGTCGGCCGGCAGGCCCGCCTTCTGGGACAGGTGGGACAGGAAAGTCGCCCTGTCCCATCCGGTTTCGGTGGCCACCTGGGGCAGGAACACCGCCGAGCGCCCGCCCTTGGTCAGCAGCACGCCATGGGTGCCGAGGATGATTGCGTCCGCGCCAGCCACCTGCTTCATGGGGGAGAGAACCGAGATCTCCAGGGTCACGCCGGGAAGCTCGCGCGCCTGCAGGGCCGAAAAGCGCGGGTCGTGGGCGGCCGAGACGGCGGCGTGCAGGATGGCGTCGACGAGCGGCTCGCGGGCCTCGATGATGCCGATGCAGCCCCGCAGCCGTCCCTCGCGGATCGCCCGCTCGCCGGTGTTGTGGATGGTCACGAACACCCCCGAGCGCGCCACCAGGTCGCCGGTCACGTGGTGGTCGGAGAACCAACGCGCGAGCGCAGGCCCGTGGTCGAGATACGTCTCCAGCGTGGCGCGCGCCAGTGCCAGGGCCGCCTTCTCCTCCTCGTGGTCGAGCGTGCCGAGCTCCGGCTCCCCGGAGTCCTCCCGCCAGGCCCCCCAGGAGCCGCCGAAGAGCACACCGGCGTAGCTCACCACCATGTCGGAACTGTGGCTCACCGAGGCCGAGGTCGTGACGTCCACGACCGCGCCGACCCCGGTGAAGGCATGGGCGAGCAGCTCGAGCAGCACGCCGATGGGCCGTGCTCCGCATACGGTGTCCTCGCTGACATCCACCTGGGCTGAAAAGCCCCGGACATCCACGGCGGCGGCCCGCTCGGCGGTGGCCCGTCCCAGCTCCTCGAGCCGCCTGACGAGGCCGCCGTCGCGGGCAAACGGCGAGAAGCCGTAGGACGGCCCGTGGTGCGTGAAGTCGGAGGAGACGACTACGAGCACGCCGGGGCCAACCAGGGGCGCGAGTCGGCGCGCCAGCCCGAGGGCCGTCCGCCGGTCCGTCTGGGCACCAACCAGGATCGGCACGATGGGCACACTGCCCACGGTTTCCTGCAGAAACGGCAGCTCCACCTCCAGGCAGTGCTCGCCGTCGTGGGCGCGAGTCGGTCCTCCCAGCTCCTCCTGGTTCCGCAACGACTCGATGGCCTCGGTGTCGAGCGGCATCTCGCCGAGAGGCGTCGCAAAGGCCTTGAGACCGGCCCCCGGCAGCGCTCCGCCTGCGAAGCTGGCGCGGTGGGAGGGCCCCAGCATGATGACCCTGGTCAGCCTCGCCCCGCGCAACGCCGAGAATACCTTGCCGGCCGTGGCACCCGAGTAGACGTAGCCGGCATGGGGCACAATGAGCGCCGCCGGGGTCTGCGACCGGGCCGTCCCGGCGGCGAGGAACCGCTGCACCTCGGCCCGGAGCTCGTCCGCGTTGGCCGTGTAGAAGCCCCCGGCCACCGCCGGTGGCCGCACCTCGCCGTGCAGGTTCCATCCCAACATGAGCACCCCCGTTGCCACCCACAGCCTGTGCATACTTGATTGATACGCCCTGAAGGGAGAAAAGGCAACCGCGGTAGGGACAGCGGTCAGTGGCCAGTGACGATCGATGGGAGGACGGAGGCTGCCCGCCCGGTCCAAACCCTCCGAGCACCGATTACCGAGCGGGCGGGGGCAGCACCAGCCGGTTCAGCGGGTCGCGAGACTCGCCCACCGAGGAGATGCTGATGGCGGCCTTTGCTCCAACTGGGCAACGGTTCTCGCAAATCCCGCAGCCGGTGCAGCGCTGCGGGTCGACCATCGGTCGCTGCAGGCGAACCGGCTGGCCATCGCGGCCCGGCTCCTCGACCTCGACGAACCAGATCGCCTTGGGGTCGGTCGGGCACATCTCCTCGCAGACGATGCAGGGGGTGCCCATGGCCCACGGCAGGCAGCGACCGCGGTCGACGAAGGCGGTCCCGATGCGGACCGGCTCCCCACCGTCGTAGCCGGTCTTGCGGGCCGAGGTGAGCTTCGCGATGGCCCCGGTCGGGCACACCTCCCCGCAGCGGGTGCAGGCGAACTCGCACCAGCCGCGACGGGCGATGAGCACGGGGCTCCAGAACCCCTCGACCCCGGCCTGGGCGATGGCCGGGTGCAACGCTCCAGTGGGGCACGCCTGCTGGCACAGGGAGCACTTGACGCACTGCTTGAGGAACTCGCCCTCCGGAAGGGCTCCGGGAGGCCGGATGAGATCGGCGCGAGCCGCGTCCCGGCCGCCGCCGGACGCCCGCAACAGCGGACCGACCGTCAGGGTGACGATCGCCGTGCCGATGGCCGTGCGTCGGGAGAAATCCGGCTGGGCCGGCGCCGGAGGCAGAGCCGGCAGCGCCGCGTAGCCCAGCGCCGCCTTCGGGCACGCCGGCAGACAGTTCAGGCAGACGTGGCACTCGTGGACGCGGTGCGACCCCAGCGGCTCGTCCGCCCCCTGGCAGGCGAAGGTGCAGGCGCCGCAGTCGGTGCAGGCCGAGGCCCGGCGTCGGATGCGGAACAGCGAGAACCTCGCGAACAGACCGAGCAGCGCCCCGAGCGGACACAGGGCACGGCAGAACAGGCGCGGAATGAAACGGCTGGCGACCAGGATGCCAAGGAGAAGACCCGCTGCAAGCCATCCGCCCGGCACCAACCTGCCACCCGGCAGCGCCGCCCAGAGGCCGGACGCCAGACCCCGCGCCGTCAGCGAGAGCGGGTCGAGCCACCCGCTTTGCAGCGTCCCGAGCAACGCCCCCACCAGCAAAGCCACCAGGATGTAGACCTTGAGCGCGTACCAGCGGCGATAGCGGTTGACGAGCTGGCTCTCCCGACGCTTGCGGCCGGAGAAGAGACGGCTGGCCAGGTGCTGGAGCGTCCCCAGGGGGCAGATCCACCCGCAGAACACCCGTCCGAACAGCAGCGTCAGCAAGATGAGCAGGGTTGCCCACGCCAGGGCGCCGGGCAGCGTCCCTGCCGCCAACACCAGCCCGACCGCCGAAAGTGGGTCGGCGTGGTGAAACACCGAAAACGGCAAGTCGCGCAGATCTCCGGCCGCCAACCGGGCCAGCAGCCAGAGGAAGAGGAGCAGGAAGAACCCCTGGTAGACCGCCCGGATCCGCTGCACCCACCTCATGCGGAGCCGAGATCCTTCACGAGGGCGAGGTCGGCGCGGCCGATGCCACGCTGGGCTGCCTCGGTGATGAAGCCCAGGGAAGCCGGCTGCAGGCCCATCTGCACCGCTCCCCAGACTTCGCAGGCGAGCGCGTCGGTGCCAACGGCCACCGCTCCCACCGTCTTGACGTCAGCCAGCGATCCGCCCTGGGGGCCGTTGGCGAGCAGGATGCGCGTCGCATCCATGACCGTCAGGGTGGGCCGGAACATTGCCCCCAGCTCGGCCACGGAACGGTGGATCGACTGGTGCAGGCGGTTGCGCCCCTTGCCCAGCACGCCCATCCAGTTCTTCATGCCCAGGGTCGCGCGCGACAGGGAGTGGTGCTTGACCACCGGCACGTTGATGACCCGGTCGGCGAGCAGGACGGCCTCCATGACCTCGATGCCACTCGAGTACCCCGAGACCGAGGCCGGCACGAAGACCGCGGCCGACCCGTCCACGATTTCGGCACCCGCCTGCGAAGCGGCAGCCGCGATGCCGGAGCGGGCAAAGCAGCGCCGCGGGTCATTGCAGGAGTTGTCGGTGACGACGACCCGCTTCGCTCCCGCCCCACGGCACAGGCGCACGAGCTCGGCGACCACCTGCGGGTCCGTGTTGGCAGCCTGCTCCGGCAAGCGGTCCCACCCGACGTTCGGCTTGATGACCACCACCTCGCCCTTCTTCACGAAACGGCCCATCCCACCCACCGCCTCGATTGCACGACGCAGGTTGGCGGCCGGGTCGGCGCCGTGCGCGGCCGCGGCCTCCGGAAGGCTGCCTCCGCCCGGCACACGCCAGTCCGGGATGGGGCGCAGACCCGCCGCCTGGGCCCGGCGGTCGTGGAAGAGCAGCGCCCCGACTCCCACGGCCCCGGCCACGAGGCCGGTGGACGAGAGCCGCAGCACCAGCTCGCGGCGCGATAAACGAGTCTCGTACGGATCAATCATGGTTGCTCCGCAAGCCAGGCCGCGGCGACGCGCCGCAGTGCCGCCTCGGCGGCGGGCCCGCTGCCCATGGCGGTGAGCTTGAGAAAGTCGCGATTGTGCACCGCGAGCAGGCTGGACGGGTCGGCGAAGGTGTCGATGAGGCCAGGCACCGCCGCGGCATCGGTCGGACGCTCGGACGTCATCTGCGTGCGGGCGCCGGTGGTGCCGCCAAAGCGGTACGCCTCCGCCGCCACCTCCAGCTCGGCCGCCCCATCCGCAAAGGCGTAGACGGTCGCGGTGCAACGCTCGAAACCGTTGGCGAGATACGCCTCGGCCGCACCGTCGATGAACTCGTAGAGGGTTTCCTTGTCGTAGCTCTGCAGCGGCGTGCGGCGGGTGGCGCCAGCCCTGAGCTCGGCGGGGAGCGTCGGACCTGCCACCGCTCGGAGGGCCAGCAGGATATGCGCCGGGTCTTCACGCACGCGCTGCGCGCGCCAACCCAACCACACGGCCACGCCAACCAGCGGGAGCAGGAAAAGGAGGTGCCACGGCCGAGGCCAGCGTGTCGCGCCCATCGGCCCATACCCTAGGACGGGCACCGGTCCGGGTCAAGCACCTCGCATCCGCACTCGCGGCCAGAGGTCGAGCCACCGGGTTCACAACCCGAGGAGCTATCCGGCCGGCGTCGGAGCGGGGGTCGGGGACGCGCCACCCTCAGGCGGGGTCGGCCTGGACTTCCTGGGC
>Ga0116171_10004581_pt1 | contig 12395 bp, 8 predicted proteins | sample AD_JPNHW2_MetaG_FD_89798 | JGI IMG/M metagenome (GOLD analysis project Ga0116171, IMG submission 89798) | Active sludge microbial communities of municipal wastewater-treating anaerobic digesters from Japan - AD_JPNHW2_MetaG | ecosystem: Engineered > Bioreactor > Anaerobic > Digestate | place...
AAGAAACTTTTATCCTTTCAGCGAAGGTACGGAGAAAGAAATTTCTCTGTGCTTTCCTGATAAAAGTTTTACTTTTAATTGCTCTTTTTCGCTGTTAAAAGTTGCGTTTACTAATTGAACTTATGCATCCGTTACTACCTGCTGCAAGTCTTTAGTTTGTTTTTGAAGTTCGATAGTACAACGGGTGAAATTTTCTACAGGCCAGCCGTACCACAAAAGGTAATTTCCCTGGTTGTCTTTGGTGTTATAAACAGCGGTTGTCTGATCATCAAAAACCCAGGTCATAATAGTATTGTCTTCATTAAAATATACACCGACATTGATAAATTTATGATAAATCACCATATCGAGGTAGTCGTTAGTCACTCCTAGCATGTCCAGCAAGTCGGTAAGAGCGCCTTGCCCAGGCAGGCCTTCCAGTTTCATTTCGAGGGTAAAACGGTCCACCACCCCTCCATCAACAAAAAATTCGCCACCGTTAAAATCAAGCCCGGCATAATTAAACACCTGGTCAATATCGGCAGCAATCTGAACGTATTTGCTGTTGCCATAAACAACAAACATTGTTAAAGGCCCGGCCGTGGAAATAACGGTGTTGTCGCTGCTAAGATGAAAAGCCGTGATTGGGAAATTCAGTTGGGAGGCATGGTCCTCACCGGATTGGTCGTAAACATGCTTTACCGTCCATACACCTTCCATACGTGTTTTGGTTGGCGTTTCGTCTATGGTACAGGAGGAAATGAATATGACAAATAATACCAACGCACTGATAAGAATTTTTTTCGGGAGCATGTTGATCTTCATGTTGTTTTGATTTGATTACTAATGGCTTACTATTATTTTTTTGCGGAAAATACTTTTTTCATTAAGGAAGGTGGCCATATATACGCCGGATGGGAATTTCCTGACATCTATACCTTTGGATGAATAGGGTTCCTCAAGCATCAACAGTCCATTCATGTCAAAAATCTTCACATAATAATTCTTTTCACTTGGCAAATTTACTAAAAATCTGTCATATACAGGATTGGGTCTTATGATAATTTCTTCAGGTGTAAAGTTGTTATCCATTGAAGTTATCACCTCTGTTTTAATCCATATTGGGTTCGTAGTACTGAAAAAACGGTCGAAAGGTCGGCGGTAAATGGTGCTGAGAGCCCCATAATTTTTTGTAGAGTGCAGGGATGCCCTGATCATAAAATATTGATTAGCGGGTATGTCGCCGAAAAGGTTTCCTAAAATGCTTTGCATGTCGTATGCCTGGTGGTTGACAAGCGGCAGGTCGTATGAAAAAATGCTGTCCATAGTGATGCCGGTGAGTGTAATTTGGGTCATATCACCAAATTCGGGAGTGATATAGGCGTCAACAATCAGCCGGGAGGTTGCCATTTGCTGTGTGGTAAGCACGGTGTCCTGCCCGATATAAATCTCGTTTGTGCTGTCGGATCCGTCGGTACTGATTCCGATGTTTATTATGGGGCCGTCGGAAAGTATGGTGTGTCCGTTTTTCAGCGCTCTCAGCACATTTTTGCCATGGTGTCCCATACCTTCGGGACAAAAGGCCAGCGTGGAAATTTTGCCGATAGCGTTATTATTGATAGTTCCCATGATGCCAAAAGTCATTTCGGTGTTTGAGTAATTAAAAGAACCATGGGCGTCACTGCCGGCGCCAATAAAAAATTTCCAGTTTTTTACCGAGGGGAATAAGTTTTTTATTTGGAGGGATTTTCGTTGCAAAAAATCTGTAATGTCCAAGCCTTGTATGTACCTGTAGAAATGATGCCGCATGTCCATGGAATCCAATGGGACAAAGGGTGTTGCCGAAGAGGAATACTCCACATTCCAGGGATTATTTTCATCATCGGTAGTCGTTATTGAGGTTCTGTTATTCCATATCTCTCCACCGGTGAGGCCTTTCTGGAATAAAAACAGGGTGTCTTCGCTGTACAGATCGCTGAGGGCTGAGACATCATTGCAACTTACTGTGCCATAGGTGGGAAACGCGCTGCCATTTGCCGGGAACAAGGTTTCTCCCAGATTCCAGAGGCCGCCGCCAATGGCAAAGCTTAGCTCATCGTTTTCGGCGAAAGGATGTGCAGCATAGGCAAAACCATCATACACGGAAAGATTGGTTAAGGCCTGTACTACCGAAAAGGTGGTGGCGGAAATATCGCCGCCGCCGTCGAGAAAATAATGGAAACAAAAGGGGTCGGCAGGGGAAGGATATAACAGGCAATGAACAACCTTCCCATCAGAATTATTGATGCTGGCTTCCATAGCTCTTATAAAAACAAAACTGGAGTCGGTGGTGTTGAGGCCTTGTACGGCGGAGCCAAGCCTGTCCCAGTTATTTTGCATGCTCAGGCCGTAGTTGTCGTAATCGCTGCTATGGTCAGTAACTGTTATCCAATCCAGGCCGGTTTTTTGGGCCGCTAATTTGGTGGCTTCCAGAGGCAGGCCATATTCAACATCGTTTTGGGTGAACAATGTGTGGTAATGCATATCGCCCCGGTACCAGCCCTGTATGCGCGGGAGGTCTTCAGGCTGCCTGAAAACCCTGAAATATTGCTGCTGGTCGGATTCCATGTTCAATGAGAAATTAACTTTTATGTCGAAAATATCGTCCAGAGGGCTAAGCTTTTCTGCTGGAATATTAAGAGAAAAATACCAATAATCTTCTGTGATATCCACATAACGTGTTCCGAAGATATTATGATCAGAAGTAAAGCGGATGGTTGATTGGCCGTTTTTTTCGTACCCGCTGGAGTCAAAAGCCTGTATTCCCCAGGCAATTTCCTCTGGTGATCTGCATATCAATAAGGAATCAAAAGCCTGGCTGGAATAGTTGTCAAAGGTAAGCACATTGGTAAATGATGTTTCATCAGCATTTTTAAGCCACACCTTTATATCGGTCAGCTCGTTGTTACAACCAAAACAGCCCGACGAATGAACATAAAAATGCAAAGGGACACAATTTATTTGATTATTGGAGTCGAGTTTTTTCAGGCGAAAAGGTACGTCAGCCGCTAAATCGGAGCCGGTGGTGTTGGTTTGCCTTATCTGACAAAAAATCACAAAACCCTGCACTTCGATAAGTAAAAGTATAATGAGGACTATGCGTTTCATAAAAGGATTTATACAAAAATAAAAATAATTCAGCAGTAATACGTTACTTTTTGAACATATTACCAGAAAAAAATATATGAATATTATGATCTGCCGGGTTCGTTTAGTTTCCCGCTGTGTTTAAGTGTTCGCAATACCAGCACCAATAAAATGGAGGCTATCAATACATAAGTAGATATTCTAAAAGGTTCAAAGGTGTGATGAGTCACATAATTTCTGAGATGATCGATATAAAAATATCCAACCGCCATGGCCAGAACTCCTGAATATTCTCTGCGTAATACACTTTTGACGGAGAAGGGAATATTGTTTTTTTGAAACTTGCTTATGGCAGGAATAAATGCTGGTACACCGGCAGACCATTTTAGGTACTCCTCTCCATATTTTTTTTCAAGAAAACGTTCTTCGGCAAACATGATTCTTTCATAATACAACCAGAAAAATAATGAAATAATAATAATGTAATAAGCATTAAAAGTGAACAGGAGCAACCCCAGCCACATCAGGTAGTTGCCCAGATACAGCGGATGCCTTATGGTGGAATAGATTCCTTTGGTATTTAGTGATTCTGCCACCTGCTCCTGGGTGTTGCGGCCCGATGTCCCTTTGGGAGTGGTGCCAATAGTATAAGCCCGTATGGCAAATCCCAAAACGGCAATGACTATCGAAAATGTGGTAATTATCAGATAGACAGTATCATTAAAAATCGTTGGATCCGTGAAGAAAATAACCGGAATAGCGGTAATGAAAATAAAAAGAGGTATTTGTCCCCTGTGCCGGAATAATGTATTGCCGGACCGTTCAAAAGAGTGTATCAAGGCCATATTAAATTGTTTTTTATAGGTATAAAGGCGGTGTTGTTAATAATAGAGGATTTTCTGGTTTTCTTTGAGGTCAGCTTTGGTCAGAAACTCCCTGTAAATATTGTTCAACCAGGCATTTTCATGGGCTTTTTTCAGGCTGGAAATTTCGTCTAGCGAATATAAGATGGCTGCTCTGGCTTTTATTAGGTCGGACGAAACCGGAATTGGCTGTCCGCCGCCGCCTATACATCCGCCCTGGCAAATCATCACTTCCAGAAAATGATAAGGTTTTTTGTTTTCCTTCAACTGTCCAAAAATAGTTCCGGCATATTTGCTGCCATTTACCACCGCAAAACGGATATCCTTGTCTTTTAAAAATTCCCATCCTGCTCTTACTTCAGAAAATGTAACCGTTGTTTCTTTTATTCCGTTTTCGCCGCGCAATGGCATTATCCTTAGCATTTGAGGATCCAGTTCTTTGCCTGTTATTAATTCGCTGAGTGTTCTGATAAGTGCCTCGGTGGTGCCTCCTGAAACTTCCGTAAGCACTGAAGCTCCTGAATGTTCCGACATTAAAGGTTCATAATCGGCCGCATCCAGTCGCTGAATGTCAATGCCCGACTGGCGTATCATGCGTACCAATTCCCGTGTGGTGATGGAAAAGTCCACATCAGCAATTCCTGGCTGGCTTTGGGCGTTTTCGCTTTTTGCTGCTGTGCAGGGCGTCACCGAAACGGTGATGATATCCTTCGGGTTCAGGGCTTTTTTGTCTGCATAATAGACTTTGATCAGCGATCCGAAAATCAGCCTGGGGGATTTGCATCTCGATAACAGGGGCTTCATATCGGGATATTTAGTGCTGACAAATTCGACCCATCCCGGCGAGCACGAGGTGATATAGGGTAAAATAGTAGTTGCTCCGTTCTCGTTATCCTGTTTCATTTTGAGCATGAATTCTGTGCATAATTCCACAATATAAATGTCGTGAAAATAGCCGGCGTCTACCACACTGTCAAAACCAAGCAGCTTGAGAGCGGCAATTATTTTTGAGTCGGATTGTTTGTTGTATTCAAAACCGAGTTCTTCTCCGATAGCCACGCGGACAGCAGGTGTGGTAGCTATTACCACGTGTTTGCTGGTATCAGCCACGGCATCCCATACTTCTTCATAAAGAGGTTTTTCTGTGAGCGCTGCCGTAGGGCAACGGCTGGTACATTGCCCGCAATCGATGCAAAATACATCCTTGAGTGGTTTGCCGTAAAATGTGGACACTTTTTGTCTTTTACCCTTATTGACAACCGAAAAGGTTCCCACATCCTGCAGGTCGCTGCAGGTGCGCACACAACGCTGGCACCGCACGCATTTGCTGTCGTCCTTAATAATGCACAATGAAGATGTGTCGGGCTGTTTTTCTTCTTCCTTTACCAGGTCATGATACACATGATCGCCGATGCGGTATTCGCTGGCCAGCCATTGCAGCTCACAATTGCCGTTGCGGTAACATTTGGTGCAGTCGGCATTATGTTCTGAAAGCAATAACTCTACAATAGTTTTTCGTGCCGTACGCACCCTGTAACTGTTGGTAGAAACCGTCATGCCTTCGGTGACTGCCGTAGAACAGGCCGTTACCAGTTCTCTGGATCCGGCAACTTCTACAACACATACACGGCAGTTTCCAGCCACTTTCAGGTCGGGGTGGTAACACAATGTCGGGATGTGCATATTTATTTTATGAGCTGCATCCAGTATGGTGTTCCCTTTCGGAACCGATACAGGAATGTTGTTTATTGTCAGATTGATCATTGCTTTTTCCATGTGAGAAAATAATTAGTACAGTATTTCTTCCTTAAAATTTTCAAGTATTGAAATAAATGGGTTTGCGACAGATTGCCCGAGGCCGCATTTTGCCGAAGTTTTCATGTTTAATGCCAGTTTTTTCAATACCTCAATGTATTCTGCGGGCTTGTCGCCTCTTTTTACGGCTTCGATACCCAGCAGCAGTTGTTGTGTGCCTATCCGGCATGGGGTGCAGAGTCCGCACGATTCTTCGGCAAAAAAACGAAGGTATTCGTGTAATACTTTATACATGGATCTGGAATTATTAAAAAAGATCATCGACCCGCCTGTGGTCAGCCCTTCATACCCGATAACCGTTTCGGCAAACTGCCTTTGGGGGATGCAAAATCCCGAAGCACCGCCAACCTGTACAGATTTTGTATTTTTATCTCCGAATTGATTTACAACCTCTTCAATAGTAGTTCCTAACTCCAGTTCGTGTATACCGGGCTTGGCGGTATCGCCCGAAATAGAAAATAATTTTGATCCTGAGGAATAGTCCGTGCCAAGTTTCACAAACTCTTCAGCCCCGATAGCAAAAATTACCTGCGCGGTGACAAAGGTTTCGACATTGTTAACAACGGTGGGAAAACCATATAATCCGCTATTTACTGGGAAAGGAGGTTTATTTCTTGGTTCTGCGCGTTTACCCTCCATGGATTCAATTAGTGCGCTTTCTTCACCACTTACATAAGAACCGCCACCTAAAAATATTTCTATTGAAAAATCAAGATTGAATTCTTTTATGTTTTCGTGAAAAATGTTCAGTTCATTCTGAAGCTGTTCTTTTAAATAGGCATATTCGCTGCGCAGATAGATTATCCCTTTTTTGGCTCCGGTGCAATAGCCGCAGATAGCCATTCCTGATAATACTTTTCGGGGTACGCGTTCAAGGATTTCGCGGTCTTTAAAGGTGCCGGTTTCACTCTCGTTGGCATTACAGATTACATATTTTTCTGACGCCTCCTCCCTTTTGGCAAATTTCCATTTTATGCCGGTAGGAAAGCCAACGTTGCCGCGGCCTTTGAGCCCTGCATCCATCAATTCATTAATGATGTCGTCGGGTGACCGTTGCAGGGTGCGTTTCAGTACCTGATAACGGGATGTGGTGTAATTGCTGAAAATAAGGTCGATGCGTTTTTGGTTAAGTGCGTCCATAATTGGTTATTTTTCCTTATATTCTTTAATGATTTGTACTGCTTTCTGGGGTGTAAGTTCTGTAAAAACTTCATTGTTTATCATCATGGCAGGGGCCTTATGACACCAGCCTAAACAATTTGCCTGAAGCAAGGAAAATTTTTTATCGGAAGTGGTTTCTCCTACCTTAATCTTGAGAAAGAGGCTTATGGCACTTAATATTTCTGATTGCGATTGCATCATGCAGGAAATGTTGCGGCAAAGCCGTATCACATATTTACCACGAAATTCTGTGTCTAAGTAGTTGTAAAAAGTGGCTGCCCCATAAACTTCCGATGCGGGTATTTGCAAAGTGTCCGCTACTTCAAGCAACGCATCCTCACTCAGGTAGTTTTCATGGCGCACAATCTCCTGAAGCAGAGGGAGAAGATTGTTGCGGCCGCGGCCGTGTGCCCTGACAAATTCTTGTATCAATGATTTACTTTCAGGCATATACTGTGTAGTTGTATTTATTATTTTTCAAAATTATAAATAGTACGGAATTAAATTGTAAGATAAAATTTTATTTTTTAACAAAATGCATGAAAAATAATTGTATTTGTTAAAAAAATATTATTATGTGCCAGAAATAAAAACGACACTTGTTTTATTTTATATTTGCAGGGTGATTAAAATTTTTATTATGAAAAAAACATTACTATTAATTTTATTCTGTTGTGCCGGAATTTTTGCGGCTAATGCACAGGATAGTCAGGGCGGGACACCCCTGAGTTTTAATTTTTCGGAAAATTTGGCTAAACCGGATATTGTTAGTGTTCAGCCTCCCGATCTCATGGTGCTTGCCTTCGAAGACAACGAAAGGGTTTCAAAAAGCGAACCCCTGCGTATTGGCATTACCCTGCCGGTTGATTTTAATCTGGACAATTCGGGGACCTGGACAGAGCTGCCCGGACAGAATGCTTCGTTGTGGCGTCTGACTGTGAGATGCAAAAATGCAAAAGCGATAGGTTTTGGATATTCCATGTTTTTTCTTCCCGAAGGAGCCAGCCTGTTTTTGTATAATAAAGACAAATCTAAGGTGCTGGGTGCTTATACTTCTGAAAATAACACGGAAGATTATTTCTTCTCAAACGAAAAAATTCAAGGCGATGAAATCACTTTGGAACTTCTTGTTCCTAACGAAAAGAAATCTGCCGTCATACTGCACATCACCGACCTGAATTATTTCTATCGCCTGAGTGAAAATATAAACGAAAAAAGCAGCGGAGCCTGCGAAGTCAATGTGGTATGTTCCCCCGAGGGTGATAACTGGCAGGATGAGAGAAAAGGCGTTTGTCTTATTGATATCAAAAACGGATCAAATTGGTTTAATTGTACCGGTTCTCTTGTAAACAACACTAGCCTGAATTGTACCCCTTATGTGTTGTTGGCTGACCACTGCCACTATTATAGCAGTTATCCTTCCACTTCGGATTATAATTCCTGGGTGTTTTATTTCAGAAACTGGGCTTCTACATGTAGCGGCACCACCGGTTCCACTTCCTATTCCAAAACAGGATGTACTCTGAAGGCTCATGATACTTATGGCTCCACTAACAATGGATCCGATTTCTGTCTTGTTCAGATCAACAGTGCCATAACCTATGATGTGTATTACAATGGTTGGGATCGCACCAATACAGCCAGTTCCAGCGGGGTGGGCATTCATCATCCCTCGGCCGATATCATGAAAATTTCTACTTATACCACCCCATTAACTTCGTATAATGCTGGCGGAACTGGTACTCACTGGCAGGTAACCTGGGCAGCGACAACAAATGGGCATGGTGTAACAGAACAGGGCTCTTCCGGATCACCCATTTTCAATAGTTCGGGAAAAATTGTCGGAACCCTCACCGGAGGCCAGTCCTATTGTTCTACGCCGACTCAGGCCGATTGGTACGGAAAATTGTATTATCATTGGGATCAAAACGGCACTACGGCAGCTACACGCCTTAAAGACTGGCTCGATCCTACCAATACAGGGGTAACTTCACTGGCCGGAGTTACTACATGTTCCAGTTGTACGGCTCCCACCACTCAGGCCACGTCATTTTCATCTTCTACAATCACCAATAACACCATGACAGTGGGCTGGACACGCGGTAACGGAACCGGCGGCGTACTCGTGGTGGCCAGGGCTGGCAGTGCCGTAAATGCAACCCCGGTAAGCGGAACAACGTATACCGCCAACGCAGCTTTTGGCAGCGGGACACAAATTGGCACAGGAAATTATGTTGTTTACAAGGGCACAGGAACTTCTGTAAATGTCACAGGACTGGCCGCAGGAACAACCTATCATTATGCCGTTTATGAATATAATACCACCGGCATTTGTTTTAAAACCCCTGGACTTACTGGCAATGCAACTACCACAGGAACTACAGTCAGTACCTGTGATACACTGACAAATATTCTTTCCACGGATACCCTCACATTATATGGCTTTGGTACCGGACAGTGGGGAACATGGACTGGACATAACTCTTATTCCATGTCTGAGTATGCCGAATACTATTCAGGATTAAGCGGATCGAGTATTTCCGGACTTGAAGTTTATGTGGGTCAGGCTTTTAGCGGAGGCACAGGAGGTAATCATAAAGTAACTTTTAATGTGTATCAGGGCGGTGGCTCAACACCCGGAACCGTTTTGGGATCGAAAGATGTTGCAGTGAGCGCATTGACAGCCTGGGATATTAATTATATCACTTTTAATTCACCCGTATCATTTTCAGGTTCTGATGTTTATGTGGGTTATCAAATATATTATAATACCCCGACGGATACCTTCTCTGTAATACAAACCACCGCCCGTGCAAGTGGAATAAATTCGGCTTTTTTGAAATATAACAGCACATGGTATTCATACCCGGATATCAGCAACCCCGATATCAGCACGGCATTGGTTGTTGACCCGATAATTTGCTCTCCTGTAACCGGTATTGAACAAAATAATTCTGAATTTGGCGTGAAAGTATATCCTAATCCGGCAAATAATACAGTATATGTGGATGTTAATCAGGCCGATAAGTCTACTAAAGTGCTTATTTTTAACCTGCAGGGTCAATTGATTTATACTCAATCGGTAAATTCAAGAATTACTCCCGTCAATATTTCTGATTTTACAAATGGCTTGTATATTCTCAAGGTTGAATCAGAAAAAGGAGTTTGCACCAATAAATTTATAAAAGAATAAGCTAACATTCACCCGAGAGGAAAAAAACAGCGGACAATTTTGATCCGCTGTTTTTTTATTCACATAACAGAAACTGACCATAGAAAAATTTACTTTTGTTAAAAAATATTTCTAAAATATGACAACAATAAAACATATTGGCGTGTTGACCTCTGGCGGTGATGCTCCCGGTATGAATGCGGCAATTCGGGCCGTGGTTCGCACCGGTGTATATATGAATGTTACTGTAACGGGTATCTGCAGAGGTTATGAAGGCCTGATAAACAATGAATTTGTGCCCATGCAACGGCACTCCGTTTCAAATATCATTCAACGGGGAGGAACTATCCTTAAAACAGCCCGCAGCGAGCGTTTTATGACCGACGAAGGTCAGGAACTTGCATATAAAAATCTTGTGCAGGCCAAAATTGACGCCTTGGTGGCTATAGGTGGCGACGGCACTTTCAGGGGCGCAATGGCTCTGGGCAAAAAGTACGATTTCCCGATTGTCGGGGTGCCTGGCACCATCGATAACGACCTCTATGGAACTGATTTTACCATAGGCTACGATACTGCAATAAATACCGTGGTGGAAGCCGTGGATAAACTTCGGGATACCGCAGCTTCGCACGACAGGTTGTTTTTTGTTGAAGTAATGGGGCGTGATGCCGGATTTATTGCCCTGCGTAGCGGAATTGCCTGTGGTGCCGAAGAAATTCTGGTGCCTGAAACGCAAACCAATATCGATGACCTCATTGCAAAACTTGAAAACGACTACCGCGAAAACAAATCCTCAGGTATCATCATTGTGGCCGAAGGCGATGATCAGGGCGGCGCTTTTGATGTGGCCCGGAAAGTAAAAGAAAAATTTAGCTATTATGATACCCGTGTCTCCATCATCGGACATATGCAGCGGGGTGGAACACCTACCTGTATGGACAGGGTGCTCGCGAGCACTCTGGGTTATGAATCCGTTATGGCCCTTATGAAAAACGAAAAAGGGGTGATGGTGGGACAGGTTAACAAAACCATTGTTTATACGCCATTTGAAAAAGCCACCAAACATCATCTGGAAATTAATACTAATATGCTGAAAATGGCTAGGATATTATCTCTTTAGTATGGATCGAATCACCCTCTTTGCCGATGTAATTCTTCCGCTCCCGCTACCGGGCTTTTATACCTACCGGGTGCCTTATGAATTAAATGGCTCAATAAAAAAAGGAGGAAGGGTAGTCGTTCAGTTTGGAAAAAAAAAGATTTATACTGCCCTGGTGTATCGTGTCCATGAAAATGTTCCGGTAAACTACCAGCCCAAATACATTTTATCCGTGCTGGACGATAACCCCGTAGTCAACGAAACCCAATTTTTTTTGTGGGACTGGATTGTAAAATATTATTTGTGCCGGCCGGGTGAAGTGATGAATGCGGCACTGCCCTCATCACTCAAACTTGAAAGCGAAAGTTGCGTGGTGCTGCATCCGTCATTCGACAGGAATTTCGAACAACTTAACGACAAAGAATACCTGATAGCGGAGGCCCTTGATATCCGGCAAAAGCTTAATCTTACAGAAATCTCCGACATTGTTGACCAGCAGAAAATCATTCCCCTGCTGAAAAGTATGATGGAAAAAAAAATTATTTTGCTGGAGGAGGAACTGCACGACAAATATAAACCCAAAACGGAAGTTTGTGTGCGGATTACAACTGAATACCAGGATGAAAACTTGCTGCATAAGGCTTTTGATGAGCTAAACCGCAAGGCATTTAAACAGTTGGAAGTGCTCATGGCTTTTATTCATCTTACCCGTGATGCCGTTCCTCCGATGCAGCATGTTAGCCGGCCGGTATTACTCCAAAAAGCAAAGGCCTCATCAGCACAACTCCAGGGACTTATGGCTAAAGGAATACTCGAAACCTATTCCAGAAGTGACACCCGGCTGAAAGATTTTGACAGCACTGATTCGGTTGATGATATTATATTGACTGATGAACAGGTGGGGGCCTTTGAGCTCATAAAACAGCATTTCACCGAAAAGGATGTTGTATTGCTGCATGGTATTACATCCAGCGGTAAAACCGAAATTTATATAAAACTTATCAATGAAACTCTGGCACAAGGTAAGCAGGTGCTGTTTTTGTTGCCCGAGATAGCGTTGACTACCCAGATTATTAACAGGCTAAGAAAATATTTTGGTAAGGCTGTTGGCGTGTACCATTCCAAATACAGCAACGATGAGCGCGTGGAGGTGTGGAACAGGGTGATGGCTGGTGGGTCG
>Ga0116171_10004583_pt1 | contig 12389 bp, 12 predicted proteins | sample AD_JPNHW2_MetaG_FD_89798 | JGI IMG/M metagenome (GOLD analysis project Ga0116171, IMG submission 89798) | Active sludge microbial communities of municipal wastewater-treating anaerobic digesters from Japan - AD_JPNHW2_MetaG | ecosystem: Engineered > Bioreactor > Anaerobic > Digestate | place...
GCTTTATCTCTATATTCTTCTATCGTTGCAGGTTGTTTTAGTAGAGATCTTGATGACATGCGATTATAATGTGAATTCTCCATCTTTCCCTTTACGATATCGAACACATTAGCAAATTTGTAGTTTTTAATAATACTATTTGTGTATCCAGAATTTAAAAGCTCTTCGAAGGTTCTGTCCTCTAGTAATTTATATATTTTTTTAAAAACAACTTTTCTCTTTATTAGATAGAAATTTTTGACCTGCTCACCTCCTTTAGGTCTGCCTCTTGAATTTGAGACGTCAATTATACCGCGTCTCTGTAAATTTTGCACGCCTCTATGGATGCTTGAGCTACTAATTTCGCTTAATATTTTATTTTTGTTCAAATCATCATATGTAAGAGACCTATCGGAATATCTAAGAAATACAACAAGAATGTCTTGCAGATTTTCCTTACTTATATTATTTTTATTCATTTATATCATTTAGTGAATCCAACTTTGAATGCAGTTATAAACTATATATTGTCAAATCATATATAGCTATGCATGCCACTATTGGTAGTAGAACTGGATGAGCACCTCCTGAAAGAGTTCAAGAGATTTGCAGTAAATAAGCGCGGGAAGATCTACGGAGTGCTCAAGCCAGAGGTAGAGCTGGCATTGAGGAACCATCTAAAGCTGGAAGGAAAGGCAGATCCGGCGGATGGTGATGTCAGTTGATGTCCTCATTTACAGATCTGAAAGTGCACCGCCTGTCCCCCTATGAGGAATGCTCAGGACTATTTACTGAAATCGCTATTGAAGAAGACTGCCTTATCGCGCACGTTGGAAATGTGGACCTGATCCTGCCTCATGAGATGAAGCCCACTCTAAAACAATTCACGGGCAAAAAAATTGCTATTTTACGGACAGATATTCCAGATAAACAATACATTATCCGAATGCTTGTTGAAGATTTAATGGATTGAGTGAGGTCGAATCAGAAAACCGGATCCAGTGTGATGGTGTCGATAATAATGAACGTCAAATCTAACCGTTCAGAAATTTTAAGTGGGCTTCAAATCTACCACGACGCGGGTGATACTTTCGAGATTCGTATCCCAGACGCAGGTAGTGCGAGAACTATTAGTGGATACTTCACCGACTTCGCGAAGGCGGCGGAAGAGATCGAACATTATACCAGAGGCGGAGCTGCAATTTATGTCACCATTAACCCAGTTGACCCCAGGTTGATCGGCAGGTCGAACAATTGCTTAAAGGCTCGCGCCAAAAACACAACTGCCGACAAAGATATTACAAGACTGAATTGGCTGCCAGTTGATGGTGATCCGCCCAGGCCCGCCGGAATATCGGCGACCGATATCGAACATCGTGCATCAATTTCGAAAATAGAAAATATCCGCAACTGGCTGATAACGACAACGGGCTGGCCTGAAAATGCCTTTGTGATCGTGGACTCAGGCAACGGTGGATACCTCTTATGCAGGATCGAGCTAGAGAATAGCAAAGAAAACAGCAACCTGGTTAAGAAATGCCTTGAAGCTCTCGATTATCTGTTCACGGACGATACTTTTCATGTAGATACGACAAGCAGCAACCCAGCCCGCATACTCCGAGTACCCGGCACAACAAACGCCAAGGGCGATGAAGTGGGCGAGATGAAGCACAGACTGGCCGGGGTATTAAAAGTGCCTGAGAAATACGAGGTTGTGTCCAGGAGACTCTTAGAGGTGCTAGCTGCCATGCTACCTGTGCAGGAAATCTTGCCCAGGAACCATGTCGACGTTACAAACGCGGGCTTTGACCCCGTGGCCTACTGCGAAGCCCATGACCTGCAGGTACATCATACCAAATCCTACAACGATGGTACCCTGGCCGTTCTGGAAGAGTGTATTTTTGATCCTAATCACAAGCTGAGCGCCTGCATCATAGGATGGCCAAATGGTGCCAGGACGTACAGGTGCCGGCATAGCAGTTGCCTCGACAAACATTGGAAAGATGCAAAGGCTGTGATCGAGCCGGATAATGTAAGTGGAATTCTATCAGATGCTAGCCCGACACCGCTTGCTATTAATCAACCGAGTGCCCTCGCCGGAGCACGTGTGGTAGGAATTGACATAAGCATAACGTCGTTGGAGGGGTGTCCTGACCTGGAAGCCCTCACCAAAGCGACCGGTCGAATAGATCGAGTCAATCCAGTGACCGGAGAGAAAGAGCCAGACCCCATAACCGGAGAGAACAAAATCCCAAAATTGACGCTCAGCCCGAGCAAGGCGGCACCCGCGATAGCCAGATTTCTACCCCTCCGAATAGCATCTGACGATAAAAATGAGAAACGAAAATTGTGGAAGTTTGATGGTAAGATATGGTCACCAGGCGGAGAAGACCAGATTAAGAATCTGGTGGACGCTATCATCGGCGATTTGAGCTACGAACGCGGACTACAAGAGACACTTAGGCGCATAAGAGCGATAACGAGCGTGGCAGACTTTGATAATAATCCATGCCTATTCCCAGCGCGGGATGTGGTAGTGGACCTGAGAACGGGTCAGGCACGCGATTATAATCCAGAAGATTATATCACCTACCAATGCGGCGCGGCCTTCCATAACCCAGCCGCGGACTACAAGCCCTTCCTATGGCTCCTATGCTCTACCCTGCCGGACCCTCGCGACGTGCTGACCGCATTGGACATCGCTACTGCGGCATGCATTCGTCTACCCTTCGAGGCTATCATCCAGCTGATCGGCCCTGGCGGTGGCGGCAAGGGCACATATGAAAAAGCAATGCTCGCCCTATGCACACCCGCCAGAGTCACGGCCATCACACTGGTGGAGGCGAAGGGTTCCAGGTTTGGACCAGGTGCGGTAATAGGAAAGGATCTGTGGATTTTATCAGAGGTAGAGGATGTCAGATTTGCGATCAGCCTTCTCAAAAAAGTGGCCACGGGAGATCTGACCGACTCCGATGTCAAGTACGGTGACCGCGTACAGGGCAAGCCGCATGTGTTGCCCATCCTGGATTGCAACAACGCGATAGACTTTGGAGACGATTCATGGGGCAGGAAGAGGCGAATCATTAAGCTGGATTACCCTTACATATTCGACTACACACCTGGTACACGGCTCAAAGACCCTCACCTAGAGGAACTTGTCACAAGTCCCGCAGCCCTGTCTGGTCTTCTGCAGATCATAGCGGCCCGTGCTCCCGCCTTATGCAAATCCCGCAGGATTTACACGCGGAAGAGGCCGGAGGAGATGGATGCCGAGTACAAGAGGCAACAATACAGTTTGCATTATTTCTGTGAAGAATGTCTTACGATTTCTATGCCCGCCACAGAGGACGGCCAAGCCATTGATGTGAGCACCGGCATGCTGTATCCAAAGGGCGAGATACCCAAACTGAAAATCGATGTAGCGCTTACAGAATACAAAGAATACTGCCGTCTGTTCAATGTGCCAGTCACCGCCGAAAAGGGACAGGTGGGCAAGTATCTTCATGAAAAATACGGGGTATCATCCGTCCCCACCAGGGACAAAAACGAACAGTACAGGTACTATCCCGGTCTCTGGTTATCGAAATCTGCAAAACTTGCATATGCCGAATTATCCCTTAGCTACAGCAACTACAACTCAGCTACAGATAAGCTACAGAAAACAGAGGGTAAAACCACTATCTACTCCCTTCTAGCTACAGCAGCTACAGGAGAATGGCCTAAAGAGGTTATCGAGGAAATTGAGAGGATGTTTCATTACATCGAACGTTGCGAAAATCCTCAAGTTATTTCCTATAGGGATTATCTTGAGAATGCTGTAGCTGCCGTAGCTGCTGTAGCTGGCAATCACCCGACAACGATTCCTGACAAATCACCTATAGTTGCTCCGAAGCCGTCCTGTAGCTGCAATGGTGAGGATGATCCCGCCTGGCAGACCATCAAAGCCGATCTTCTCCAGGCAGAAGAGCGGCTGAAGGGAAAGGAGGAACACTTCAAAGATGTGGCAGACAAGTATACCAAGAAGCCTGTCGTCACCACCTGCCAGCACGCGACTATTGTCGAGCCGAATGAGGAGATCAAACACTCCCATGGGAACAGCCACCCTGACAAAGGAGCCACCTGCCCCGTCTGTGGAGAGGATATCGGCCTAGGCCATAGTAACCATACTTTTGAGGGCAGTCATTACTGCGTAAATTGCGCTGCACCACTTGCAATGATCAGAGCATCGACCAAGGCCCTGACTTTGAGAAATGGTATGGCTCCGACTACATCCGAGATTGACCAAGATGTGGCAAGCAGAGGGAGCAGACCCCCGCTGAAGAAACACTTGCCCGCTATGCTGCAGTGCCTGGGATTCATCAAAGTGGGTGACAGATGGGTAGAGTCATCAGAGAGCAAGCAGCCCGACTCTTTAGAGATAAAGCTCGAAAGCACTTTGTAGCAATTGGAATCTGAAGGCAAACCGATCGTTGCATAAGCTCAGGCCGATAGCCTAGGTTGCAGGATTCCTGAGATAGCAGATTTACTGAGGGCGAGGGGCTATGCGTAAGCAAAGAAATTGATAGCAATAGTCATATGCCGATATGGAAGAAGGACCAGGGTACTTCTGGCGACGCCATGGTTGGGGAACCCGAATCGTCTTCAGCCAATGTTGATGTAGTGACCAATATCGTCTCAAATCTTATGCTGGAGAAGGACCTTGTAAATGCCAGAGAATGAAAACTAGAATGGGAGGACCACTCTAAAACATCATTGAGCGAACCGAGCTGGTGCTCTGATGCGAGGGCCAGAAATGCTTTTTCTGCTGCTGCGCAAAAGCGCGATAGTTCATCTGATCTATTGAATCAAAACATCTTTATATAATCTGCATTTGATGCTATATATGCCACGAGTGTGCTTAAATCTGAGTGATAAGACCGCGCAAATGTTCAAAGAGGTAGCACTGAAGGAAACTGGAAGTATGAAAGGCCTCAGCCAAGTAGGCGAGGTCGCGATAAAGGAGTATCTAGAAGTACGATACCAGAAAAAGACCAAAATTATCATTCGAAGAAAATCAGACGACGAGTGTCATGTGGCGGATGTGGCGCAAGAAGAGCCTACCGAGTCTGCGCAAATGCAACAGACGGTGCCTGTTTAACTGCTTGCATCCATTTGTTGCAAAGTCTGCCTTCGAGGGTTCACTCTAATGGAGCGGAGAAGGTCATCCGATTTGCCGCGTTCACTGTTGGCAGGACACGCCGTGTCGACAAAAGTATGCACGATTACTTGGTAGCTCGGTGACCGTATCATTTCTCACCACATATGGGCGCCCTCAGGGGCATACTCCATGGGGTGTAGTTGGTGCTTCGGGTGACCTCATGCTTGTGATATTTTTGCTGAAAACTACGTAAATAGCATGGATGGTCCCGTCTCGGCTGACAACACACAAATCGTTATGAAGCGATTCGCCCTGCTGTAAGCGTAACTGAATTTCAGCCTTGGGGGAAAAATGAATTATGAGATGCAATACCGAAGGGCAGAAATTCGATTGCGATCATTGGCGAGAGGCATATGCAGTGCCCATACCCAGGTGAAGCTGCTGCTGGATATGTTAAGCTACCCCACAACCAGTGATCGTGGAATCCCAGGCTTCAGAGTATGTTTAAAGACGATGATGATTGCTGTCAATGATGGGCGGAATGTATCTGGCGAACGAGTTGTAGTGTGCACGCCAGATGAACCTGGTTATTTCATCGTTTGCCCGGCTAGTTAGTGCAATCTGGAACGATTTTCTCAATAAAAAAAACCGGATGCATGAGGGGCCTTTGTGTGATGAAAGAAGAGACTATGCACAATGAGAAGACAAGACACCACGTATCAGCATGTGTCGATGATGCAGGTACAAGCTTGACTCCTGGTGATTGTATGAAGATCCTCCTCTTGATATCACAGCCAAGCATGCTATCTTCTTGGGATTGGATGAGGCTGCCATATATTGAGGTCATCCGCTACCTCTGGCCTGTGAAATGGTTCCTCTGGTACGGCTTGCGAGATGCAATCAACTCAGGTTCTTGTCCAAGGTGTATTCTTTTAAAGTGCATACATTTGCAAAATCGCGGACTATATAAAGCAAGGAATTTGAGCGCGATAACTATATATAAATAGCTCAGACGCATAAGAAAATTTCGTGATCAAGTCGACTTTTCGGGTAGGTATTTAGTACCTTTAACCAGCATCAATAAACTCTTTTCGTTATATATTGGATGGCCAATTACAAAGATTTGATTTCGAGTAACTTCAGCTATTGATAGCATTTTTCAAATTAATGTTTTTGTTCGCCTGGTGCTATTCAGCATCGTACTTATGCGACCCTTATGTTGGTAGTATCATATTTTGCTTGACCCAAAAACAACATCAATCGATCGATTCCAAGCAGAGATAAAAGATACCTTTTCGCCGATTATATATAGTTGGTGGGAATGAAAAGGTATGCTATAAGCACCGTCGGACCAGGCACTTATGAATCATTGTTGCAGTGCCCGATTGTTATCTTACCAAGGGAGCATCGAAGGATTTCGTTCATCTATAAATATTACGCGCTGCCATTATCCTTCGCATAATCTCGCTTATGGAAGCACCTGTGCCAATTTATATAATGCAGCGTCGGAATAGAGCATGTCAGGATCTGCACTTGCAACCATCGTCATGCACTAACAGAATGGCATCGCCTCGTATAGCCCATAGATCCAATATAGCGGTACTACCACTCTGATTGTAGTGAAATACTCTATACTTGCAGGGGGAGGACATAACCAAAGTTATGGGGATTAGTTCTCGATTGGATGCTGTCTCATAGTCACATATATAAAAACGTGAGCGATTGTGCACAATGTGCTGCTGAGTATCTGCAAGAGAGCGAGCAGCAAAGAGGAGCTGGTGAGGGCACCATGAAGGATGTCGAAAGTCATTTCTCGAAGACCAGGCATTCTGGGCTGAGTGGTGTGCCAAACCATATTGCAGGCTAACCAGGAGAGCTTCCGGCGAGGTCAGGAGTGTCTCTTCCCCATTCGGAACTCCGGGCACCTGAGCAACAAGACGGTTCTCCGGACCATAGACTGCCTGGCAGAAGAGACCGGGATGGTCTCGCGCAGGCAGAAGCTCTCTTGGAGAACGATAAAGCCCGACATTCTCGGGCGTAGCAAGGTGCTGAATGCGCTCATGGCTAAGCGTGCCGGTGACCATGATTCAGATAGCCGGGCGGGGCAAAAAGGCTATAGGTCTACGCCACGGTGGCCCCGGCGCTGGTGAAAGAAGCGTATGATCTGCATGGATTCCTGACGCACCTCAATTCATCCTTATATCATTGAGGGCTTCATCTATGGCTGGTGATTTCTCATTTAAATGGCCCCGTGCAAGAGCTTCTGATAATTCCGCTACCAATGTCTGAGTTTGACTCTTGCCTCGAACAATAGCTCGCACTAAATAGTCACCATACGATGTGATTTCTTCAACAAAGTCTTCATTGCTACGTCTTGATTCTCTCACGGGCTCGTAATACGTCTCATGAAGTTCATATGTAACTGCATAAGTATCGTCCGGAGCATCTTTCACCATCAACCGTATGTAGTAGTGAATGGGGGGTCCTCCATAACCTGCCTTCGGAAATCCACTAGAATCAATGACGAACTTCGCCAACAACATCGGATTAGCCATTTTGACCTCCTGTGGTTGGGATAAATATTATGCCATTATGGTCGGCTGGATCCCAACCGTCCTCATACCTTCGACAGAGTTCCTCCAGCCACGACTCAACTTCGTTCTCTATCCCTGGTGCAAATGGTGTCCATACCCATGCATCCTGCTGGATACACCCTTGAACTGTCGGCCAAAATTCTTTATATAGCTTGCTGAGGTCGGACATGGGATCAGATTTCCCGAGTATACTAGGTAGATTTGCCTCCGCACTTCGAACAACCTGATAGCAGCTCTTAGCCAATATTGCTCTCTTTTGGCCGTCCTCCCGAATGAACGCTACCCGCAAAAATATCCATGCGAGAACTACTAGCAAAACTGGGTAGTAAAGTTCTTTGGGTAGCGTGTCGGTTAGATCGGCTAGAACTGTAGACTTACCTCCACTGGTTTGACCAGCTGCAAAAATGCCAGATACTACAGGTGAAACAACACCTATAGCAGTTAGCACAACGAGTATATCTGTCGTGTAGCCAAACAAAGAATACGTTACAAAGAACCATTTTTTGCGCAACATTTTTGCGGTGACAAAATATGGCAGTATATCATTCCGCAGCTTTCGCTTAACAGGATGTTCTATCGGCATACATTTTCAATTGCTTGAATATTCATTATAAATGTTTATAGTTTTCGATACCATCTTGTATTGTATCTGTGGAGTCCGAGGTTTCTGCCCGCTTCAGACAGAGAGATGAAGGCCACAAATTCTGGTATAACAACATACTAAAAGACCGAACTTGCCTGTGGCGCCAAATCAGGTGTTGGGTACAGTGGATTGGGCTATCTCGCATGGCATGTATGATTAGGAACGCCATCAATTGTAAAACGAGGGTGACTACTATATGAATGGAGCCACGGGCCTGGCCAGTCCTCAAGCCCCATCGCTCCGACTTAAATTGCCTCTCTCCTCCTAATGACTGGCGTTCTTGGAGGAACAAGGACGAGTCTGGCCTTAAGTCTTTCCTTGAAAAAGGTGAGGCAGGGCGCCATAGGATCTCATGAAAGATGGATAAGAAGGTGGGAGGAGAAAGTCAATTGGATGTAGGAGGGAATAATGGCCATCGACTTTCGCCAATCACACAGCGTCCGAATTTCCGGAAACCTTTTCATGGGGCCTCGTGCCCGCCCTCTCGCCTTCGGCTTTTTGTGCCGCCTCATGACCCGACCGTGTATTAGCGCAAGACCTTCAGGCATATCCGAAAGGATAAACTACGGTTTCCGTACCTTATTGACATTTTGTCACTTAGCTCCTATAGTCCAATCTGACCAAAATTAATAATAGTTCAAACCGTATTTAGTTTAATTATTGATAATTATGATCGAAGCTTTATTGATACAACAACTGTCTTCGTTGCTTGCCCCGGCATTGCCTTACTTGATGGGAGCAGCAACCATAGCTGGCAAGAAGGCGGCGGATAGTCTGGGCGGCAAAATTGGTGATGAAGCCTGGAGCAAAGCGCAGCATGTATGGGATAAGCTCCGGCCTTGGGCAGAGAAGAAGCCCGAGGTAGCCAAAGCTTTGAAAGAGGTAGCTGAGAATGCCGATGATCCCATTTACACAGCCATCCTGCCGCTAAATTTGAAGAAGCTCCTGGAAGAAATGCCAACCCAGACGGTTAATGAGATCCGTAACATAGTCATCCAGGCCAAAAGCGAGTCCCGGATCACAACAGCTGACCGTGGTGGAGTTGCCATTGGAGGAGACGTGTCTGGTGGCATGATCACAGCAGCTTACCATAGCTACGATAATAAGTCCGAGTAGTAGATGCTGTGTGATCTCCGTCTTGATTCAGATTCCAGGGTTGAGGTCTTGAAGCGTATGGCTTCAGGCACAGGCTCCAACCATCTCGATGACCTCCTAATGCTGTAGCAGGCCTGAACTAGGGCCGGGTTACCATTGCCTCGAACGGCCACGTGGGCGTTGGACAAGAGCCCATCCAGGTCATCTTCAGTCGACACATATTAGAATAACTTTGTCTCAAATAGGACTGTAATCATGAATTCTGACCCTGAACAACCCATCAATGGCGGTTCCGATGATAAAGCTGATCGAAGTTCTTTTACTCAGCCTTCTCATATCAAGGAAACATCTGCATCTAATGCTGGCGTGGCCGTTGGTGGTGACAACTTTGGTGATATCCAGACGACCTATGTGCAGGTCGATGCGAATGATGTCCTTAATGCTGATTCTATAAACAGGAAAATAAAAAAAATTATAATAGGGGTCTTTGTTTTAGGGGTAATTGTATTCATTTCGAGTGCATATTTAGGCCCGCTAATACGGGGATCTGACCTCGAAGCAATTGTTGATGTTTATGATGAAGGATATAATAATTCTGAGCTCATAACACCTCCGGATATAAGGTTTAGTTTAGAAATAACAAATAAAGGTGAGAAAACAGTCGTTATAAAAGGTATCCCGGAATTCGTGATCAATATAAAACAAGATGGAATTCTTAAGAGTTATCCATTATCAGCTCCCGTAAATGGGTGTGGATCGCGTTTTTTTATTGGAGGTAGTTGTGAGGAAAGCATAGAGTTAGAACCTCTACACAACATAAAAGTGTATTTTTGTGTTGATTATTTAGGAAAAGACATAATTTTAGGTAATCTTCCCGATATTAGATTAAGCCCTGATGACGTAAGTTTCCATATTGAAGGTGAATCTACGTTGGGTAATTACTCTACAGATAAAAGAGGTCTCCGAATAGAAAATCCATACTACTGGGAACTTAGTCGATATGAAAGCGATATTCTAAAATATAAAGATGATCTCTTGCTTGACCCCAATTCTTCAAAAACCTACCGTGATATAGGCTGGGCTTATTATATGGTTGATCGTTATAATGATTCTATAGCCGCATATGATAAAGCTATTGATTTGGAGAAGGCAACTCCTGATTATCAGGAACACGATTTATTTTTTAATATCAATATTGAAGAATATTTGTATTTGAAAGGGATAGCTTTGAAAGACATAGGATATAATCAAGAAGCGTTAAAACTTTTCGATGATGTTATTAAACAAGCGGAAACTTATATTGGATTTTTTACGCCGCCTGGATTCGAAAGTGGATGGCTACCTGCACAAGCATACTATAACAAAGGTGTGGTTTTAAGTCGCATGGGGATGTATTCGGAAGCTATAGACGCTTATAATGTAGTGGAAAATCGTGGCAATTCTAATAGTGACGTAGGGAGCCTAGTTCATAAGAAGAAAGCTGAGTCTCTTTTAGAACTTGGACCTGGTCGTAATATAGAGGCAAATCGCGAATTAGCTGAATTTGATGAATACAAAAATATTCCATATAGATGGCTCAATTGAGCAAAGGTCAGGCATTCTCAAATAAGCAACAGCTTACAAGGTTTCCCGAGCGTTGGTACACTTGGTAATCCTCCTTTGCCTCAACGACCTTGGCTGCCGGGTGGGGGGAGCTGGTCAATATCCGCATCTCGGACATAGACTTTCATAATGGGTTCATCTGGATTCAGAGCACCAGAACGAAGGCAAGGTATTTTCGGGCTGTCCGGGTGAGCCAGGCCATATTGCAGGCCATTCAAGAGAACACCCAGCCTGGCCAGGAGGTCTCGCCCAGTCAGAAGCTCCCAGGAAGGTCACGCCCCATATCCTTAGACATAGCCATGTGGTCGATGTACTCAAGGCCGGCGTGCCGGTGCCCATGGTCCTGAAGCCGGGTGGGGCACAAGAGGCTTTCCGCGGCGGAGATTTACGCCACCATGGCGCTGGTGAATGAGTAAATTTATTAAGGATACGATTAACTAAAAGAATAAGGAGAGTTCAAATGAAAAGAAAATCAATCTCTATCTTCCTACCGATAATTGCAGTCCTACTAGTAACAACAATAAATGCTGCACCTTTTTATCCAGGAGGCATATCTCCTATTGATCCAGGAGGCATATCTCCTATTGATCCAGGAGGCATGTCTCCTATTGATCCGGGAGACATATCTCCTATTGATCCAGGAAACACATATCCTATTAACCCAATAAATGCATCACATATCGAGCAGGTTATGCCTGGATTGCCCAATCCTGCGACTACTTATTGCGTTAATCACGGGGGAAATCTCAAAAATGTGGAGACTCCTGAGGGAACAGTTGGATATTGTGATCTTCCTGATGGTACTACCTGTGAAGAGTGGGCATTCTATAACGGAGAATGTGGATCTTCCAATAATCCAAGTTCAACAATAAATCAAAAGTCAAAAAATGATAAAATTTTAATCCAAGGGAAGGTTACTTCTATCGATCAATATAGAGACTTCACTATATACGTTGACAAGGTTCTTCAAGGATATGGATTAGATGGTATATCTGGTTTCAAATTAGTCCCTGGCGTTATCGTGGAAACTACTCCTGTGGATTCTAGTGTTAGTGTCGATGTAGGAGATTGCGTTGAGGTTTTTGGCAAATGGTGGATGACAGATAGCCCGCCTGTTTACTTGGGTGATTCCTGGACCTATATTAAGAAAATAACTTGTCTTAATTCGCCTATATGTACACCAGGGCCTACAAGAAATTGTAAATGCCTTAATGGCGAGATTTGGAACGAATATCAAAACGAAGATTGTACAAAAGAGTGGAGAATAGCGGAAAACTGCAATGATCGTGGGCCTAATTGGAGTTGTGAGAATTGTCAGTGCGTTGAAACAACTCCAAAA
>Ga0116171_10004584_pt1 | contig 12385 bp, 10 predicted proteins | sample AD_JPNHW2_MetaG_FD_89798 | JGI IMG/M metagenome (GOLD analysis project Ga0116171, IMG submission 89798) | Active sludge microbial communities of municipal wastewater-treating anaerobic digesters from Japan - AD_JPNHW2_MetaG | ecosystem: Engineered > Bioreactor > Anaerobic > Digestate | place...
CAACGGGCGGAACAAGAATGGCGCTACACCGCTGCACGACGCCGCGTTAGCGGGAAAGGCGGGGGTGGCCGAGGTGCTGATCGCCTACGGGGCCAAAGTGGATCTGACCGGAGCCGAGAATGGCTCGACGGCGCTGCACCTGGCCGCCGGGTGGGGGAGAGCCGAGGTCGTCAAGTTGTTGCTTGACCGTGGCGCGGACCGCTCGGTGAAGAACAACAATGGCCGGACGGCGATCGAACTGGCGAAGGAAGCAGGCTTCGACGAAATCGTCAAGCTGCTGGAAGCACCGGCCGGATCAGTCGAGCCAGCGAACCGATAGCGGTTGGGTGCGGGCGCAGGCCTGGGTGCCAGTGACACCTGAGGAGATCAGGGCGCAGGCGGCATCGGTGGCCGTGCGGGCGGCTTCTTGCTTCGATGCACCGGAGGCAGTGGAACACTGCTGGCGGCCCTCGAAGGCCATGCAGACCTCGACGCGGTTCTGGCGCAGTGAGGTCATCTGCCAGGTGATGAATCCAAGAAACAGGGCGAAGCCGACGCCGATGAGAGTGAAGAGCCGGGTCCGGTTCATCGATGATTATTCGGTGAAATAACTGCCCATCTGGCGGAACTTCTCGCAGCGCTGGTTGATGAGTTGCCCGGCAGTCATGGATTTCAGCTCGCGGATGGCTGTTAGCATGCCGGTTTTGAGAAACTGGGCGGCACGGTCATAGTCGTCCTGAGCGCCGCCTGGAGGTTCCGGGATGATGCCATCGACAAGGCCGAGACGGGAGAGGTCGGCGGCTGTGATCTTGAGCGCAGCAGCGGCGATATCGCCCTTGCTAGCGTCGCGGTAGATGATGGCGGCACAGCTTTCCGGAGAGATGACGCTGTACACCGAGTTCTCGAGCATGTAGACGCGGTTGCCGACGCCGAGCGCGAGTGCGCCGCCGCTTCCGCCCTCGCCGATGACGATGACAATGATGGGGCTTTCGATCCGCGACATCTCACGCAGGTTCAGAGCGATGGCCTGGGCCTGGCCGCGCTCCTCGGCATCGATGCCTGGATAAGCGCCTGGGGTATCGAGGAACGTGACAATGGGGCGGCCGAACTTCGCCGCCAGTTCCATGGCGCGCATGGCTTTGCGGTAGCCCTCGGGCTTGGGCATACCGAAGTTGCGATAGAGCTTCTGTTTGGTGTCGCGGCCCTTCTGCTGGCCGATGAGCATGACGGGTTCATCACCGACTGTACCGAAGCCACAGACGATGGCCGGATCGTCGCCGAAGTTGCGGTCGCCGTGGATTTCGATGAAGTCGGGCGCGATGCGCTGGATGTAGTCGAGCGAATGGGGCCGTTTCGGGTGGCGAGCGAGTTTGACACGCTCCCAGGCAATGTTCAAGCCAGCCTCACCTTTCAAGCGAAGCAGTTCGGACTCGAGTTCCTGAAGGCGGGCGCGGGCCCCGCCGCTCGTCAGTTGGAGCTCGGCCATCTCCTTCTGGAGATCGGCGATGCGCTGGCTGGTTTGAGCCTCGCTCATAGGCGTTGGACTTCCTTTGCTTCCCTCTTACGAGGCTAACACTTCCACGGCTTCCGGACCGCAGATGCGCTCGATCTCGGCCCTGAACTCCTTGTCCGGCTGGATCGTGCAGGGAACGTCAAGGATCAGGGCAAAGTCGCGCTGGCGTTCCAACCGGAGCCGGACCACGGTCTTGCCAGGCTTGCGCCCGAACAGCTTCTGCAGCTCTTCGACGCGCTCCGAACCATTATTGGTGAGGCGGACTCGGACCGAGATCATCGAGGGAAACGGCACGCGCGCTACATCGAGTGGGATGATCTCCTGGATGCTGAGTTTCACCGAGCCGTCGTCCTCGGGCAGCACCTTGGCGCGGACCATCACGGCGCGGTCGTCGATGATTTCCTTTTCAAGAAGTTCGTATTTCGTCGCGAAACAGAGGGCCTCCGCCGAACCGGTCCAGTCTTCGAGCTGCATCGAAGCCCAGAGCTTGCCTTCCTTATTACGGCGGCGGTTGATGGTAGTGATGAGGCCGCAGACGGTGACTTCGTGGCCCTTCTCGACGCCGTGGAGCGAATCCGTTGTATGAGTCGCCAACTCATCGACCTTCCATTTGAACTCGTCGAGCGGATGGCCGGTAACATAGAAGCCGAGCATCTCCTTTTCGCCGCGGAGCTTCTCGATGGGCGACCAGTCGGGGACATCGGGCAACGACCGTTCGGCATGTTCAGCGGGTTCCGCGGCCATCAAAGCTGCGAAGAGCCCGGTCTGGCCGGACTCGCGGTCCTCCTTGGCGCGCTGGCCCGTCTGGATGCACTCCTCGATGACGGCGAACAGTTGCGAGCGGCGGCCAGCAAGCGAGTCCATCGCGCCAGCCTTAATGAGACTTTCAATAACGCGGCGGTTGATGGCCTGCATGTCCGCGCGCTGGCAGAAGTCGTCGAGCGACTTGAACGGACCGGACTCCTTGCGCGCGGCGACAATGGCTTCAACGGCGCCGGCTCCGACGTTCTTCAACGCGCCGAGGCCGAAACGGATGGCGCCATGATCGGGCGTGAAGTTGAGATTGGACTTGTTGACGTCGGGCGGCAGCACCTTAATATGGAGATCACGGCATTCGTTGATGTACTTGACGACCTTGTCTGTGTTGCCGGTTTCCGACGTGAGCAGGGCGGCCATGAACTCTACCGGGTAGTGGGCCTTGAGGTAGCCAGTGAGATAGGCAAGGTAGCCGTAGGCGGCCGAGTGAGACTTGTTGAAGCCGTATTCGGCGAACTTGGCCATGGTGTCGAATACGTGTTCGACCTTTTCCTTTGGAAAGCCAAGTTTGACGCCGCGCGGGATGAAGGTCTCACGCTCCTTGTCCATCACCTCTTTTTTCTTCTTGCCCATGGCGCGGCGAAGGAGGTCGGCTTCCCCGAGCGAGTACCCGGCGATGAGTTGGGCCGCCTGCATCACCTGCTCCTGGTAGATGAAGATGCCGTAGGTCTCCTCCAGAATGGGCTTCAGTTGGGCCAGTTCATAGGTGACACGGCGACGGCCAAGTTTGCGGTCAATGTAGTCGTCGACGAAACCGTTCTTAATGGGACCAGGGCGGTACAGGGCGTTTAGCGCGATGAGGTCTTCAATCCGCTCGGGTTTCGACCGGCGGAGGACGTCCTTCATGCCCGAGGATTCGAACTGGAAGACGCCGCTAGTGAGGCCTTCGGCGAAGATACGTTCGTAAGTGTCTTTGTCGTCGAGCGGGAGTTCGTCGAGTTGGAGCCGCACGCCGTGCTGCTCCTCGATCAGGTTGAGGGCGTTGTGGAGAATCGTGAGGGTGGTCAGGCCCAGGAAGTCCATCTTGAGAAGACCCATCTTCTCGAGGCTGTCCATGTCGTACTGGGTGACGATTTCGTCCTTGTTCGTCTTGTATAGCGGGACGAGTTCCTGGAGCGGTGAGGGTGATATGACGACACCAGCGGCGTGGACGCTGGCATTGCGAGCCATGCCTTCCAGGCGCAGGGCAATGTCAATCATGTCGCGGACGCGCGGGTCCTTGGCGGCAGCTTCATTGATCGCCGGTTCAGCCTCAATCGCGTCCTGCAACTTAATGTTGAGAGGGGTAGTGGGGATGAGCTTGGTGATCCTGTCGACCTCGGCGAAGGTCAACTCCATGGCGCGGCCGACATCCTTGAGGGCGGCTTTGGCGGCGAGCGTGCCGAAGGTGATGATCTGGGCCACTTGCTCGCGGCCGTATTTCTCCGTGACGTACTGGATCACTTCGCCGCGGCGGTTGGTACAGAAGTCGATGTCGATATCCGGCATGCTGATGCGTTCCGGATTGAGAAACCGTTCGAACAGCAGTCCATAGTGGAGGGGATCGACATCGGTGATGCCCATCGAAAAGCTCACCAGAGATCCGGCGGCCGAGCCGCGGCCAGGACCCACAGGGATGCCCTGCGACTTCGAGAACCGGATGAAGTCCCAGACGATGAGGAAGTAGCCGGAGAACTTCATCTGCTGGATCAGGGCGATTTCGGTTTCCAGCCGCTCGATGTAGTCCTCGATGCGGTGCTTCAGGCGGCCCTGGGCGGCAAGTTGTTCGAGCCGTCCGCGGCGGCGCTCGAAGCCCTGCCGGGCGACCCAGGCGAAATAGCTGTCAATGGTGTTGCCTTCGGGCACTTCGAAGCGCGGGAAGGGGTTGGTGACCGGTTTGAGCTTGAGCTGGCAGCGCTGGGCGATCTCCCATGTCCGGTCCAGCGCATCCTCGACATCGGCAAAGATGGCCATCATCTCAGCCCGGTTTTTGATGAAGAACTGCTCGGAGCTGAACTTCATGCGCTTGGTGTCATTGACGGTCTTGCCGGTCTGGATGCAGGTGAGGATGTCCTGGGCGCGGCAATCGGCGTGTTCGACGTAGTGCGCGTCGTTGGTGGCCACCAGGGGGATGCCCGTTTCGGCCGAGAGGCGATGGACGCCCGGCATGGCGATGGAATCCTCGTTCAGGCCGTGTTCCTGGATTTCGAGGAAGAAGTTACCCTTACCGAACAGGTCCTGGTATTCGTAGGCAAGACGCCGGGCATCGTCGTAACGGTCCTGGAGCAGGGTTTCCTGGACGTCGCCCTTGAGGCAGCCAGAAAGAGCGATGAGACCCTTGGTGTGCTGCGCGAGCAAATCCTTGTCGACGCGGGGCTTGTAATAGAAGCCTTCAAGGAAGCCGGTGGAGACCAGTTTGATCAGGTTCCGGTAGCCTTCCTCGTTTTCGCACAGCAGGACAAGGTGGTTGTAGCGGCTGGTTTCGTTTTTCACGTGGCGGGACTGCTGGGCGATGTAGACCTCGCAGCCGATGACGGCGTGGACGCCCTGTTCCTTGGCTTTGGTCGAGAACTCGACGGCGCCGAACAGGTTGCCGTGGTCGGTCATGGCGACGGCGGGCTGGCCCTGCGCCTTGACCATCTTCATGAGCTTCCCGGTTTCGCATGCTCCGTCGAGCAGCGAATAGTCGGTGTGACAGTGAAGATGGACGAAGGGCTTGTCGCTCATGGTCGGTGGAACTAACAGTTTACAGCGTAGCGAGGAGGAGAGCCCGCGGTCTGAGATGATGGCGCTATGGAGAAGCAGCAGCAGGGGATTGGAGGCGAGCCCGATTTGATGGGTTTGCCGGGTGGAATGGAATGGCTGGTCGAGCCGGTTTCCTGGAGTTTCGAAGAGGGCGTGCTGAGAATCGCGGCCGGCGCGAAGACCGATTGGTTCATTTCGCCGACAGACGGAGCCAGGGCGGAATCGGCGCCGTGCCTGACGTTCCCGGCTGGCCGAGAGTTCACTCTGACTGCTCTGGTGTCGGCGGAGATGAGCGCCCAATGGGACGCGGGTGCGCTGATGGTGTTCGCCGACAGGGAGAATTGGGGCAAGATCGCGTTTGAGAGATCGGCGTATCAGGAGCCGAGGATCGTCAGCGTTGTGACAAAGGGCGTTTCGGACGACTGCAACGGAGAGGTATGGGCGGGCCAGAGCGTCTGGCTGCGGATTGGGACCGTCGGGCGGGGCATCGGCCTGTACAGTTCGCCCGATGGCGTGAAGTGGCGGCTGGCGAGGGTCTTCTCGCTAGGAGAGACGAGGGAGTTGCGAATCGGGTTTGAGGCGCAATCGCCGACGGGGCCGGGCGCAACGGCCATGTTCCGAAGGATCAGATATCGCGCTCAGGGCATCGCGGACCAGTTCGCCGGCGAGTAGCCTCACTAATCGATTTTGTACTGGGGCCACGCGCCGGGATTGAACCGGCGACCTGCTGGTTACGAAGCCAAGGCTGTCAGGTCTCCACTGCAGTTACTGTCTCCGGTAGTCTGTGGATTCAGCGTAAGGCTACGGGCGCGGTTTCGTATGAGAACCTGCTCGGGCGGATGGCTGAGATATCACACCTGCTGCTGACAAAGAGCCGTCACCAAGCACGGTATCCTGTGCATGGAATGTACACTGCCGGACTGAATGAGGCGATTGAGCGGCTCTACTCAACTTTCGGGAGCTATCCGCTCCGAGCCCGTATCGACTCGTGCCCCTGTTGCCGAGGGCCTCAAGAAACACGGCACCTCCATACGAAAGCCCTCAAGGATTTGACGGCTGAGGACCTCGAGCTGTATGCGTTTCGTGCGATGACCACGGTCGGGGACGTCGATGATTTCCGGCACTTTCTTCCACGCATTCTGGAACTCTTACTGTCTTCTGATTTCCCGGTCGACAGGGAGGTGGTACTCGGTAAGCTCCGATATGCAGCATGGACGGAGTGGCCCGCCAACGAGAGCCGATGTGTGCAGGCTTACTTAGCCGAGTTGTGGATTTGGACGAGGCGGCAGCCGCCTGATCCGTATCCCTACATTTCAGCCGAAATCGGAAGGTGGCTTTGCGCGATCGCGCGGGCAGAGGACGACCTGGGACCGTATCTCGAGGCTTGGGCAGGCGACAGGGAGCAGGCAGCTCAGGCGAACATCCTGCGATTCATCCGCGATGAGCGCCAGGCGCTGGACGGGTCCCAGCCACCGGGCGCATTTTGGGAAGAGGCGCCTATCCAATGGCAGCAGGTCAAGACCTGGGTGATGCGATACGAACGCACAGGGTATTTTCGGGCTAGCGGCATCGCCTACCCGAATTGAGCACATCACCAATCGTGGATGCCAGCTCCCTGGGGCGGGACTGTGCCGCGACGGGAGACGCGTGGTAGGGACGGGCAGAGTCGAACTGCCGACCTACCGCTTAGGAGGCGGTTGCTCTATCCAACTGAGCTACGTCCCCACGCTGAAGCCCGCGGCCTCATTCCTAAATTGTATCAGCGCTTACCAGCGCGAAAGACCTTTTCTACCGATGTCGCGGCGGAGTTGCATTCCGTCGAAGGCGATCTTGTCGACGGCGGTGTAGACGTTGGCTATGGCTTCCTGCAGAGTTGTGCCGGAATGGGTGACGCCGAGAACGCGGCCGCCGGAGGTGGCAACCCCTGCTTCGACAGACCTAGTTCCAGCATGAAAGACGACCGCACCGGTGGATTCGGCTTCGGGGATGCCTGAAATCAAATCGCCTGAGCGCACCTTGCCCGGATAGCCGGCGGCGGCGAGAACGACACACACCGATGGGCCGGGCTTGCATCCAAGCAGGCTGGGATTCAGCCGGCCGGCGGCGGCCTCCATTAGTAGTTCGCCGAAATCGCCGTCGAGACGGTGGAGGAGGGCCTGGGTCTCCGGGTCCCCCAGGCGGACATTGAACTCGAGTGTCTTAGGACCGTCCTTCGTCATCATCAGGCCGGCGTAGAGAAAGCCCTTGAATGGCATCCATTCGGCCTTCATGCCCTGCACGGTTGGGGTCATGACGGTGTCGATGACGGTTTGGCGCATCGCCGGCGGCAGGATGCGGGAATCCGAGTAAGCGCCCATGCCGCCGGTGTTGGGTCCGGTATCGCCCTCGAAGATGGTCTTGTGGTCCTGCGACGGCTCAAAGGGCAGGACCGATTCGCCGTCCGAGAGAGCGATGAAACTGACCTCTTCGCCGGTAAGGAACTCCTCGATGACAACGCGCAAACCGGCGTCGCCGACGAGAGTCCCGCCAAACATGGAGTCGAGCGTGGCCACGGCTTCCGCCTTGTCCCGAACGATGACCACGCCCTTGCCTGCGGCGAGACCATCGGCCTTGATCACAAGCGGGTAGGTGAATTCGTCGAGAGCCTGGCGCGCGGCCGCCGGGTCGTCAGTCGCCGTGAAGCGCGCTGTTGGGATGCCGTGGCGGGTCATGAATTGCTTGGAGAAGATCTTCGATCCTTCCAATTGAGCCGCGGCGCGAGTGGGGCCGAAGATACGGAGTCCGGCCGTTTCGAAGGCGTCGACAACACCGTCGACCAGCGGCGCCTCGGGTCCGACGACGGTGAGGTCGGCGGCAAGCGACCTGGCGAGGGCGAGATACCCGGAGGGGGTATATGAGCCGGCTTGGACCAGTTGCGCGATGGTCGCACAGCCCGGATTGCCGGGGGTTGCATAGACCTTGCTGACCGATGGACTGAGCGAGAGGCGCCAGCAGATGGCGTGTTCGCGGCCTCCGCCGCCGATGACCAGGACTTTCACTCAAATATCTCCTACAGCTAGAATAGTTTAGGACACCTGGGAATTCCAAGCGCACCGATGAGACAGCACAGATATGACGTTGTGGTGGTGGGTGCCGGACATGCCGGTTGCGAGGCAGCGAGAGCTTGTGCTCGCATGGGGCTCAACACCGCGATCGTCACCATGAACATCGACCTGGTGGCGCAGATGTCCTGCAACCCGGCGATTGGCGGCATCGCCAAGGGACATCTTGTGCGAGAGATCGATGCTCTGGGCGGAGTGATGGGGGAAGTTGCGGATGCTGTCGGAATTCAGTTCCGGTTGTTGAACACCAGCCGAGGGCCTGCGGTTTGGAGTCCGCGGGCACAGATGGACAAGAAGCAGTACCGTTTGGAGATGAAGAGGGTGCTAGAGGATGAGCCAAACCTCCGGTTTGTCCAAGCGGAGGTTACGGAGCTAGCCCTGCTGGACCTTGGCGCGGGGAAGAGAGAGGTCCGCGGGGTGCTGTTGAGCGACGGCCGAAGGCTGGATTGCGGCGCGGTTGTGGTGACGACGGGCACTTTCCTGAATGGATTGGCGCATGTTGGGGAGTCCAGATACAACTGTGGGAGAAGCGGTGAGGCGCCTTCGAATTACTTAGGTAACTATCTGAGAACGTTAGGGTTACTTTGGGTGAGGTTGAAGACCGGTACACCACCGAGGCTTGACGGCCGAACCATCGGGTGGGAACACTTCGAAACGCAGGAAGGCGATGGCGTCCCTGTTCCGTTCTCCTTCATGACCGAACGAATCGAGCGCGATCAAGTGGCGTGTCACGTCGCTTACACGAATGACGAGACGCGGCGAGTGATCCAGGAGAGTTTAGCGAGGTCCCCCCTGTACAGTGGGCAGATCGAAGGCATCGGTCCCCGGTATTGCCCGTCCATCGAAGACAAGATCGTAAAGTTCCCCGACAAGCCCCGGCACCAGTTGTTTCTTGAACCCGAAGGTCTGGACACCTATGAGATTTATGTGAATGGGATGTCCACCAGCATGCCGGTGGATGTGCAGGAGGCCATGCTCGGCACCATTCCTGGATTGGCCGAGGCCGAGATGATCCGGCCGGGATATGCCATCGAGTATGATGCGGTCGATCCTCGGGAGTTGGACCACAGACTGGCGGTAAAGGGGATTCGCGGGTTGTACCTGGCTGGCCAGATCAACGGCACGTCGGGGTATGAGGAGGCTGCGTGCCAGGGATTGCTTGCTGGAATCAACGCCGCGTGCCAATTAGGGAAGCGGGATCCCGTGGTTCTTGCGCGGACGGAAGGGTATGCGGGGATCCTGGTGGACGATCTGGTCACGAAGGGGGCGGATGAACCATACAGGATGTTCACTTCCAGGGCGGAATACCGTCTCCACCTGAGAATCGACAATGCGGACGAGCGGTTGACGCCATTGGCAGAGCGGGTTGGACTGGCGACCAAAGACCGCTGGTCCTTCTACCTGCAAAAACGTCAGGACAAGGAGGATGCCCGGAGGTTTCTTGAAGCGGTTCGGGCGAATCCAAACGAACACCCCGGCTTGGAGTTGTCGGCGGAAGAACGGCCAACGTTTGCCGAATGGCTTCGCCGGCCGACGGCGGGAGTCTCTGCGCTGGAAGGGTTGATTGCGTCCGCTTTGGGACGAAAGCCGGTGCGCGGCACTCTCCAAACAGTGGAGACGGAACTGAAGTATGCCGGCTACATCCAGCAGCAGGAAAGGATGGTGCGCCGGTTGAAGGACTCGGAGGAGAGGGTGATCCCGGGTGGATTCACGTATGATGATGTTCCTGGGCTGAGCAGAGAGGTCCGGGATAGGCTGAAGCGAGTTGGTCCATCGACCTTGGGCCAAGCTGCGCGGATTCCAGGACTCACGCCAGCAGCGATCAGCGTCCTGGATGTGTACCTGACGATGAGAGGCAGCGCGCGTGATGAGTAAAGGGGAAGTGGGGATGGGCATCGAAGGCACAATTGCAAGGGTTTGGCGAGACGTGCCGGTTCTGGGGGTGGCGCAGTGGCGGAGGATGGAGGAGCATTTTGCCCTGCTTCGGAAGTGGAATCCAAAGGTGAACCTGGTGGGGCCGTCCACATTGGACACTGCTCCCTTGAAGCATTACGGAGAGTCGCTATTCCTGGCCGCAGGGTTGCCGGAAGGGGTCCGGTCAGTCTTGGATATCGGATCAGGAGCCGGGTTTCCAGGATTCCCACTGGCGGTGTTGCATCCAACGGTTAGCGTTGTGCTGATTGAGTCTGACAAGCGGAAGGCCGCGTTCTTGAGGGAAAGTTGTGAGCTACCGAACCTCAGAGTGGTGAGTGAGCGGATGGAGAGTTACGCTGGGTGCGTTGATGCGGTTGTGTCCAGGGCTGTAGATCCTCGCTTGGTGCTGTGCTGGGCGCTCGAACGGGCTCTCCATTTCGGCTACGTGGGGGCAACTGACGATGTGCGTGCGCTCTGTGATGAACCGGGGCTTCTGGCCAGTCAGCAACGCGCCATCCCTTGGCAACTCTCCAGTTCGGCACTCTGGTGCATGTTCCACGTGAAACGTTCCTAGCACCTGTTCCACGTGAAACATGTTCGCTCGTGATAGCATGGTCGTTTCCTGAACCACCCAGACCCGGAGCAAAGTGAATGGGCAGAACCATCGCAATAGCCAACCAGAAAGGCGGCGTAGGCAAAACCACCACCGCCATCAACCTCGCCGCCTCGCTCGCTGCCAACGAAATTCCAGTTCTCTTGGTCGACATGGACCCCCAGGGCAACTCCACCACCGGCGTCGGTGTTCTCAAGGTGCCAGGGTTGCCAACCGTGTACGACCTCCTCAATGGGACCAAATCCGCATCTGAAGTAGTGCGCAACACGGAATTTGAAGGCCTCAGCCTCATCCCCGCAGACAAGAATCTTGTCGCCGCGAACCTCGAACTGGTAGAAGTCGAGGGTCGAGAGTTCCGGCTGAAGCAAGCCCTCGCACCCCTTCGCGAGACTTTTCCGTACATCCTGATCGATTGCCCGCCTGCTCTCGACCTCCTCACGCTCAATTCCATGATCGCGGCGGAGTCGATCCTGATCCCAATCCAATGTGAGTTCTTTGCCCTCGAAGGAATCTCGCAGTTGATCGATACCATCGAGCGCCTTAAGTCCTCCATCCACCCCGACTTGAGACTAGAAGGCATTCTCCTCACAATGTACGACGACCGCACCAACCTCACCCGACAAGTTGCTGGCGATCTGCAGGAGTTCTTCCAGGAGCAGGTCTTCAAGACCGTAATTCCACGCAGCATCCGGCTTGCTGAAGCTCCCAGCTACGGCAAACCAATTCTTGCCTACGATGTCCGTTCCCGTGGTTCAGAAAGCTACATCAAACTCGCCAAGGAGATCATCTCCCGTGACCAACACGCCTGATCCCGCACGCAAGGCCCTGGGCCGCGGCCTCTCCGCCCTCATCCCTCAAAAACAACAGCCGTCCCAAATCTCTCCACCTCCATCCACAGGCGCTCTCTCCCTGCCACTCGACCAAATACAGCCCAATCCGCTCCAGCCTCGGGACGTCTTTGACCCTGAACGACTAAGCGAACTGGCGCAGTCGATCCGCGAAAACGGCATCATCCAGCCCATCATCGTTCGCCGGGCAGGCGAAGGATACCAACTCATCGCTGGCGAACGCCGCTGGCGTGCCGCCAAACTGGCGATGCTCTCCCATGTGCCGGCTGTCATCCAGGACTTCGCGGATGACCGGCTCATGGAAATCACCCTGATCGAGAATATCCAGCGCGAGGACCTCAATCCGATCGAAGTCGCCCACGCCTTCGACCGGCTCAACAAGGAGTTCCACCTTAGTCACGATCAGATCGCTCAGCGAACAGGCAAGGACCGTTCCACAATTACGAACCTGCTCAGACTCCTGAAGCTCCCGGGCGATATTCAGGCACTGTTGGCCGGTAGGCGTCTCTCCATGGGCCACGCCCGCGCCCTGCTCGGCCTCCCAACACCGGAGCTTCAACTCGAGGTCGCTCAACGCATCGCCTCCGAGGGACTCTCTGTCCGCCAGGTTGAACGCCTCGTTCAGAAGATGACCGAGCCGCGTGAACCTAAGCCGGCGGCTGAGATCCCGCTCGATGCCAACACGCGCGCCGCCCTACAGGAGTTGGAGCGAGTCCTGGGAACCAGAGTCCGGATCGTTCAGAAATCGGAGAATCGCGGCCGCATTGAGATAGAGTACTATTCCGTAGAGGAACTAACACGGCTCTATGAGGTAATCGTGGCGGGAAACTGAGAGTTGGTGCCGGCGGTAGGACTCGAACCTACGACCTGCGGATTA
>Ga0116171_10004585_pt1 | contig 12383 bp, 6 predicted proteins | sample AD_JPNHW2_MetaG_FD_89798 | JGI IMG/M metagenome (GOLD analysis project Ga0116171, IMG submission 89798) | Active sludge microbial communities of municipal wastewater-treating anaerobic digesters from Japan - AD_JPNHW2_MetaG | ecosystem: Engineered > Bioreactor > Anaerobic > Digestate | place...
GGACCCGGGGGCTCATCGCCTACCAGGTCGATCTCGGGAAGTTGAGCGACATCGTGAAGAGCCTCAAGCTGGCCCAGTCGGGCTACGGCTACATCGTCGACAACACCGGCCTCATGATCGCCCACCCCTCGGCCGACTTCCTCATGAAGTTCAGCCTTGCCACCTCCGACAAGGACGGCTTCCGGGGCCTCAGCAACCTGGCCGAACGCGTCCTCTCGGAAGACCAGCTCGTCGGCAACTACTACAAGCCCGACGGGACCAAGATCCTCGCGATCTTCCACACGATCCCGAACACCCCCCGCTGGACCCTCTCCCTCGCCGTGCCCGAGGTCGAGCTGCGCTCCGCCTCCATCCGGGTCGTCACCATCATGATCATCACCCTCGTGATCGCCCTCGTCGTCGGTGTGATCGTGTCCGTCATCTTCGCCCGCTCCATCGTGAATCCCCTCTCCCTCGTCGTGAACGGCATAGGGCTCATCGCCAAGGGAGACCTCGCGTTGACCGATTTCGACATGGAGGCCACGCGCAAGGTCATCGTGCGCAAGGACGAGCTCGGGACGGTGGGCAAGTCCCTCGACGAGCTCCTCAAGGCCCTCAACTCGGTGGTCGAGGAGATCAGGACAGCCTCGGGGCAGGTCTCGGACGGCTCGCAGCAGCTCTCCGACAGCGCGCAGGGCCTTTCGCAAGGCGCCAACGAGCAGGCAGCCAGCATCGAGGAGCTGTCGGCCTCCGTCGAGGAGCTTGCCTCCACGGTGAAGCAGAACGCGGACAACACCTCGCAGGCGGACTCGCTCGCGCGCCGCGTCTCGCAGAACGCCGAGGCTTCCGGAAAGGCGGTGTCCCAGACCGTCGCGAGCATGAAGGAGATAGCTGGCAAGATCTCGATCATAGAGGAGATCGCGCGCCAGACCAACCTCCTCGCCCTCAACGCGGCCATCGAGGCGGCCCGCGCCGGAGAGGCGGGCAAGGGCTTCGCCGTCGTCGCGAGCGAGGTGCGCAAGCTGGCGGAGCGCTCTGCCACGGCAGCCGGCGAGATCAACGAGCTCTCGACCTCGAGCGTGAGCGTCGCGGCCGAGGCGGGAAAGAAGCTCGAGGAACTGGTGCCGGACATCAAGAAGGCGGCCGAGCTCATCCAGGAGATCGCGGCGGCCTCGGCGGAGCAGTCCTCGGGAGCGGAGCAGATAGCCAAGGGCGTGACGCAGATGGACACCGTGGTCCAGGAGAACGCCTCCACGTCCGAGGAGCTCGCGAGCACCGCCGAGGAGCTCGCCGCCCAGGCCAAGCACCTCCAGGAGACGATAGGCTTCTTCAAGACCGGCGCGACGAAGAAGGCCATCTCCGAAGGCGCGGCGAAGGGCGCTCCGGGGAGGGGCGTGGCGGAGAAGGTGAAGGCAGCGACGGCGGCCAGGACGCCGGCCGCTCCCGCCAGGCCCGTGGCAAGGAGCCGGTCCATAGCCCTGCCCAAGGCCGAGGCCCAGGAGCGGAAATCCGCCTCGGGCGACGCGGTCGATGCCGACTTCGAGGAATTCTAGAGGGGGCGCGATCGGCCGTGAGGCGCTGGAACGCTAGTCGTCCAGCATGAACGCGAGTTCATCGACGAGGAGGACGCGGGGCAGGCCGCGTCCTCCCTTTTTTTCCGCATCCCGGGCAAGATCGCGCCAGGCCTCGTCGTTGGTCAGCATCGCCTGCGCACCGGCAACGATCGCGGTGGCGATGTGTATGGCGTCCGCCAGCTCGATGCGGCGGGAGGCGAGGAGGGCGGCGGCTTCCTCGGCCACAGCGACATCGAGGGTCTCGAGGCGGGGGCCTGCCGGGTCCGAGAGGAGCCTCCGCGCCGCTTCAGCCGCACCCCTGTCACCCGATCCGAGGCAGCCGCGCAGGACCTCCGTCCAGACGAGGGTCGAGGCCACCAGGTCGACCCCTCCGGCCTTCGCGGCCCTGAAGACGGCCTCGACGGTCTCCTTTCGCCGGGCGGTGGAAGGGCCGGATAGGTAGATGAGGGGACCTGAGTCGACAAGGACGAGGCTGCCCGCCTCCAGCCCGAGTGCCGCAAGATCGATCATGGGGCAAGTATAGCCCCAACCTGACAGCGGGGATACGAGCCGTGTATAATCTCCCCATGTCCGACGCGCGTGGCTTCATCGTGGCAGCCTGGGAAGCCGGCGACCGCCTCTACTTTTCCGGTCGCCTCTCCGACGGCCGCAGCTTCGCCTGCGCGGCCGGCCGAGGAGACGGGGCGGTCTTCGTCGCCGCCGGTGACGCGGAAAGGGCCCTGTCCGTCCTCGCGCCCCTCGGCCTGTCCGGCAGCGAGGAGTGGAGCGACATGGCGGGCAGGCCCCTCCTCCGCATAACGCTCTCCGGGAAGAGGCTGGCGGCGGCCGAGCGCTCCCTCGCCGGGGCCGGCATCGCGGTCGAGGGTACGGAGCGGGGCAGGGCGGAGGACTACCTCGCGGCGAGGGCGATCCGCGGCCCCGTCCTCATCCACGGCGGGGAGCGGCGCGGCCGCAGGGTCGATGCGGTCTTTGTCGAGCCCGGCATGGAGGGTTCCGAGGAGGTCGTTCCCCTGCGCTGGCTCGCCCTGGACATCGAGACCGACCGCTCCGGCTCTGTCGTCGCCGTATCCCTCGTGGCGGACGCGATAGGCGACAAGGCCCCGGTCCGGGAAGGCTACTTCCTCGGACCCGCGACGGGACTCGACGGCGTGAGCTCCTTCCCCGACGAGGCTTCCCTCCTCGCCGCCGCCGCCGAAGGCATACTCCGCGCCGATCCCGACGTCATCACGGGCTGGAACGTCGTGGACTTCGACATGCGCGTCCTCGCGTCCCGCTACAAGGCCAACGGCCTTCCCTTCCTGATCGGGAGGACCGACGAGGCCGCCTATCTCGCCGAGAAGGGGCCGAGGAGGGTCGTCGTCGCCTGCCCGGGGCGGGCCGTCCTGGACGCCATGCGCCTCGTGCGCGGCTCGGGCGAGCGCTTCGACGACCTCAGGCTGGAAACCGTGTCTCGCAACCTGCTCGGCGAGGGCAAGAGCGTCGCGGACGAGGGAGAGGACAAGCTGGACGAGCTCGACCGCCTCAGGGCCGAGGACCCTGGTGCCTTCGTCTCCTACTGCATCCGCGATTCAGAGCTCGTCCTCCGCATCCTCGCGAAGACCGGCCTCGACCGCCTGACGCAGGCGCGGGCCGGCCTCACGGGCCTGCCCCTCGACCTCGCCTGGACGAGCATCCCCGCCTTCGAACGGGTCTACGCGGCAGGCCTCCGCGCGCGCCGCGTGGCCGTGCCCCGCAGGGAGGAAAGGGCCGTCTCGGGCGCGGCGGGCGGCACCGTCCTCGACCCCATCGCGGGCCTCTTCGAGGGCGTCCTCGTCTTCGACTTCCGCAGCCTGTATCCCTCGCTCATGAGGACCTTCAACATCGACCCCCTCGCCCATGCCCGGGCCGCGGCGAGTCCCGCCGCGCGGGGGGGCGCGCCCGGGGGGATCGTGGCGCCCAACGGCGCCCGCTTCGACGCCGAGCCGGGAATCCTGCCCGCGATCATAGCGCGGTACGCGGCCGAGCGCGAGAAGGCCCTGGCCGCGGGCGACGAGACGGCGGCCTACGTATACAAGATCCTCCAGAACAGCTTCTACGGAGTCCTCGGCGCCGAAGGCTGCCGCTACGCGCGGACCGAGCTGGCAGGGGCTGTTACCTCCTTTGGCCGGAAGTTCCTCGTGGCCGCCCGCGACTTCTTCGAGGCGCGGGGCTACCATACCCTCTACGGCGACACCGATTCGGTTTTCGTGGAGTCCGGTCTCGGGAGCTCCGCGGACTATGCGGCGCTTTCGGCCCTGGGCGCATCGCTTGCGGAAGCGCTCAACGCGGAACTTTCGGCGTCGATACGCCGCGAGTACGGAAGGGAATCCTTCCTCCGCATCCGCTGCGAGAAGATCTACCGGCGCTTCTTCATCCCGCGGCTGCGGATCGATCCCGAAGCCGGCGCAGGCAGGGGGAGGGCCTTCCTGCCCGCGGGAAGCGCGGGAAGCGCGGGGCCCGCGGCCGGCGCACGGTCCGCGGACGGGCAAGACGGGACCGACGGCCCAGATGACCAGGTAGTGACCGCCGCCGCGCGGGGCAGGGCCAAGGGCTACGCCGGCCTCCGGCTGGAGGCCGACGGAAGCGCCGCGGTCGAGGTGAAGGGCATGGAGGCGGCGAGGAGCGACTGGACTCCCCTGGCGCGGAGCTTCCAGGTGGCCCTTCTCGGCCTCGCTTTCGGCGGCGACGCGGGCAGGGGAAGCTGGGCCTCGGCCGCCAGGCTCTCGGGCTACTGCCGCGAGGTCTCCCAGGCCCTGCGGCGCGGCGACCTCGACGGCGAGCTCGTGTACCGCAAGATGCTGAGGCGTCCCCCGGAAGAGTACGCGAGCGAGACCCCCCAGGTAAGGGCGGCGCGCCTCCTCGGCATGGAGGGAAGGCGCGGCTCGGTGTCCTTCGTGATGACCAAGGCGGGCAGCGAACCGGTGACGAGGCGTTCGGGCTCTCCCCTCGACTACGACCACTACGTGGAGCACCAGCTCCTCCCCATAGCCAAGGCCGTGGCAGATGCCCTTTCCGCGATGGGCGCCACAGGCAAGGCTGGAGCCTCGCAGGCCTTCGCCTGGGACGTGGAAAGGTGGTTCGCCGACCGCCCGCAGATGGAGCTCGACTTCGCGCCATGACCCTGTCGCGGGAGCTCGAGGAAGCGTCGAGGGACTATCGCCACCTCCTCGACCGGGGCTATCCAGCGAAGTCGACGCTCGCCCTCGTCGGCAACCGGTGGAGGCTCGACGCCGAGGAGCGGGTCGTGCTGTTCAGGGGGATGTCGTCCACTGCGGAGTCGGCCTCGCGTGCGGCCAGGATGGGCAGGCCCGAGCCCGGCGACCTCCTCCTCGTCGACCTCTACAACGTGGCCTTCACGATCGTACACTACCTCATCGGCAAGCCCTGCTTCATCTCGAGCGACGGCTTCCTGCGGGACGCCGGCGCGAACTACGGCCGCGTCGAGCACGATGCCGAACTCGCGAGGTCCTTCGACCTCATCGCCCGGACCCTTTTTGCGTTCCCCTTCGGCCGCATCGAGGCCTATCTCGACGCGCCCGTGTCGCGGTCGGGGGAACACGCGGCGGCCTTCAGGGCGGCCCTGTCCCTGGCCGCTGCCTCCGCCCCTCGGGGCGAGGCGGACTGCGACGTCGAGGCGGTACGCTCCGCGGACGGCGCCATCATTTCGAGGCTCGGGACGCTGCCGGCCGGGCAGGTCCTGGTGGCAAGCTCCGATTCGGCCATCATCGATCGCGCTCCCAGGGTTTTCGACCTGGCCCGCCACATCCTTTCCTCGCGTTTCCCCTCCGTCTTCGACGTCCCTGCGATCAGGGGCTGACGATCCGGCCGGAGCCATGGGCCCAGGCCCGCGCGGAACCACCATGGATCCCTCGCATTTGGATGATCTGCGCATGTAACGTTCTGCGCAATCGGTGTATTATGGTCTCGATGAAGAGGATAGCAGGAGCCCTTGCGCTCATGACGATAGCCTTGCTTGGCGGCCCGGCCCAGGACATTCCAGTCCAGCCAGCCGGCCTTCCCGTCCTCCGGCTCGAGGAGTGCATCTCGCTCGCCCTGGCAGAAGGTCCTGACCAGAGGGTGGCGGCTGCGAGCCTCGATGCGGTGAGGGCCGCCCACGACCTCAGTCTCAGCAAGGCCGGCCTTGCGCTCTCGACCTCGGGAAGCTACAGCCTGGGAGAGGGCTTTTCCCTCGGCAACCCTTCCTCTCCCTCGTCCAGCCTCCTGTCGAAGGCTTCGGGCTCGGGCGGCAGCCTGGGCCTGACGCAGACGATTCAGGGCGGACTCACCCTCTCATCGGGCAACGCGTCGGCGTCGAACCCGGCGAACAGGCTTTCGCTTTCCGCTACCCAGGTCATCCCCCCCGCAAGCTCCGCATCTTTTTCCACCACGACGGTGAGCGCTTCCTACGCGCGGACCGTATGGGACGGCTATCCCGGCGGCCAGACGAAGGCCGCGATCGACAAGAGCGCCCTTTCCCTGCGCGGCAAGGAAGCCCAGGCCGCGGTGGGCCGGGCAATGGCGATCGCCAACGTGAAGAAGGCCTACCTGACCATGCTTTCCGCCCAGCGGACGCTGGAGCTGCGGCTCGGGATCCTCGGGAAGCAGCAGGCCCTCCTCGCCCAGATAAGCGCCGTCTATGCCCTCAAGCAGGCGAGCTCCATCGACCTCCTCGGGGCGCAGATCAACGCGAGGACCGCCGAGCTCGACGTCGAGTCCGCCCGGCACGACCTCGCGCTGGCGTCGCAGCGCCTTGCCAACCTCATGGGCAGGGATCCGTCAGCCGCCTTCGCGGTGGCCGACATCCCTGACGAGCCGATTCCCGCGGCCTCGGTCGACGAGGCGGTCTCCGTGGGCCTCTCCCGGCGCAGCGAGCTCGCGCTCGCCGAATTCGGCCGGCAGTCCGCCGCCATCGATCTTGCGCTTGCCCGCGGGCTTTCCCAGCCCGGCGTCAGCCTGACGAGCGGACTCGGGCTGAGCGTCGGCCCTGCGGGCAGCTCCACCCAGGACGCCGAATACGCCAGCCTCGGCGTCAAGCTGACCCTGCCCGTCCTCGACGGCGGCGCCGCCCAGGCCCAGGAGCGCTCGAGCCAGGCCGCCATGGCCATGTACGATGCCCAGGAGCGCCAGTTGCGCCTGACCATCGCCGCCGATATCAGCGACGCCTACTGGACCGTCTCCATCATGGCCCAGAAGGTCGAGCTCGCCCGCCAGGGCATGGAGCTCTACGAGAGCCAGCTTGCCCTCGTGAAAACGCAGAATTCCTTCGGAACGGCGACGAACCAGGACCTGCTCACCGCGTCGGTCAACGCCGCCAACGCCGAAGCGGCCTATGCCGCGGCGCGCACCAGCTATCTCCTCGCGGTCCTCGCGCTCGAGACCGCCATGGGGCTCTAGGAGAAGTCATGCGAAACAGCAATCGCCGGTCATGTCCCGCGGCCTCGGGGCTGGCCATCGCCTGCGCCTTGGCCCTCCTCTCGCTCGGCGGATGCTCCCGCCAGGCGGCAGGCGGCGCTTCCTCCGGCGGCGCTCCGGCCGGCGGAGCCAATGCCGCGGCGGCCCAGCCCGCCCCCGCGGGAAGCCAGGCCACGGGCGGGGGGACCGTCCCGGGCCAGCGGAGACAGGGCGGCGTCACGGTCCAGGTCACCGAGGCTGTCGAGGGAGCCCTCGCGGCCGACAGGAAGGCCGCGGCTGCCGTCTCCACGGCCACCCAGAGCCAGGTGGCCGCCCTCGTCTCGGGGGTCGTCCGTTCGGTCGCGCATCGTCCCGGCGACTGGGTGAAGGAGGGCGAGGCCGTCGTCCAGCTCGACGAGGCCCAGCTCCGCATCGGGCTCGCCAACGCCCAGGCCTCGCTCGACTCGGCGAGGATCAACCTCGCCGCCGTGCAGGACAGCACGACGCAGAACAACGCGAAGCTCTCGCTGCAGGTCCAGTCCGCCCAGGCGGCCTGCGACGCCGCGCAGAAATACTACGACGCCCAGAAGGCCCTTTTCGACCTCGGGGGCATCTCCGGCTCCGCGCTCGACACGGCCAATGCCCAGCTCGCCTCCGCCAAGGCCGCCCTCGAGACCGCGAAGATCGCCCTGGACCAGAACCAGCGCGGCGTGGCCACGACGGCGAGCCAGAACATCGACGCGCTCAGGGTCGCCGTCACGACCGCGCAGAACAACCTCGAACAGGCCCAGCTCAACCTGCGCAACGCCGCGATCAGGGCCCCCTTCGCCGGCCAGATCTCGGCGATCAACGTGGCGCCGGGAATGTACGTGGGGCTCAATACGGCCGTCTTCGTCCTCGTGAGCCCGGAACGGCAGGTCAGCTTCGGAATCCCGCCCCAGGATGCGCCGGCCCTTCCCTCAGGGGCCGCCCTCCGCTTCGAGTATCTCGGCGCCTCCATCCCCCTGTCCGTCAGGCAGGCGCCCTCCGCCCCGGTGAACGGGGTGGTGCCCATGGTCGCGGGAGGCCCGGGCCTCGGATCGCTGCCCTTCGGCGTGGTGGGCGAAGTCGTCTATCGCGTCGTCCTCGCCCGCGGCGTCATCGTGCCCATGTCGGCCATCGGCACCGCCGACAACCGCAACGTCGTGTACGTCGTCGAGGACGGCAAGGTCGCCGTCAGGGCCGTGGAGGTCGTCGCCGAGTCGGGGGCGGCGGCGGCAGTGACGGGCCTTGGCCGGGGCAGCCTCGTCATCGTGAGCCCGCCGCCCGGCCTCGTGCCCGGAGCCCAGGTGCAGACCGTGCCCGCAAAGGGCATAGACCTCGGCCCCGGCCTCAAGGCGGGAGACTCCTCCGCGCCGGCCGGAGGCGCCGCGCCGACGCGGGCAGGGACAGGCGGCGCGCCGGCAGGGCAGCGCGGCTCGCGGAGCGGCTCCTCCGGCCAGGCTTCCGCCCCGGCGCAGGCGGGCCGGCCGTGAACAGCGTCAAGGATTACGAGGGCCAGCTCTTCGACCGAATCAACCCCGCCGTGAAGTTCTCGGTCACGCGGTACGTGCTCGCCATAGGCGTCTTCGTCGCGGTCGTGGCCTTCGGTCTCTTCTGCACCCTGGGCCTCGGAGTCGACCTCCTGCCAGCGGTCAACGTGCCTTCGGTGAACGTGAGCGTGAGCTATCCCGGCGCGAGTCCCGGCGTGATAGACCAGCAGGTGACGCAGGTGATCGAGAACGCCGTATCCACGTTGAGCGGCATAACCGACCTGAGCTCCACGAGCTCCTCAGGCTCGGGCCGCGTCAGCGTGTCCTTCGGCACCGAGGCCGACCGCAACGTCGTCCTCAACCAGGTGGCCTCCCTCGTGAACGCCGCGGTCCGACGGCTGCCCGCGGGCGCAGCGACCCCGGTCATCCGCTCATTCGACTCAAGCTCTCAGCCCGTCCTCCAGTTCGGCCTCTCGGTGGAGGGCGGGAGCCTCGTCGACGTGGCCGACTACGTCGACAACACCCTCGTGAAGTCCCTCCTCGTCGTGGACGGCGTGGCGAACGTCACCGCCGACGGAGCTCCCTCCCGGCAGTTCCAGGTCCTCCTCGACCCCAACCGCATGCGCCTCTACGGCCTCAGCCCCTCGCAGGTCGTGACGGCCATCACCCAGGCCGCCGTCAACCAGCCGATCGGCTCGATAACCTCGCAGGGGACAACCCTCTCCTTTTCCACCTCCAACATTCCTGAGGGCCTCGACGGCATCCGGCGCATCCTCGTCGACGCCGCCAGGGGGCTGTCGGTGGGCGACCTGGCCGCGGTGCGCGATTCCTCGGTAACCTCGAGCTTCGCGCGCATAGACGGCTCTCCCGTCGTCCTGGTGTCCGTCCAGCGCACGACGGATTCCAACTCGGTGGCGGTCGCGGACGGGGTGCGCAAGGTCCTCGCCTCGACGGTCCTGCCGGCAGGCTATGCGATCCACTACGGCATCGACAGCACGGGCCCGATCAGGGCCTCGGTGGCGAACACCTTCCGGGAACTCGTCATGACCCTCATCGTGGTGGCCATCATCGTCCTCCTCTTCCTCGGCAAGCCGGGGACGGCCTTCTCCGTCATCCTCGCCGTGCCCATAGCGCTGTCGGCCGCCCCCATCCTCTACCGCTTCGCGGGCTTCTCCTTCAACCTCGTCTCCCTCCTGGCCCTCGTCACCGCCATCGGCATCGTGGTGGACGACTCGATCGTCGTGGCCGAGAACGTCGAGCGCTACCGCGCCATGGGCTTCGAGCGGAAGGAGGCCGTGCTCAAGGGCGCGAGCGAGGTCTTCAGCGCCGTAGTCGCCGCCTCGCTCTCCCTCCTCTCCGTCCTCCTGCCCGTGTCCTTCGTGGGCGGCTTCATCGGGCGCTACCTCCAGCAGTTCTCCCTCGGCCTCGCGGTCGCCGTCCTCTTCTCCCTCCTCGAGGCCGTGCTCTTCCTGACCGTCCGCCTTGCGTACACGAAGGAAGGCCGCGAGCTTGGATGGAAGGACTTCGTCCTGAGCCTTTCCCGCGGCCGCGAAGCCTTCAGGTGGGGACTCTCGGCCTGGAAGCGCGGCCCCTCGGTCGTCGCGGCCCTCGGCGCCGCCCTCGGCCTCGTCTACCTCCGCAAGGCCGCCTTCCTCCCGGCCCTCGCCGCCTGGCCCCTGGCCCTGGGCCTCGGCAACTATCTCGTCGTCATCCTCATGTCCTTCCTCGAGGCGCTGACCGGAACGCTGCATGGCTGGACCGAGCGCGCGATGGGCGCCATCCAGGAAGCCTATGCGCGCTCCCTTTCGGGAGTGCTCAGGCGGAGCGCCATCGTCCTCGTCGCGACGGGAGCCGTCCTCGGCGGAGCGGCCGTCCTCATCTGGCCCCGGGTGCCCTTCAGCTTCGTGCCCCAGTCCGATTCCGGAACGCTTTCAGTCAACCTGCGCTTCCCCGTGAACACCTCCCAGGCCGTCGTCAACGGGGCGGCTGCCCGCGTCGAGGCCTTCCTCATGGGCCAGTCCGAGGTCGAGACCGTCCAGGCCGTCATCGGCTCCAACGCGTCGATCGATGTCGCCCTCGTGCCCGTCACGAAGCGAAAGTCGGCTTCCTCGATCTCGCAGGACTACCGCAAGGCCCTCCAGGCCCTGCTCCGCGACCAGCCCAACGCGAGGGTATCGGTCAACGCGGGCGGGGGAATGGGCGGCGGCCCGGGCGCGGGAAGCTCGCTTCAGCTGAGCATCATCTCCGCGGATTACGGTCTCCTCTCCGGCAGGAACGCCGCGATAATCGCGGCGCTGCAGGACAACCCGTCCGTCGTGGACGTGACCTCGAGCCTCTCGGACACGAGGCTGGAAAGCGCCTTCGAGCCCGATCCGGCGAGGCTCAAGGGGACGGGCATCACGCCGCAGGCGCTCGCGAACGCGCTCCAGGTCTATGCCTCGGGCAGCCAGGCCTCGAGCGTCGTGACCGGCGGCATCTCGTACCCGATCTACGTGAAGATGGATCCCACCACGCTTTCGGGCGGCCAGACCCTACTCGACCTGCCCATCTACTCCTCCGCGCTGCAGACAAGCCTGCAGGCTGGCCAGCTCGGGAGCTTCGTGCTCAGGGAGGCGCCGTCCTCGATCTCGCGCTACAACCGGCAATATTCGGGATCCTTCAGCCTCAGCCTCGCCCCGGGAGCGCCCACGGCCCTCGAGCTCCAGAAAACCATCACGGACGACCTCGCGTCGCGAGGCCTCCTCGATGGCGGGCTTTCGGTCTCGGCGGGAAACCGCTTCGGCGCGGCCTCGCTCGCAAGCGACCTCGCCTCCACGGGACCGAAGCTCTTCCTCCTCGCATTCTTCCTCGCCTACCTGGTCATGGCGGCCCAGTTCAACTCCTGGCGATACCCTATCTATCTCCTCCTGCCCGTCCCCCTCGCCCTCATCGGCGCGCTCGCCCTCGTCTGGGCCATGGGCGGAGGACTCGATATCTTCGGCATCATGGGCATGATCATGCTGATAGGCCTCTCGGCCAAGAACGCCATCCTCTACCTCGATTTCGTCGTGGAGCGGCTCGGCAGGATGCCCATCGAGGAAGCCCTCGTCGAGGCCGCCCGCCTCCGCTTCCGCCCCATCGTCATGACCACCCTCACCGTCCTCGTGATCAGCTTCCCGCTCGTCTTCTCTGCGGGTCAAGGCGCCGAGTTCGGCCAACGCATGGGCATTGTCATGTTCGGCGGCATCGTCTTCTCCGCCGTCCTGACCTTCTTCATCGTGCCGGCGGCCTTCTACCTCTTCGAGCGCAAGCGCGTGGCCGGGACTCCCGGAGCCGGACGCGCCTGATGACAGGAAGGAGTTGTCCCAAAAGACGACCACAGAGTCACAGAACGAAGTCTAGCGAAGCGTTAGGCACAGAGAAGAAGTACAGAGGGAATAATCCTGAAGTCGAATGCTGTAAAATGTCTATCTAATATATATAGATGGAATTTCCTGTCGTTTTACCTGTTCCTCTGTGTCTCCGTGCCTCTGTGGTTCATTCCTTTTATTGGACTGCCCCTTCCCATCGCCGGCGGCAATTCCCTGCCCGCCCGAAAAGCCTAGTCGCGTTTCCCGGTGAGCTTGATGATGTGTCAAAAAGTACGGTTAAACATATAAAAAGCAATATATTTAAGAAACGTGCAAAGCAATATATAATAAAGAAATAGAAGAACATTACAGAAAAGCCGTTCTTGTGATTTCCCGTTCTTAGCAAAATAACAGTGTCATTTTAGTGTCAGTTCGCATTGACGGTTCCTATTTTCCGTCCTTATTGTGTTGTTATCTTCGATTTCTTTAAGGGGGAATATATGGGAAAGCTGGAAGAAGTAGCGGAGTTGAAAGCGAAACTTGAAAAGGCGGAAGAGGAAGCAAAGGAGGAACAAAGAAAC
>Ga0116171_10004586_pt1 | contig 12380 bp, 14 predicted proteins | sample AD_JPNHW2_MetaG_FD_89798 | JGI IMG/M metagenome (GOLD analysis project Ga0116171, IMG submission 89798) | Active sludge microbial communities of municipal wastewater-treating anaerobic digesters from Japan - AD_JPNHW2_MetaG | ecosystem: Engineered > Bioreactor > Anaerobic > Digestate | place...
ACCACCGGTCGTGCTACTCAAGGTGTTCGTTTGATGAGATTCAAAGAAGAAGGAGATAAAGTTGTTTCTGTAGCTTTGGTACTTCAAGAAATAGATAAAGAATAAAATAAATATAATCTTAATAAAAAATTCTGCCTTTAAAAAGCAGAATTTTTTATTTATTTACTTTTAACTTATAATCTCGAAACACTGAACCTCTCTATCACAAAGCTTAGAGTTGTGCCTTCGCCGTGAATTGAACACGGATCATTTCCTTCGGAGGGAAATATTCTATCCGTTAAACTACGAAGACCATTTACGAAATTTCCAATGTCAAATTACCAATTTCCAATCAATACCAAATAACAAATTTCAAATTGGAGATTTGGGTTTTGAAATTGATTTGACATTGAATATTGGAAATTTGATATTTACAACTTAATTATTTTTCTAACTTTTTTCACCAAACTTAAAAATAAATATAAAACTTTATTTATTACAACTTCGTATGTTCCCGGAGAAATAGCGTATTCTCCGCCAAACCCCAATTTAAATCTCGTTACCCCAGCATATTGATGTTTTTCATCATAAATCCATTCCCCTTTTTCATCTTTATTTAACGGAGCAATACCAAAGAAATCATAATTTTTATAACCTAAACTTTTTCCCAATTTTATTCCTTCATTTTGCACTAAATAAGGAGCCATGAGATTTCTATATTCATAATCAGATGCTCCATAAAGATAAGTAAATGTCTGGTTAAAACCAAAAAATATCCCTACAGCCACCGGAATTGTTTCTGAATAGATAGTAATTTGATAAACATTTGGAGAATTCAAAACTTCGCGATAATGATTTTCAAAATGCAAGCGAAAATTATCACGATCCCCTGTTTTTTTCATTAAGTCCAAAAATATTTTCAAATCTTTTTTATTTTCTGCGCGTAAATTTTTTCTTTCCGCCAAACCAATATTGTACCTGGTTTTCGGATGCATCGCGGACAATATTTCTTCAGTGGTTTTTTCTAAATTTAAAATAAGTGTATTTGACGGATTTACGTCTTTAACCTTAACCAATTTTAGATTTTCGATTTTAGAATTTAGATTAACATTTGGTTCAATGCGCCAAAACACACATTTCTTCTCTTTTAAATATTTATTGAATAATTCAATAATATTGGAAATTGGAAATTGGAAATTGGAAATTTTTATCACCGGCCCTTTTGGGGAAAATGCGTATTTTAAGCCAAAAAATAGCTTTTCATAAACTATCAAAGCTACTGCAATCACTTCTTCACCCTCATAAATTGCTAAATACTCTATTTCCTTACCCTCAGACACCAAAATCTGCCCCCAGCCGAAACCTTGAACAAAAGGTGGTATTTCTTCTGTTTTAGCCAAAAAATCGTCCCAAATGACTGAATTTTGTATTTTTTTGATTTCCATATGGATATATAATAAAGGAAAAAGCCAAGAATTGCAAAGGGATGATTTACTCCCCGCTGAGCGGGACTGGTCCGACATAACTAATTATAGTCGGTCCCCGCTGAGCGGGGCTAAACCTGCGCTAAGCGCAGGGCTTGCCAAAAATAAAAAGTTGGTATATAATTCAAACAAATCGCATTAATCATGCGAAAATTTTAATGTTTTAAATTTAATTTTATGGGTTTACCTGGACATAGACGAACATCGTCTGACAAAAAAAAGAGAGCTGCTCATTTCGCTCTTAAAGCCACTCCTGTAAACGCTTGCCCAAAATGCGGTAAAGCTGTTAGCCCACATCGCGCTTGCGCTTTTTGTGGTACTTACAAAGGAAAACAAGTGGTCAAAGTAGAAAAAAAATTAAAAAAGAAATAATTTAAAAAAAATTATGTCCAATCGTCATTTGGCTCGTAGTATTGCGATGCAAGTCTTGTTTGAATGGGACTTTCGTGGCAAACAACCTGAAGAGTTGAGTTCTATTGTAGAACATGACCTAAATGAATTTGGGGCTGGATTAAATGAAAAAGATTTTACCATTTCACTCATAAATGGTGTTCTTGAAAATCTAGAACAAATTGATGCGGTTATTACACAATACGCTCCAAGTTGGCCGATTGAACAAATCACAAATATCGATCGTAATGTTTTACGCTTAGGTATTTATGAATTAAAAATTTTACAAGAAGTTCCACCAAGAGTTGCTATCAATGAAGCTATTGAATTGGCAAAAAGTTATGGTGGTCCAGCTTCAGGTAAATTTGTAAATGGAGTTTTAGGATCTATTTATAAAGATATTCCTGAGGACGAAAAAATAGCTTTGGAAGAAAAAACTAAAAAGAAAGACAAAGAAGAAATTTCTGAAGAAGTTGTTGAAACTGAACCAGAAATTACAGAAGAAATAAAATCTGCACCTGTCAAAAAATCAAAGATTGAAGATGATGATGAAACACCAGATATTGAAAGATAAATTATTTTCAATAAAAAATATGCCGGTTAAAAAAACTGTTACTAAAATAAAAAAACAAAGTTTACGTGACCTCCCAGAAATTGCGGAACGTAATTTTGATATTTTGGAAGAAAAAATCGGCGTGAAATTTAAAAATTTTGATTTATTGGTTCAAGCTTTTGTTCACCGTTCTTATTTGAACGAACACCAAGAATTTCCTCTTAATCAAAATGAACGTTTGGAATTTTTGGGTGATGCAGTAGTAGAATTGATTGTCACTGAATATTTATTCAATGAATTTGCTAACCCAGAAGGTGAATTAACCAACTGGCGAGCAGCTTTAGTAAATGCCAAGATACTTTCTTCTATCGCCTACGAAATTGGTGCTGAACCATTTTTATTTTTGAGTCACGGCGAAACCAAAGATTCTGGCACAAAAGCACGTGATTATATTATGGCCAATCTTTTTGAAGCTTTGGTTGGCGCAATATATTTGGATCAAGGTTATGATGTGTCTAAAAAATTTATCGAAACTTGGGTTTTACCAAAATTACCTTACATTTTGGAAAACGGATTATACTTGGATCCAAAAAGTCGTTTTCAAGAATCATCTCAAGAACTCATGGGTATAACTCCGACTTATAAAGTGATGAGTGAAGAAGGCCCTGATCATGCAAAAAATTTCAAAGTTGGTGTTTATTTAGACAAAGATTTAATAGCTGAAGGATTTGGTACTAGTAAACAAGAAGCTCAAACTGAAGCTGCTGAAATGGCTCTCAAAATAAAAGCATGGAAAGGACCAAAAATTGATATTCTCAAGCGAAAGCCTGGTGATCCGATATAATTGGTCTTCAGACTACGGACTACAGACTACAAAAAGCGATAGTGATGAAGACCGAAGACTGTAGACTAAAGTCCGATCAGGGTTGCTAGCTCAGCTGGTTAGAGCAGGTCCCTCTTAAGGACAAGGTCGTGGGTTCGAATCCCACGCGACCCACACAAAAATTCCACATCAGTGGAATTTTTTTGTTGGGTCACGAGCGACACAATAGTTTGTGTCGCATTGGGATGAGAACGCCGGAGCGATATTTTGTGAGCTTGCAGGCGAACAAAATCGCGAGGCGGTGGCTAGACAAAATTTTCGAAAGAAAATTTTAGTCGAAGCCGAATCCCACGCGACCCACATAAAAATACAACCTTTATCAAAAGGGTGTATTTTTTAAACTTGCTTTTTTCAAAATGTAATGTTACAATTTTCACAACTAGCCCTCATAGTTTAATGGATAAAATATCAGGCTTCGAACCTGAGGACGGGAGTTCGATTCTCTCTGGGGGCACAAAAAATTCGACTCAACGTCGATTTTTTTGCAAAAGAGAATCGAACTAGGAAAGGGAGAAAACGAAAGTTTTCTCTTGATGAGGAAAGGTATTGGAAAACCCGAAGGTTTTTCAAAGAGGAATGAAATAACGATGTGAGTATTCTCTCTGGGGGCACGACGCTTAGCGTCGTTATTGGGACGCTCAGCGTCCCACAAAAAACCTAATAATAAAATAAAAATTTTAAAATATTCGACTTTATGTCGAATATTTTTTAATTTATTTTTTACTTTCATTTATTTTAATTAAAAAAATATTTTTTAATTTTGCAAACTTTAAATTAAAAATCTTTTTAATCACCTCATCTCTAATAAAGTGCCCCCTGTGTATAACTCCCTAAAAACTATTTCAATATTTCACAAAAACGTTTATAATATAGATAGGTCGAATTTTTTTTACAACATGCTTGTCTGTAGAAAAATCTCAAACAATTTTTTCTTGCGATCGCAAGATGAAAAAATTTTATCTTAAAAATATCTTACAAGGAAAGGGGGTGCACAACTTATGAAAAAAGTAGCTAAAAAGAAAATCGTTAAAAAAGCAAAAAAAATCGTGAAAAAAGTTGCTAAAAAAGCTGTAAAAAAAGTTGCTAAGAAAAAAGTTGCTAAAAAAGGCAAAAAAAAATAGTCTTTTCCTCACACTAAAAACACCACGTGTAAACGCGGTGTTTTTATTTGTATTATAAAAATATTTTTACTCTACCAAGCTTTTTCCTTCCATCAAATTAGGTACCTTCAAACCCATCATTTCCAAAATTGTTGGTGCTACATCACTCAGTTTTCCATTTTTCATTTTTTTGTCTGTACCAAGCACAATCGCTGGAACCATATTCAAAGTATGCGCTGTGTGTTTCTCATTTTTTTCCACATCATAAGTAATTTCCGCATTACCATGATCAGCAGTTATCAAAATTTGATAATCTTTTTCTATTCCCGCCTCTACCACTTTTTTCAATTGTTCATCAATTGTTTCTATGGCTTTTACTACCGCTTCATGATTAGCAGTATGCCCTACCATATCGGCATTAGCAAAATTAATAAAAATAAAATCCGTTTGATTGGCAATTTCTTCAACCGCTTTTTCCGCAATTTCTTTAGCTTTCATCTCTGGTGCCAAATCATGAGTATTGATATCTTTACGGCTAGCTATCAAAATATGTTTTTCCTTCTCATAAGGCTGTTCTATTCCACCATTCAAAAAATAAGTAGCGTGAGCAAATTTTTCTGTTTCAGCAATATGAGCTTGGGTTAATCCATTTTGACTAATCTCTTTAGCCAATGTAGTTTCAATATTAATCGGTGGAAAAACCACCAATGCATTATTTTCTTTTTCATGTTCTGTCATGGTAACAAAACAAATATTTTTTTCTTTGGCTACTTCACTAATTTTTTTAGAAAGCATTTTAGCTCTGTCCGCTCGAAAATTAAAAAATACCGCCGCATCATTTTCCGAAACTTGATAATTTTTTCCATCATCATCCAAAAATACAATTGGTTCCAAATGTTCATCAACTACTCCTTTTTCATATAAATTTTTTACAATTTCTGAAGGTTGTCTAGTTTGATGTCTTTCACCAATTCCACGAAATATGGCATCTTCTGCTCTAGCTAAACGGTCCCAATTATTATCTCTATCCATCGCATAAAATCTACCGGTCGCGGTCGCAATAAATCCAACACCTACATCATCAATGGTGTTTTCCAATTCTTTCAAATAAAACCAACCTGAGGTGGGCGGAGTATCTCGTCCATCCATAAAAGCATGAATCGCAATTTTTTTCACACCTTTTTCTTTGGCGATTTTCAAAATAGCTTTTAGATGATTGCTATGGCTATGTATTCCTCCAGGAGAAAGCAAACCTTTTAAATGCAAAACAGAATTATTTTTTTTCACATGATTTATAGCTTTGAGCAATGCTTCGTTCAAATGCAAACTTCCATTTTCAACCGCTTTATTTATCCGCACCAAATCTGTATCAATAGTTTTTCCTGCCCCGATAGTCATATGTCCCACTTCGCTATTCCCCATTTGCCCTTCAGGCAATCCCACAGCCAAGCCACTGGCTTGTAACAAAGAATGTGGATAATTCGCCCATAAATCATCAAAAAATGGCGTCTTGGCTTCCGCAATAGCATTATGTTCTTTTTCTTCACGATATCCCCAACCATCAAGAATTATCAAAATAGCTTTTTTATTTTTATTCATATATATTATTAAAGTTCATCAATACTCCTCAAAAAACTTCCCGGTTTTATTTTTAAAGGTTTTTCAATATATGCACTTTCTTCAGGCTCATAAGTCACCCCGCTTATTGGATCATTAAATTTTGTCACATTATCTGACAGCAGAGATCTATCATCCAATAACTCACTATCAATTTCACTCAAAAACATACTTGGTCCAGAAAGTGAATCACCCCATCCTCCACCAACCATCGGATAAGTCAAAAATAAATTTTTCTTCGCTCGGGTGATAGCTACGTAAAATAAACGACGTTCTTCTTCCAGCCCTTCAGTTTCGCTAAGTGATCTATCGCTTGGAAAAGAACCGCTACTCAAATTTATCACAAACACATTTTCCCATTCCAATCCTTTGGCTTGATGAACCGTAGATAAAATCACTTTATCTTTGACCCCTCTGTCACTTTGTGACACCTCCCCTTCTAAAGGGGAGGATATCCCCTCCTTACGAAGGAGGGGCGGGGGGAGGTCTTTAAAGTTTTCTTGCAAAGAAGCTTCAGCTAAAAACTCTTCCACTTTATCATATTTTTCCGCAAAAGCTGCCAATTGGCGAATATCTGCTTTTCTATCTTTGGCATCCAAATATTCATTTTCCAAATAATCTTTATACGCGGAATCCAAAATTTTTTCAACCATCTGAGCTGGTGTTCTATCGCTCGTCAACATCTCATCCCAAATTTTTAAAAAATTTTCAAAACCCATTTGAGCTTTTCCACCTAAAATATTTTTTACATTTGGTAATTCCTCAATATTTTTCAAATCATAAACAGCTTCCAAAATTTTATCTACCGCTGAAGGACCTATTCCCTCTTCATGAAGTAAAATTCTATTCCAAGCAGTTGTATCATTTAAATTATTTACAATCCGTAAATAAGCTAGAACATCTTTGATATGCGCTCGTTCAAAAAACCTCATACCACCGCGATAATCATAATCTATTCCCGCTTTAGTTAATTCCATTTCAAGCATTTGACTGTGAGCGCTGGCGCGAAATAATACCGCGATTTCTTTTGACGAACTACCTTTATCCAATAATTCTACAATCTTTTCCAAAACAAAACTCGCTTCCATACTTTGATCCATTTGCGGTCGAAGTTGCGGTTTTTCCCCATCTTCTTTAACTGTTTTCAATTCTTTTTTATATTGTTTACGATTATAAGAAATCAAATCATTGGCTACATCCAAAATTTGTTTAGTACTGCGATAATTAGTTTCCAATTTAAAAATTTTTGCTTCTGGATACTCTGTTTCAAAATTTAAAATATTTTCAATGTTCGCTGCGCGAAAAGAATAAATACTCTGAGCATCATCCCCCACTACCAAAATATTTTTATGATTATCCGCCAACTTTTTTATAATTTCCGCTTGAATCTTGTTGGTATCTTGATATTCGTCAACCAAAATATATTTAAACTGATCAGAAAATTTATTTCGCACTTCTTCATGTTGCAAAAGTACTAACCAATTTGTCAGTAAATCATCAAAATCCATACTATTGGCTTGTCTTTTTCGTTTTTCGTATTCAGTCCAAACATTTTTTATTTGTTCTACAGCCCCATACCATTGTGGATATTTCAAATCAATCACACTTTCAATAGTTGTATCAGCATTTTTAGCAAAAGAAATTATCCCATGCAAAACATTGGCCGATGGATTTTTCTTTTCCTTCACATCAGAAAAAGTATCTTTGGCACAAAGTTTTATCAAATTTCGGCTATCTTCTGAATCCATCACTGTAAATTTTTCATTGTACCCAATCACAGAGGCATATCTCTTGAGAATTTTGTAAGCAATACTATGAAATGTCCCAGCCCAAGGAAGAACATTTACAGTCTTCAGTCTACGGTCTTCGGACTTCGCCTCGGCTTCGGTCGTTTGTCGTCCGTAGTCCGTAGTCTGTAGACTACTTACCCGCTCAAGCATTTCTTTGGAAGCTTTGTTGGTAAAAGTAACCAATAAAATATTTTCTGGTTTTATTCCTTGTTCCAAAAGATACGCCACACGATAAGTAACTGTCCGTGTTTTACCCGAACCTGCTCCGGCCAATACTAAACAAGGGCCATCGCCCATGTAGACGACGGCCAATTGTTCTTGGTTGAGTTCTTTGGAATAATCGATCATAACTATTTTAGGCGTGAGCAGAATTTACACCATCACTTAAATCAACATTATTTATGGTGGCGTTTTTTTGAATATTGAATAAAATATCGTCTTTAATTTCATTAGCACTCCCCACGATTGTCTTTTCTGAATCATCGCCTACTATTTGATATACACAACGATGTTTACTGTCTCCTGAAAAACTATTAGTGAATTTCAATAAATTAACACTGCTTTCTAATTTTTTTTCTTTTATAAATTTTTCAATAATTACTCTGCCATCTTCTTTCTCTTTTTCTTTTTTTTCTTTTAACAATTTTTCTTCTTCATATTTTTCTTTTCTTTTTTCCTCGTTTGCTAAAGCTTGTTTTACTGCTTCCGTAGCAGTACCATTTAAATTTTTACTTATTGTTTTACTTTCATTAATATATTTTTGAGTTAAACCAATTTCAATTACAAAACCACTTTTGTCTCTTTTTACCTCAATTAAATTTTTATCTGATTTTGTTGGATCTACTTTTAATTTTATTTTATTTTTAAAATCTTCGTTATCTGGGTCGTTTATATAACCAAAACCATCAATATAGGCATCTTTCCCTTTGACTAAAGGTTTTTCCCATCTTACTATTTGTTCATCTGGAATAGGTTTTTCATTTTCTGACATATATTTATATTTAATTTTAAGCCCAATTATCATACCACACCATTGATTTTTTTCGCAAGATGTGATACCTTAGTCCATAAAGTCCATCGAGTCGCGACTTTATAGACTTTACAGACTTTTGACTTATCTTTATGTTTTTCGAAATTACAAAACAAGACAATCAAACCAAAGCTCGTACTGGCAAAATTACTACTGACCATGGAGTAATCGAAACCCCTGCCTTTATGCCAGTTGGTACACAAGCTACTGTCAAAACCCTAGACCAAAGGGATTTGCTTGATATTGATGCGCAAATCATTCTTGGTAATACCTATCATTTACATTTACGCCCAGGCGAAGATTTGATTTCGCAAGCCGGAGGTTTACATAAATTTATGAATTGGAACCGACCGATTTTGACCGACTCCGGCGGTTTTCAAGTTTTCTCGCTTGGTTTACAAAAACAAATGTCATCACGAGTCACTAAAAGTGACGTGGCGATCCCACAAAATTCAGAAAACCTTGAGATTGCTTCGACTTCGTCTCGCAAAGACACTAAACAAGGTGGACTGACCAAAATAGATGAAGACGGCGTGACTTTCCAAAGTCATATTGATGGTAGTTCACATCGTTTTAACGCAGAAATTGCTATTGAAATTCAACATAAACTCGGAGCTGATATTATCATGTCTTTTGATGAATGCACTCCGGATACTGCACCAGTGGAATATATAGAAGAAGCCATGGAACGTACTCATCGCTGGGCAAAACGTAGTTTGGAAGCTCATCAAAAAAATATTTCTTATCACGGCTATCGCCAATTTTTATTTGGCATTATTCAAGGTGCGGGCAATGAAGAATTGCGCAAAAAATCAGCAACTTATATTTCTTCACTTGATTTTGACGGTGTGGCTATTGGCGGTGAAAGTATTGGTTACAATATGGAAGCCACAAAAAATATTTTGGATTGGGTTACACCTATTATTCCAGAAAATAAACCTCGCTACACCATGGGTCTTGGTCTTTCCCCTTTGGATTTACTTGAAGCTGTAGAACATGGTACTGATATGTTTGATTGTGTCGCCCCAACTCGCCTTGCTCGCCATGGTATGCTTTTTTGTCATTGCGAGGAATGCAATGACGAAGCAATCCCACAAAATAACAAACACCGTCTAAATATAAAAAACTCAAAATTTATTGATGACTTTTCTCCAATTGATAAAAATTGTACTTGCTCGACTTGTAAAAATTATACCCGGAGCTATTTACATCACTTATTTTCTGCCGATGAAATGACCGGCATGCGTTTGGCAACCATTCACAATTTACATTTCTTACTAAATTTGATGAAAGAAGCCAGAAAAGCGATAAACGAAGAACGATTTAAAGAATTCAAAAAACCCTGGGAAACGGCTTAACTAAGCCGTTTTTTGTTTATTTTAACTATTTTCACTCTTGACAAAAGTACTAAAATGTGGCATAATTATTTATTCGCTCTTTTTATCAATTTTATTATCAAGGAGATAATAATGAACACAAAAAAATTTTGGAAAAACTTTCTTTGCCTTTTATCACTTTCTTTTTTGATCGGCCTGATCTTAAATTATTTTTCTTTCCCTGGGTTTTTTATCGAATTACATATTGCTCTTTCTGCGGCAATTTCAGTAGTCTGGTTATTCACGGCATACACTTTTAATTTAGAAGGAGTGAAAATTTTTTTTAACATCATAACCCCCACAATTTGTGGACTGTCTTTGCCTTATTTATTTTGGGGAAAACAGAATGAGTTTAAAAACATTTTTACAACTTTTGGATTAACCACTCTTGCAGTTTTAGCTTTATTATTTTTGTTTGAAATGGTTTGTCTAAATGATTATAAAGAAAAAATGGAAATTGATTCGGAGGAAAAAAATTGATGGAAACTATAATAAAAAGAAAGATGTTTTTGGCTGGTGTTATTGTAGGGATAATCTTTGGTATAATCCCTCTATTATCAAAAAACCCCTTTGAAATAATCTTGCTCGGGGTTTTGACTAGCACTCTAATTGTTTTTCTGTTTGTTTTTTCTTCAGAAAAAAAAGATTATTTGATTATGGGATCACCTGTTCCACTTATTGTCGTGATTGAAACTGTCTTTTTTTTACCAGAAAAAGAAGGAATGGAAAAAATTTACCTTTACGGTAAATTTTTCATAGTTTCTTTAATAATTTTTTTAGCCTTGGTTTATATTATAAAATCAAGATTAAAAAAAATACCTTGATCCTTTACACCTCCTTCGGGAGGTTTTTTAATTTTTTATAATTTCTATATTGGTGAGAACTTTTGCATGTCCTTTACTCATATCAGATATCATTCCTTTCACAGTTTCATTATTTTTTAAAATCTCATTTAAATACTCTTCATCGCTTTGATCCGGATTATTTTTGGGCTTAATAACTTCCTTATGTATATCTTCGCTTAACCCTTCGTTTTCATCTTTTAATAACTTTAAAGAAAATTCCGATATGGTACCTACTCTGTTTTTTGCTTTATTCCAAGACAAAACCACCATCAATGGTCTTTCGTTTTCATGATTATTTTCACCATGATGTTCCATAGAAAATTTACGAGACATATTATAATCTTTAATTAATTATTCAAGGTTAATTCTAAACCTAAAACAAAATTAAGTCAAAAATTTGCCTTTCTCCCTATTTTAATCTAATATACCATTTATTATCCCCTCCTTAATAAGGAGAGCCTGTCCATCCGTAGTCCGGCATAGTTTTAACGAAGCCTGAACGAAAGCGGAGGCGAGGGGTGGTTTTACTATTTTTTATTTATGAAAATTAACATTATTGTCCTCGGAAAATACAAAGAAAAATATTGGTTAGAAGCGGAGAAAGAATATCTCAAACGTCTTTCCGCCATGTTTAAGGTTGAAATTACGGAAATTAAAGAAGAAAGTTTTACTGAAAAAGATGACCGCGAAAAAATCAAAGCCAAAGAAGCCCAAATTATTCTGACTAAAATTCCAAACAATTCATTTATTATCGCTCTGGATGAAAATGGCACAGAATTTGATAGTGAAAATTTTGCTGACAAATTCAAAACTTGGCAAGAACAAAGACAAAATATTGTTTTTATCCTCGGTGGTCCTTTAGGACTTCATTCAAGCGTTTTACAAAAAACCAATTTCAAATTCGCCTTATCCAAACTCACTTTTACTCATCAAATGGCAAGAGTTTTTCTACTAGAACAGATATATCGTGCGCAAATGATAAATCAAAATAGAAAATACCATTATTAAAACGACCTTTGGTCGTTTTTTTGTTTTCTTTACAAACTTCCTTTTTTAATCTAAAATACCCTCATATTATTAATATATTTTATGTCTAAAAAACGCATTTTTTCCGGAGTTCAACCAACCAACAATATTCACATTGGCAACTATTTTGGTGCAGTTAAAAATTGGATTGATTTGCAAAACGATTATGAGTGTATTTTTTCCGTTGTAGATTTACACGCTATCACTGTTTATCAAAAACCAACTGATTTAAAAAATAATATTTTGAATTTAGTCAAAACATATTTAGCTCTTGGTATTGATCCAAAAAAATCTCTTATTTTCCAAC
>Ga0116171_10004587_pt1 | contig 12380 bp, 10 predicted proteins | sample AD_JPNHW2_MetaG_FD_89798 | JGI IMG/M metagenome (GOLD analysis project Ga0116171, IMG submission 89798) | Active sludge microbial communities of municipal wastewater-treating anaerobic digesters from Japan - AD_JPNHW2_MetaG | ecosystem: Engineered > Bioreactor > Anaerobic > Digestate | place...
AAAGTCTTGAATAGTAAACTGGATTAGTTTTCCATTAATTCTAATACTTCTTCAATAATTTCACGATTATTCTGTAAATGAGGAACTTTGTGCTGCCCTCCTAATTTGTTATTTTTTTCCAGCCATTTTATAAATGTTCCCGGTTTTGCCACATGAATTTTGGGTTTTTTTAAGATTAAATCATTGCTTCTCTTTGTTTCATAGTCAGAGTTTAATGATTTTAATGTTTCATCCAGAACTTCCCCAAAAAGATTAATATCTGAAGGAGGAGTTGTAAATTCAATTACCCATTCATGGCATGCTTTTGAATTGTCTTTTTCAAGAAAAATGGGAGCTGCAGTATAACTGATATAACTGGCTCCTGTTTTTTTGCAAGCATTATTGATTGCCTTATCGGCATTGTCAACAATTACCTCTTCTCCAAAAGCATTGATAAAATGCGTTGTACGTCCTGTAATTTTAAAACGGAAAGGATTAAGTGAGGTAAATTGAACTGTATCGCCAATTATATAACGCCATAATCCACCCAGAGTGGTAATGACCATTGCATAGTTCTGATTTATTTTCACCTCTTCTAATGGTATGGCAGTTGCTCCTATAGACCCAACTTCATTCATCGGAATAAATTCATAAAAAACCCCGTTATCAGTCAAAAGAAGCAATTCATCAGAATGAATCTGATCTTGCAACCCCAAAAAACCTTCTGATGCATTATAAACATTCAAATAGATAAACTTATCATTCGGAATGATTTTTTTGTATTCTTCATAATAGGGAGCAAAAGATACGCCACCATGAAAAAATAATTCCAAATTGGGCCAAACATCTAAAATAGTATCTTTATTTTGTAATCGCAACACTTCTTTTAGCACTAACAACATCCAGGAAGGCACTCCCGATAAAGAAGTGATGTTTTCGTTTTGAGTACTTTGGGCAAGAAGTTGCAACTTTTTATCCCAATTACTGTTAAGTAATATTTTTCTATTTGAAGCTCTTAAAAAATCCCCCAAAAGTGGCATGTTTTCAAGTAATATGGCAGAAATGTCACCACATTTAACTTTTACATTTTCCTGTTTCTCTTGAAAACATCCCCCTAATGTTATTCCTTTTCCGGAAAATATAGCGGTGTTTGGAACCATTTTTGTGTAAAAAGTCAGGGAATCTTGAGCAGAAATATAATTATTGAAAATCAAAGATTCATAACTGACAGGTATGTACTTGCTTTTAGAATCACTTGTCCCTGATGATTTTGCAACCCATTTAATTTTACTATTCCATAAAATATTGTCCTCTCCCCTAATAATCCTTTCTATATAAGGGAATAGAGAATTGTAATCATATAACGGGATCCTTTCTGCAAATTGAGAATAACTCATTTTTGCCTCGACATGATGTTCTTTTCCAAAAACGGTATTAGACCCTTTTTCATTTATATAGGTGAGCCATTTTGCCTGATTTTGGAACGAATGTCTGTAAAGATTGCTTACTCTATTGTTTCTGTGAGAGAAATAGCCCCTAATGGCCATATTTATTAGTTGCATAAAGTAGCAATTTTTTGTAATTTTGACGCAAATTTATAATAAAAATGATTTCATTCCCCAATTTTAAAATTAATATTGGACTTTTTATAACAAAAAAAAGGGATGATGGTTTTCATGACTTGGAAACTATTTTTTATCCTGTTGATTGTCAAACTGATAAATTAGAAATTCTTAAAATTGACTCTTCATTTAAACTAACTGTTGTTAATGCTTCCTTTCTTAAGGATCCTGAAAGTAATTTATGTACAAAAGCTTATCGATTACTTGAAAAGGATTATCACCTTCCGGAAATTGAAATTATTTTGACCAAAAATATTCCGATAGGGGCTGGTCTTGGAGGTGGTTCCGCTGATGCTGCATTTACTCTTAAAATGGTTAATGAATTGTTTGCGTTGAATATTCCCGTTGAAAAGCTCAAACAATATGCTTCAAAATTGGGTAGCGATGTTGCTTTTTTTATTGAGAATAAACCTGCTTATGCCTCTGGAAAAGGGGAAATACTAGAAACTATCCCGCTAGATTTGGCCGATAAAATTATTACGATTGTAAAACCCCACTTTTCTGTTTCAACAGCAGATGCCTATAAATGGGTAACACCTCAACCTGCCTCTTTTTCATTGAAGAATATTCTCTCAATCCCTGTTGGGGAATGGAAATATTATCTTAAGAATGATTTTGAGAAAAATTTGTTTGTTAAATATCCTCCCTTAGAGGAAATTAAAAATTCTCTCTATCATGCAGGAGCGCTCTATGCCTCTCTTTCGGGAAGCGGCTCCGCATTATATGCCATTAGTGATTATCCATTAAAATTGAATATTAAGAATTGTGATGTTCTCTAAACAGCTAATTTATAATTACAGTTCTTTTTTAGGGACTTTGCCACAAATTTATCGGCTGTTCAATATTTTCGATTTTCTGCAAAAGAAGTCTTAAAAAAGTTTAACAAAATAGGAATATTTCTTATTAATTAATATTACCTTTGCACTTCAATACCTAAACACTTTCCTCTATGAAACAACACTATTGGAATGAATATCAGAAAGCAATCGCCGATGATCATTTTTTTTACGAGAGGAGTTGTATCAGACAAACATTTTTCCCGGGTTCTGAAACAGCCTTTTTAAGAATCATGCGCGAAGAATTGGGAAAAGATATTCGCGATGAAGCCAACCAACATACTTGTACAGGGATAGGTTATCATAGTGATATTGTTCCACTCGAAACTACCATGACTGTTGTAGCAAGACTCTTTTCGCTGATGTCAGACGCCGGATATGAAAATTATGTCCCTTCTTGCGTTACTTCTTTTGGCATTTTTACCGAAATGATCGCATTGTGGAATCATGATCCCGAATTGCTAAAAAAGACAAAAAAAATTCTTTTCGAAACTACCGGTCGAAAATTTGAAATTCCTTTGAATTTGGCTCATCCTTCTGATATAATTTATAAATTCAGAAATGAACTGAAAAAGAAAATGAAATTTAAACTGGTGAACCGCTTCACAGGAAAGCCACTAAAAGTGGTGGAACATATAGGCTGCCATTATGCCAAAATATTTCCTGAAGCCGGTATCGGCAAAGCCGAATTTCCTCATGTTCTGGCTGGTATGATTGAATCGTGGGGTGGTGAAGTAGTTGACTATCCTGAAAGAAGACACTGTTGCGGCTTCGGTTTCAGACATTATATGCTCATGGAAAATCGAGGCTATTCTATTGCCAATTCAAAAAAGAAATTTGAATCAATGGAACCTTATGAACCCGACTTTATCGTTACTAATTGTCCCGGCTGCAATTTGTTTTTAGACAGATGGCAATATACTATTGCTGAAATGAATAATAAAACGTATGATAAAAACGGATACGGTATTCCTGTACTCACCTATGAAGAAATGACCGGAATGTTGCTGGGTTATGACCCTTGGCTGCTGGGAATGCAACTTCATCAAATTCAAGTGGAAAGATTGCTTGATAAAATAGGAATTCCTTATAATATTGACGAAAAATATAAGGGAATCTCCGGACAAGTGTTACCCAGACCCGAAAATCCTATTAACTTGTTGGTTTGATTTTGTTTAGTAAGAAAAATTTTTAATTGTTATTATCATGAAACAAATTGCCATTATCGGAGCCGGTGTTGCCGGAATTGAGGCTGCTTCAATAGTTAGTAAAAACAATTTTCAAGTAATCCTTTTTGAAAAAGAAAATGATATTGCCGGTAATATAATGAATAAAGCCAGACTTTTCCCCGATTTTTCATTGGCAGTGGACCTGGTTGATAAAATGAGGTCCAAGATAAATCATCCTAATATTTCGTTACAGCTGAATAGTGAAATAATAGATATTGTCAATCTTAATAATGAATGGGAACTGACTGATAAGAAAGGAACTAAATATAAAGTCGACACGGTTTTGCTTGCTACCGGCTATACCCCTTTTGATGCTACTCTGAAAGAAGAGCTCGGGTATGGTATCTACAACGGAGTAATTACTTCTCTTGACCTGGAAAAAATGTTTCAAGAAAATCGCATCCTCAATTCTTTGGATGAACCCCCTGGAAAAATAGTTTTTTTGCAATGTGTTGGCTCAAGGGATGAAAAAACCGGCAATGATTATTGTTCTAAAATATGTTGTGTAACTGCTGTTAAGCAGGCTATTGAGGCTGCAAAATTGTTGCCTGATGCTGAGATTTATGTTTTTTATATGGATTTGCGTATGTGGGGTCAGTCTTTTGAAGAGCTCTATCGGGAGGCTCAAGAAACTTACGGGGTTAAGTTTGTTCGTGGTCGAATTTCAGAAGCTGCCTCTACTTTTGACGGAAAAATTCAGATTAAAGCTGAAGATACCTTAGTAGGAACTCCACTGAAAATGACTACTGATTTTTTAGTACTGATGGTGGGAATGGAAGCTTCCCCCGGAACTAAAGCTCTTTCACATAAATGCGGAATTGATGGTCCTTATGGATTTGCATTGGGAAAAGATCGCTTTTTGGAAGGAAACAAGACGACTCAAGAAGGACTCTTTGTGGCAGGCTCCGCAAAACGACCAATGAGCATATCCGATGCTATTGCAGATGGCAGATCCGCAGCATGCACCATTATTGAATCAGAAAATAAATTGAACTAGAACTTAATATTTTTCTATACAAATTTATCACCGAAATCTACTTGTACATCAGTAACAAATTGGCGGATTTGTTGTTCATCTTCTTTTTTGCAAATTAAAAGTACATCGTCACTTTCAACTACAATATAATCATCCAAGCCCTGTACAACTACAACCTTATTCTTAGGTACATTAATAATACTATTAGTTGAATTATATAGTTTTACTCTTTTTCCAATGACAGAATTGTTGTTTTCGTCCTTGGTGCGAATATCAAACAATGAACCCCATGTGCCAAGATCAGACCAACTGAAATTGCCCGCATAAACATAGACATTGCGTGCTTTTTCCATAATGCCATAGTCAATAGAAATGTTTTTACAAACTTCATAAATCTGTTTGATAATAACCCCTTCAGAAGGAGTATTGTAAACACCTTTTCCTTGCTTAAAAAGATTGTCAACTTCTGGAAGATATAATTCGAATGCTTTTTGTATGGAAGTCAATGACCACATAAAAATTCCGGCATTCCAAAGAAAATCACCGCTTTCAATAAACTGCTTTGCCATTCTGAGTTCGGGTTTTTCAGTAAAGGTCTTAACAGCGTAAATAGATGGATTTTCTTCATATACAATATCTTCATTATATTGAATATATCCATATCCGGTATTGGGGTTGGAAGGTCTGATGCCTATAGTGAGCAACCAATCATTCTTGGAAACAGCACTTAAACCCTTTTCAATAACATCAAGAAAAATTTCTTCGTTATTAATGACATGGTCTGACGGAGCTACAACAATAACGGCATTTGGATTTTTAGATTGAATTTTATAGTTTGCATATGCAATACAGGGAGCCGTATTTCTCCGTGAAGGCTCCAATATAATATTTTCTTCCAGGACAGCAGGGAGTTGTTCTTTTACCAATTGAAGATATGCAGCATTGGTAACAATATATATATTTTCTTTGGGACAAATTTGTTGAAATCTATCAAAAGTTTTCTGGATTAACGTAGTTCCATCACCAAGAATGTCAATAAATTGTTTGGGAGTTGCCATTCTACTCATTGGCCAAAATCGGGCACCTATTCCTCCGGCCATGATTACACAATAATAATTTTTATTCATACCTGAAAGTGATTATTTTAAAGCTACAAAGATACATCTTTTTGTTTTTGAGAGAAGGAGATCGTTTTTTGTCTCACAATGACAAACCGTTTCAATACTTTTAACTATCGTTAAGTTTAATAAAAATGAAAAGCATTGAAGTAAAAGCCCAAAGTGAGGAGCCTCCATAACTTATAAAAGGTAATGGAATCCCGATTATCGGAAGAAGTCCAATAGTCATCCCGATATTGATAATAAAGTGGAAAAATATAATACCGGCTATTCCATAACCGTAATATCGCACAAATGGATTTCGATGTCGTTCAGATAAAAAAATAATTCTAATTATTAAGGCTAAATAGAGTGATAAAATTACAAAAGAACCAACAAACCCCCACTCTTCTCCAATACTGCAAAAAATGAAATCAGTGCTCTGTTCAGGTACAAAATCGAATTTGGTCTGAGTGCCATTCAAATAGCCTTTCCCGAAGAAGCCTCCTGAACCAATGGCAATTTTAGACTGATTAAGATTAAAGTCAGCCCCTTTCGGGTCAGAGGTTTTTCCCAACATTGACTCAATACGTTGTTTTTGATGTGGTTGGAAAACATGATTATAGGCAATGTTTACCAAAAAAACAAAGGCGATGCTCAATCCTAACAAAAAAGCATTTTTGATCAGTTTCTTTTTGTCTGTTTTGGAAATTAGGGTTGTAACAATAAAAATAAATGTCAGCAACGCAATTGCATAAATTTCATTAAAATAGAGTGTAAAAACAAAAATAAAAATTGCAAATGCTCCATAAAGAAACAATTTTCCGCTCATTCCTTCTCTGTAAAAAAGGATAATAAAAGAGAAAAAAACAAGGGCAGAACCTGTGTCCCTTTGAAGAAAAACAATGAGAATTGGGATTAAGATAATTAGAAAAGAGAGCAACCAGATGTTTCTTTTTTCACTGCTTGTTTTTCCTTCATTTAAAAACTTTGCCAGTGCCAAAGCAGTGGCCATTTTCATAAATTCACTTGGCTGTATGCTGAATCCACCCACTTTAATCCACGCTTTGGCGCCTGAAATTTCTGTACCGACAAGGAGAACCAATAACATCAAGATTATAAAGAAGATATATATATGGTAGGAATAATTCTGATAGATCCGAGCATCAATTAAAAGAATCCCTATGGCAATCAATACTGAAGTTCCTATCCATATAAGTTGTTTCCCATATGCGGCCGAAGTATCAAAAATATTAACGAAGGAAATCGGATCGTAACAGGAGGAAAAAATAGCCATCCACCCCACCACCACTAAAATAATGTAGATTACAATTAAGAAAGGATCAAATCCTTTTGATACTTTTTGACGATTTTCTATAAACATTACATTAATGACATTGCAATTATACTTTTTTCAAGGTCTTTTCTTTTCACCTCCCCCGTAAGGTAAAGTTCCATTATTAAACTCGCAATGGGAGCTGCCACTACTGAACCCCAGCCACCATTTTCTATCAAGACAAAAACCACTATTTGTGGCTTTTCAATAGGAGCAAAACATGCAAAAACAGAGTGATCACGCCCATGTGGATTCTGTGCAGTCCCGGTCTTTCCGGCAACTCTAATCCCCGGAATCTGTGCCGAAACTGCTGTTCCTGATAAAACTGCCATCTCCATTCCCTGAATGATAGGATCATAATATTGGGGTGAAATTTTAGCATCAATTTTTTCTGTAAAACGATTACTAAAATTATCCTTTGTTCCAATAGCCCGGATAATATGAGGCTTGATATAATAACCCCTATTTGCTATAATGGCTAATAAATTGGCCATTTGTAAAGGAGTAGTTGCTGCTTCTCCCTGACCAATTCCCATGGAGACAATTGAATTCCCATTCCAATGACCATTGTATAATTTGTTAAAATAATCAACAGACGGAATAATGCCTTTGCTTTCAAAAGGCAAGTCGGTATCAAATGTCTTCCCAAAACCTAATGCATTGATGTGATCTTTCCATGCCTGATAACCCTGCTGAACGGTTTTGTATTTTTTCTTATTGGATACAATATTGTAAAAAGCTCTGCAAAAATAGGTATTGCAGGAAGATTTCACTGCTCCAATCAAATTTACAGGTCCTGAATGGTGACAAGCAATGGTGTGATTCCCAATATTATAACCCCCGGAACAAAAATATACTGAAGAGGGATTGATAACACCCTCTTCCTGTCCAATTAATCCATTTGCCAGCTTAAAAGTTGATCCCGGAGGATACATGGCTTGTAAAGCTCTGTCATAAAGTGGTTTTTTTTCTTTATCCTGACTTAACATAGAGTAGTTCTTTCCCCTGTTCTTACCTACCAACAAATTGGGATCATAACTGGGAGTGGAAACAATGCAGAGTATTTCTCCTGTCGCCGGCTCAATGGCTACAATACTACCCCGCTTGTTGGTCATTAACAATTCCCCATATCTCTGTAAGGTCAGCGACAAAGTGCTCCATAATGGAGTTCCGGCAACTGCTACTACATCCTCTTCGCCGTTGCGATAACTTCCCTTTTCACGATTATGAACATCTACCAAAACAACCCTCTTTCCCTTTATTCCACGAAGTTCTTGCTCATAAGTTTTTTCAATGCCGCTGATCCCAATATAATCTCCGAGTTGATAATAAGAATCATTTTCTAATATTTCTTGATTTACTTCTCCTACATATCCCAAAACATGTGCCGCAATAGGCTCCGGATAATATCTCAGCGTTCGGCTCTGAACAAAAAATCCGGGGAATTTGTATAGTTTTTCCTGAAGATATCCGTAATCTTCTTTTGACATTTGCTGATCAAAAGTGCTTGGTATTAAAGGAGAATAATTTCTGGCTTTTTCAATTCTTTTTAATAATGTTTCCTTATCAATATCTAAAATCCTGCACAAATCCAACGTATCAAAACTTCGAAGTTCTTTGGGAACAATCATTAGGTCATATACAGGCTCATTATAAACCAGTAAAGAATCATTTCGATCGTAAATCAGTCCTCTGGCAGGATGTTCTGTAATGTATCGCAATGCGTTTTCATCTGCCGACTTTTTATAATAATCATCAATAACCTGTAAATAAAATATTCGGATAAGGTATATCAGAACTATTAAAAGCATTAACCCAATAATAATATATGATCTCTTTTGAGTGAATGAGTCCATCTATTTATTTCTTTTACAAAGATATGCCGTCATTTCAATTAACTGTTCTTTCTTTTCGGAAGCAACGGTAATTTTATCTAGCGATGAATATGCTTTCTCAATATACTCCTGAATAAGATTTTCAGTTTTTGTTTTGATATCAAGATCGTCAAATAGTCCTTTAACAATAGCGAACTTTTCATTTTCTTTTGTTTCCGTGGAAGCAAACTGCTGCTTTAATATCTGTCTCTGGGAATCGGTGCCATCATGCATGGCTCTTAAATATAAATATGTTTTTTTGTTGGACTCAATATCCCCACCAATCTCTTTCCCGAAAGTAGTTTTATCTGAATAGACATCCAGCACATCATCCATAAGTTGAAAAGCAATTCCCAAATTAATCCCGTACTGATATATATTATTTTGATTTTCAATGGTGGTCTGTGAAATAATAGCTCCTGCCTTTAAACAGGCGGCAAGCATGACGGCCGTTTTAAGTCTTATCATTTCAAGGTATTCAGCAATAGTCACGTTTTCAGTTGTTTCAAAATTCAGATCAAATTGCTGTCCTTCACAAATTTCAATCGACGTTCTGGCAAAAAGGGAAATAAGCTTTAAAACGGTTTCGTTGTCAGTCGGAGTTTTTAAAATTTCCTCAAGTGCCATTGTTGCCAAAGCATCTCCTGATAAAATTGCAATGTTAGCATTCCATTTTTTATAAACAGTTTCTTTTCCCCGACGTATGGGAGCATTATCCATGATGTCATCATGGATAAGCGTAAAATTGTGTAACATCTCAAATCCGGCTGCAGCAAATAAAGCTACTTTAGGATCTCCTTCAAAAAGTTCGGTTGAAAGCATCACAAGCTTGGGTCTGATGCGCTTTCCTTCCTGTAGCAGAATATATTCTATTGGCTTATATAAAGTAGCCGGAGTTTTATCAGAAGTAAGTTTTATAAAATGACTATTCAATGAATTATTCATCCAAAAATGATTTAGAAATGCAAAAATACGACTTTATTTTGACGGGCTAATTCTCCTTTTTGATTTTCAAATATAATGATAGATAAATATCTCATTTTTAGGCAATCAAAAGAAAGTAGGTTGCCAGCTTTTGGATGAAACGGATTTTTTGTTTCCGACAGCTTCACAGTTGAGAAAATCAATCTTTCTCTGCAAATTCCAGAAAAAACCTCCTAAACCACCATTGGCACAAATAACACGATGGCATGGGATCAGGTAAACAACGGGATTTTTACCCACAGCAGTCCCTACCGCTCGAGAGGCTTTAGGATGACCTATTTTGGTTGCGATCTCTCCATAGGTTGTTACTTTTCCTACCGGGATTTTGATTAATTCTTTCCATACTTTCAACTGAAACTCAGTTCCTTTAATATGAAGTTGAATTTTGGGTATACATTTCCAGTCTCTAAGAAAAATCTGAATGGAATCCTTTTGCTTCTGGGTCAATTCCTGCTTTAAAACGGCCTTAGGAAAACGATTTTTCAATTCTTTAATCACTTTTAAATCCTTATCGGCAAAACCCATATAACAAATCCCCCTACGGGTGTTAGCTACTAACATTTTTCCAAAAAGAGTCTCTAGATAACTGTAATAAATGATTAATTGCTTTTTAAGCTTTTTTTGCTCGTGAACCTCCATTTCAGTAATTCTTATTACTGTCTTATTCGGTCGGCCACCATTCTGAGCAATATGGGGTGCAAGAATCTTAGCCATGTCGCTTATTTTTTGGCAAATATAATAAAATATTTTTAGCTTTTTATGATAACTGATTTTAAAAGAATAAATTGTATTTTTGTTTTCTTCTAGATTGTTTCATGAAACCTAAATATTTTACCCTGTATATAAGCTTTTTGTTATTGATAGTGAGCAGCTGTCAAAAAGAGGATACTTTTCCCCCGATAATTACGATTATTGCCCCATCAGAAAACTCCCATTTTGAAGTGGGTGATTCTATATATTTTCATTTTCATGTCAGTGATAATGTTCAGGTCAGCACCATTTCTGTAGTGTTGCTTGATGAACAAAACAGAATGCTCGGTAAGTACAAGCACTTTTATTCTCATGAGAATTCACTGGAAATTAGTGATTACTATCCTATTGTGGACACGACTTTAAGTAGCGGGATTTATTATTTAAAATGTATTGCCAGTGATGGAAATAATGTGGTTGGAAAATCGGTAAAAATCAAAATCAATGGTATTCCTCAAAAATCACTGGGTTTATTTGCTATTATTCAAGCATCTTCTCATCAGACCGATATCTATCAAGTTGACACTAATTTTGTTTCTTCGCTTTGGGCACAATATGATATCGATTTTTTTGATGCAAGAATTGACTATTTATATCAACAGTTATATCTTTTTCCCAAATCATACGGCAATATGTCGGCAATTAATCTTCAAACACAATCTGCTAATTGGACCATCTCTCGGCTTAACCAAAATTCAGAGGAGTGGTTTCAGGGAATTGAACTCATTGACCACCAATTGTATGTGGGGGACTATAACTCCAATCTCACCATTTATAATCATTCAGGAGTTATAACAACTTTATTTCCTGCTTTACCTAATTATACAGTTAAAAAAATGCTGGTTTATAACGGGATTACTTTTTTATATGAAGCTCATAAAGGAATTGGGCAACAAAAGAAAATCACGGTCTATAATTTAGGTATGAACCTGATTCAGAATATTATATTTGACTATGATTTAGTTGCCTGGTTTCCCCGAGATGAGAATAACATAACCCTTTTTTATAATACCGATGAGGGATTGCAAATTGCTAATTTGTATTATTTCCTATCAGGAATAACTGTGATTGCTTCAAATGATAATTATGTGCTTCTTGCTGTAGAAAAAATTTCGGAAAAAACTTTTCTTTTGGGAACCGACAAGGGTGTTTTGTATTATGATTTAAATTCTCCTAGTACTTTTAGCGTCGTCCTGGCTAAGGAAAATGTAAAGAATATTGACTATAATGAAGTAACCTCTCAGGTGGCAGCCTCTTCCGGAAACGAGCTCTTTATTTTTTCTTTGCCCGACGGCACAATTTCAGAATCACTCCTTTTTTCCGATGAGATTCAAAAATTGTTTTGGAATTACAATAAGTCAACCGCAATAAAGTAAGGAAATAATCTTAATTCATTTGTATCCAATTCAGTTATAGAAAGTTCAGTTATTGCTTTCAATTTTGGGACTTAAATATGAGCAAAAAAAATTTCCGGATTTCAATATATATCAGCAACCAAAAAATATAATTCTGACAGACAATATATTAGCAAAAAAATGAAAGTGTTAAATCTAAAAAAAAATTATTTTTTGTATTTTTGCCAAAACTTTTCAAGATGTATTTTATTTTAATCAGTCACATAACCTTTAAAAAGCAAAGGAGGGAATTATTTTGTTAGCAGGTAGAAGTTTAATAGATCCTTCGGATTTCACTCGCGA
>Ga0116171_10004588_pt1 | contig 12380 bp, 12 predicted proteins | sample AD_JPNHW2_MetaG_FD_89798 | JGI IMG/M metagenome (GOLD analysis project Ga0116171, IMG submission 89798) | Active sludge microbial communities of municipal wastewater-treating anaerobic digesters from Japan - AD_JPNHW2_MetaG | ecosystem: Engineered > Bioreactor > Anaerobic > Digestate | place...
CCCGAAACAAAAATGTTTGGTCTAAAATCTCTCTAGGGTCGAATACATTATAACAGGCTAGCTCTTATTCTCCAAGAGCAGATATTCACAGGCTTATATTAGGTAACAACTGACAATTAATGTCTAATGCCTGATGTCTAAACAGAATTCAAATTTTAAAGGTTAAATTTTAAATTTTGTGTAACCCAGGGGAATCTTGTATGGTGCCTTAGCCGTATCTAAGACATAGACAGGACAAGTCAACCCGCCTACCCTTTTTCTTAAAGCATCCATTATTTTAGCTTCTTTTTCAAAACTAACGGTAAAGTGCTCTGTCCCCTGCGGCTCATCATTATGAAAAATATAATAAGGCTTAACACCGATAGCTAAAAGTTCATTAAATAATTTTTCTAAAGTAGAAACTTTGTCGTTGACCCCGCGTAAGAAAACCGTTTGAGAAAAAAGAATACAACCACTTTCTCTTAATTTTTTAATGGCCTGACAAGTTTCTTGAGTAATTTCGTCTGGATGTTCAAAGTGAACAAGCAAATACAAAGGCTGTTTAGGGCTCTCTTTTAAAATATTTAAAATCGTTTTATCAATGCCTTTGGGACAGGAAACAGGTAAACGAGTGCCTATCCTAACTATCTTAATTTGTTTTAAAGAGCCTAAAATTTTAAGAGCTTGCTTTAAAAGTTCTGGTGCAGTAAGAGGGTCACCTCCCGATAAAATAACTTCATTTATTTTAGAGTGTTTCTGTATATAAACAGCCATTCTTTTGATATCGGCTATGGTAATCTCTCCTTTTTTAATATCGGAAACTGAACGCCGCCTGGTACAAAAACGACAGTAGGCTGAGCAATTAAGAGTTAATAAAATCAATACTCGGTTTGGGTATTTGTGAACAAGCCCAGGCACTGGCATATTAATATCCTCTTCAAGAGGATCAATGGCAGCAGTTTTTTTATTTTCCAGGAGAGAAGGATAGAACTCCCTTCTCACGGTTTTAGACTTAGAAGCTAATTTTTCTATATAGGGATTAACTTTAAAAGCGATCATGAAAGCAAAATAATTTATAATTGGCAAACAAAGAGATTCTAACAAAACGCGCCCTATAGTAACATTTGAAAGGTAAAATGGCAAACAAAAAGACACCTTGTAAACACAGGGTGCCTTTTTATTTCTCAACTAGTTAGAAGATAGTACTTTCGTCAGAACGTTCGTAATCAAACATTCTGTCATTAGCAAACCAAAGGCCTAACTCATGTTCCGCCTCTTCTTTGGTGCCAGAAGCATGAATCAAGTTGCGAACCGCCCTCTTATCTTTATTGGCTAGTGTTGGAGAGTCAACCGAGAAATCCCCTCTAATGGTACCCATATCAGCGGAAGCAGGAATTGTTTTACCGACAATTTTTCTTACCATTTCGATAGCATGTAAACCTTCAACAGCAATTTTGACAATAGGACCAGAGGACATAAAATTAACTAACCAATTACGACATTCTTGACCAATTTTTAATGGATCATCTGTACCCATCTCCTTTATAGGGTCCAAACCATAATCCTTATAAGAGGCTAAGGTTTTTTCTCCCATACCTCTCATCCAACCTTCGTCATGAGGATAATGTTCATCGATTTGTTCAGGTCTTGCCCAAACCATTTCCATACCCACTACTTTGAGACCTCTCATTTCTATGCGACGAATAATCTCACCAATAAGAGCCCTTTTAACCCCATCGGGTTTTATAAGTACCAAGGTTCTTTCTTTTTTTTGGTCTGCTGTAAAATTATCCATATCTTATTTTTTTAGAGTATTAATTTCTATACCTAACTCTTTAATTTGAGCTTTATCTACACTGGCAGGAGAATTCATCAAAGGATCAAAGCCTTCGCCATTTTTAGGGAATGCAATAGTTTCCCTAATATTCGGTTCGTTTTGGAAAATAGCCATAAGCCTATCAACACCTAAGGCAATTCCACCATGAGGAGGAACACCATACTTGAAAGCTTCAAGTAAATGACCAAATTTTTCTTCTATGGAAGCTTGACTATTGCCCATAATTTCAAAGATCTTCTCTAGCAGTTCTGGTTGGTAAGTTCGGAGTGAGCCACCACCAGCTTCAAAGCCATTAAGTGCCAAATCATATTGATCGGCAGTGACGCTTTCAGGATGCTCAGTCATACGGCTGATGAGTTCTGGAACCGTTTCCCCTTCTAAAAATTTAGGACGAGTAAATGGATGATGAACAGCGTCCCAACGTTTTTCGCTTTCTTTCCATTCAAACATGGGAAAATTAACAATAAAAGCAAAGGCTAGCTCATTATTATCCTCTTTATTTTGACGGATATCTGGTTTATCACTGTGATACTTTTCTATAGCGTCTTTGTATTCAATCCTAGGAAAAGGCACTTGGAGAATATGTTTATCTGGCAAATAAGTCTTTACATATTCCACGATCATTTTTTCCATTAAATCAAGAATATGATCGCTATCCCAGAAGCTGGTCTCAATATCTAATTGGGTAAACTCTGGTTGTCTATCACCTCTTGCATCTTCATCTCTAAAGCAACGAGCAAACTGAAAGTATCTTTCAATTTGGGCCACCATTAAAAGTTGTTTATACTGTTGTGGTGATTGTGGCAAAGCATAAAAATTACCTGGAGAAATACGGGCAGGAACCAAATAGTCGCGAGCTCCTTCTGGAGTAGAGCGAGTAAGATTAGGGGTTTCTATTTCGGTAAAGCCTTTGGCGCTTAAATAATTGCGCACAAAAAGCATGAAATCATGACGAGCTTTAAGATTATTTTGCAAACGTTCTCTTCTTAAATCCAAATAGCGATATTTTAGCCGCAAATTTTCACCTATATCATAACCCAAACCTTCCACATCAATAGGTAAAACATCAGCCTTGGAATAGACAGTTATTTTTTGCGCTCCGATTTCTATATCGCCAGTCATTAGTTTGGCATTGCGATTCTTTTCAGGACGCATATGAACAGTGCCTTCTAGATTAATAACCCAGGCAGGACGTAATTGATTGGCTATCTCGTAAGCTTCGCCATCGGCTTTAGAAAAAACAACTTGAATAAGGCCGCTTTTATCTTTCAAGTCTATAAAAATAATATTACCGTGGTCACGGCGTGTCGCCACCCAGCCAGAAAGGGAAACTTGCTCCCCTTCTTCGTGTTTTATATCTTTAATCCAAATTCGTTCCATATCAAATATTTAAAGTGTTTTTAATATACCACAAAGAGTTTAGTTTATAAAGCTATAAGTGGAATACCAAAAAGTCCAAAGTCCAAAATCTAAAGTTTAAATAAAACTCTAATGTTAAAAATTTAAAGGAAACATAATTATTGAACTTCAAAAATTTTGTGTTTTTCTTACTTTACAAACTTTATGAACTTTAAAAACTTGATAAACTTTTGCTCAATACACTAAATCAAAAAAACCGTTTGGCTTAAAAACAAACCCTATACTGCCCTGCCAATCAGTCCGTAGTGTAAGAATATTTAAACTGGCTAAGCGGCTCAGTACTTCTAAAGTAGGGTGTCCATAAGCATTATCCCCCACTTCTATAATGCCATAAGCGGGGTTTAAGGCTTTTAACCAGTCATAGCTGTTAGAGCCTTTAGACCCATGATGAGCGATTTTAATAATATCTGCTTTTAAGTTTGGATAAAGGGCTAAAATTTTCATCTCTTCCTTTGTTCCAATATCACTAGTAAACAGAAAACTCTTGTCCCAATCTTGATAAAGAATCACTAAGGCTTGAGAATTCAAGGCAACGGAAGAGGTAATATTATTAGTAAGAGGCCAAAGAACCTGGAAAAAGTTATTGGCAGAAAGTTTAATCTTATTGCCCGCTTTAGCTAAATACAGTTTAGTACCATTTTGAGAAAGAACTTCTAGAAGGCTCTGATAGGTAAGGTTGGGGTTGCTAATCTCTGGCATAACAACTCCACGTATAGGATAAGATTCTAAAACATAACGTAAACCTTCATAGTGGTCCGTATTGGAATGAGTAATCACCGCTAAATCAATCGATTCCCCCAAAGGTATAACTCGTCCCAAGGCCTTAAGTATTTGCCTATCTGGTCCGGCGTCAATTAAAATATTCTTTCCTCTATATCTAATTAACTCTGCGTCGCCCTCCCCCACAGACAAAAAATATACTTCATTCAAACTTCGGGAACGATTGGCATAGATTAAAAAACAAGCCAAAAGATTTACTAGAAAGAGTACCAGAAGTAGTCGATACCCTTTTTTAAATTGTTGCGAAGTAAGAATAAACATTTTTAAATAATATTTCCATTTTTCCTAAGCTGCAAATGTATGAAGTAAACCAGCAATAAATAATAAAAAACAATCCAAGTAAAAGATATCACAGGTAATCTAAAGGACAAAAAATTTAAGGAAGCAACAAATTTTAAAACCATTAATTGTAGCCTAATAATAGTTTCTACAAAAAACCCTAAAAGATAAGCCAGACTTGGTATTAGAGGGGAAATAAAGAGAAGAGTGATAACTAGAAAGGTGGCTAAGGGAACTAGTGGTAGCACAGGCAGATTAGCTAGGAGAGGTTTAAGAGAGAGTATTCCTCCATTCCAAATTAGGATAGGGCTAACAAGCAAAATAACCAAAACGCTATCCCAAAAAGTTTCTGAAACAGCAGATTTAACATTACCTAGTCTGTCTACAGAAATTGTTTCTACCTTGGGCTTAATAATTTGTTTACAGAGTAAGCCCAAGGAAGCTAAGAAAGAAAGTTGGAATCCCATATCGTAAATTACAATAAGAGGATTTACTAGAATCATAACAAAAGCAGTTAAAAGAAGAACATTAAGAAAATTACCCATTCTTTCAAGCCGTTCAGCGCCTAAAATAAGGCTTAACATAATGCCAGCTCGAATAGCGGAGGCGGGACTACCAGCTATAGTAATAAAAATTATATTGAAGATTAATGATAACCCATAGGCAAAATGGGGAGAAAAATGGAAAAAGAGGAAAATACGCTTAAGTAAAAGAAATAAAATGGCAATATTAAAACCAGAAACGGCTACTATATGAGTCATGGAGGTGCGTTCTAAAATATCTTTAATTTCAGAGTCGGTGGTTTTATCGTCCCCTAAAATATACCCTTGGGCTAAGCTCAAAAAAGGTTCACGAATATTGTGAGACAAAGTTTTATGCAAGGATTGTCTGAATCGCATAAGTAGATTAGAGAAAGAATGTTGTGGTCCTAATTCAATTTCTAAAAGGCTGGGATTCGTTAGATAACCGAGACATTGGAGGCTAACTCTCTCCCCAGTTGTAAAATTTCCTTTAATCTTTAAAGTACTGCCCAGATTTAATTTATTAGAATCATTAGTATAAAAGCAGATATTGGTTCGTGGGTATGGCCAAATTTTATTATTAACTGCCCCTAGTCTAAGAGTAACAAAAATACCCTTTTGAGCAGATTCCAAGGTTACTACTTTCCCTTGTATAGTGGTCTGCTTATTAGTTAAAGATTTAAGAAGATAATTTTGGATTTTAAATTGATTGAAAGTGCGACCACCAATTAAGTTACCTCCGAAAAAGCCTAAAAGAATCAAACCGGTGATCCAAACTTTATAATTACCTTTTAAAATCCCTTGGCTGACTAAAACAAGTACGAGCAATAGCACCAAAACTAAAAAACCTAGCTTGAAGGCTAGGAAGACACTAACAGCAACACTAAAAATAAATGCAATGAGAACTATCCTGACTGAATAAACTTTCTCTGTAAAGCTAAACTTAATCCCTAATGGCCACATAAGCAAAGTGATCAATGAGTTTTTCTTTCAGTGACTGTAACTCGTCATCGCTTAAAACATGACCAAAATAACGCATATCTTTCAAACATTTGCCGTTATCATGGAACGTCTGCAAATAATAATTATCTGCTCCAGTAATCAAATCGGCGATGTTTAGAACATCTTCTTCTGTGATACCTGGCGCTACAGTAGTTCTGAACTCGTATTCTACTCCACTTTGTTTAATAAAATCTATGGAATTTTTAAGACAAGCGATATCAGCAGCCATACCGGTTACCACTTCATATTTAGTTGGCAACGTTTTAATATCCATCGCAATATAATCTACTAAATGGTTTTCAACCATCGAGCGTAGCATTGCGGGATTAGTGCCATTGGTGTCCAGCTTGACCAGGAATCCTAAATCTTTAACTGCTTTGGCGAAGGCTGGCAAATCATTTTGCAAAGTAGGTTCTCCTCCGGTAATGCATAAACCTTGAAGTAACTTAACGCGACTTTTAAGAAATTCTAATACCGATTCTTCAGCAATTAATGGTTGGCTCTTTATTTTATCTGGTAAAACCAATTCGGAATTATGACAATAATAACACCTAAAATTGCAGCCAACTGAAAAAACAGTCGCGGCAATTTTACCGGGATAATCTATCAATGTGAGTTCCTGTAATCCTCCGAACTGCATAAGCTAATCTAAATCTTTATCAAAAGTCACTCGCTCTTTAAATTCTTCTTGTTTACCTTCATTCCATTGGCTAACCGGACGTAGGTAGCCAACTATGCGAGAGTAAACTTCACATTTTTGGATATTTTTAAGGACTGGATCCTTGTCATAACAAGCTAGACATTTGTAATACTTTTTTCCGCCAAATTCATAACCAGCTACTTCATCTTTTTCGGTAATTTCTTTTCCGCAATCATGACAAAAACATTTTTCTGATTCCATATGAATTGTAACAAATAATTAATACTAGGCCTCTGGAAGATCTTTATCGAAAGTCACCCGCTCTTTAAATTCTTCTTGTTTGCCTTCATTCCATTGGCTAACCGGACGCAAATAACCAACTATGCGAGAGTAAACTTCACATCTCTGTTCAACAACACACTTGGGACAATATTCGTGTTTACCACTCAAATATCCGTGAGTAGGACAGACGCTAAAGGTAGGCGTAAGAGTGATATAAGGCAAACGATAATTAGAAACCACTGTTTTAATTAAGTTCTTAACGGCCTCATAGTTGCTGATAGCCTCACCCAAAAACATGTGAAAGACTGTACCGCCAGTATATTTAGTTTGTAGATCGTCCTGGAGTTTAAGAGCTTTGAAAGCATCGTTAGTAAAACCTACAGGCAGCTGAGTGGAATTGGTGTAATAGGGATTGGCAGTACCAGCCGTAACAATATCAGGATATTTATTTTTATCACTTTTAGCCAAACGATACGAAGTGCCTTCCGCAGGGGTAGCTTCAAGATTATACATGTTGCCAGTTGCTTCCTGATACTCAGACATCTTGGCTCGCATATGGTCCAAAATTTCCAAAGCAAATTTCTGCCCTTCTTTAGTGGTAATGTCTACACCTAGAAAATTTTGCAAAGCCTCATTCATACCAATCAGGCCAATAGTGGAAAAATGATTTCCCCAATAAGAACCCCTGATTTTGTAGACGCTCTCAAGGTAATATTTGGAATAAGGATACAAATTCTTTTGAGTCCAGCTTTCTAACACTTTACGTTTAATTTCCAAACTATTTTTCGCTAGATCCATTAAATTATCTAAGTGGGTGAAAAATTCTTTTCGGCTTTTAGATAAATAGCCAATTCTAGGTAAATTAATAGTAACTACTCCAATAGAACCAGTCATAGGATTAGCGCCAAAGAGACCTCCCCCTCTTTTATATAATTCTCGGTTATCTAAACGGAGACGACAACACATAGAGCGAGCGTCGTCTGGTGACATATCGGAATTAACAAAATTAGAAAAGTAAGGGATACCGTATTTACCGGTCATTTCCCATAAGCCGTCATAAACAGGATTATCCCAATCAAAGTCTTTGGTAATATTATAGGTAGGAATAGGAAAACTAAACACCCGACCATTAGCATCTCCTTCAGTATAAATCTCAAAAAGAGTTTTATTCAACATATCCATCTCTTTTTGAAAATCTCCATAACTTTCTTTTTGAGGCTGCCCACCTATGATAACTGGCAAGTCTTTATAATGTTTGGGAATCTTGAGATCTAGGGTGATATTAGTAAAAGGAGTTTGAAAACCAACACGAGTAGGTACATTGCAATTGTACATAAACTCTTGCAACGCTTGTTTAACTTCTTTCTCGTTTAAATTATCGTAACGAATAAAAGGTGCCAAAAGAGTATCAAAATTAGACAGAGCCTGAGCCCCGGCTGATTCTCCTTGTAGGGTATAGAAGAAATTAACTACTTGTCCCAAAGCGGCGCGAAAATGTTTGGCTGGGCGAGACTGAATCTTTCCACTTACGCCACCAAAACCCCTCTGGAGAATATCATAAAGGTCCCAACCACAACAATAAGCACCTAAGATATCCAAATTATGGATATGCATATCATCACTTTTGGCTGCCTGACGAATTTCGGCAGGATAGATTTTGTTTAACCAGTATTTTTTACTCACATCGGAGGCCACATAATGATTCAAGCCCTGTAAAGAATAGGTCATGTTGCTATTCTCTTTGACCTGCCAATCCAAATTATTGAGATACTGATCAATCAAATCTACTGACTCACTTTGAGCTGCTTTTAATTCTCTAATTTGACGATGTTGCTCACGATAGAGGATATAAGCCTTAGCAGTGTCGATGTAATTCTCCAAAATCAAGACCTCTTCAATAATATCTTGAATATCTTCAACATTAACCAAAGGCGTCTTCTTGAAACGTCTATTTAATAAGACAACCACTCTTTTATAAATTTCTTTAGCCTCTTTCATCTCACCGTTACCGGTGGCAGTTAAGGCTTTGTAGATAGCGTTTTGAATTTTTTCGCTATCAAATTTTTGGATATCTCCGCTCCTTTTGCGAACTTCTTTGATTTTATTAACAAACTTTTGAGGAGTTGTAGCTATCATATTGGAGATATTTTATTTTTTAAGACTAAATTATTTCAATAGAAACAAAAGCCCCCTATCCCCTTTCATTACGAAAGGGTTCTGATTAGAAATGTTTTTTCTTGCGAAGAAAAGCAGGAATCTCTATGTCTTCCATTTTCTCTTCGCTAGCTTTAGTAGTTTTTGAACTAGGATCGGTATTAATCTCAACTTTGACACTATTATTAGCAACTGTCGATTCTTTCTTATTAGTATTGTCACCAAAAGAAAAATCTATTTTAGTATCAAAGGGTACGCTAGTGTCCATTTTCTTGGGTGCTACTATGGGACGAGCAAAAGGTAAAACCAAATTTTTCTCATCAAAAGTATTCTCATTAAAGCCTCCAGCTATTACAGTGATTTTAATTTCACCTTTTTTGAGGCCTTCATCATAGATAGCGCCAAAAATAACTTTAGCATTGGGATCAATGTTTTCGGTAATCACTTTAGCCGCCTCATTAATTTCCGCGAGAGATAAATCTGGACCACCACTAACATTAAACAAAACACGGGTAGCACCATTAATTTGTGTTTCTAACAAAGGTGAATGGACCGCTGCTTGGGCGGCTTTCTGTGCCCGACCTTCTCCGCTGGCTTTGCCAGTACCCATAAGGGCTTCTCCCGCATTAGTCATAATGGTTCGAATATTGGCAAAATCTAAATTAATGATACCGGGGTAAGTAATCAGGTCGGAGATACCTTTTACTCCTTGATAGAGAATATCATCTATCATAGAGAAAGCTGTCAAAATCGGAGTATTACTATCTATAAGATTAAAAACTTTATCATTAGGAACCGTAATAATAGCATCTGATTGTTCTTGCAATTTTTGCCAAGCTTCATCGGCTATTTCTTGGCGTTTTCCACCTTCGAAACCAAAAGGTTTAGTCACTACGGAAATAACCAAAGCACCATTTTTCTTGGCCAATTCGGCTACTACTGGGCTAGCGCCAGAGCCAGTACCACCGCCTAAACCGGCTGTCACAAAAACCAAATCCGAGCCTTTGACGGCATTTTCTACTTGCTCCATACTTTCTTTAGCCGATTCATAGCCTATTTCAGGGTTCATACCAGCTCCTAGTCCTCTGGTCAAAACCTTTCCGATAGCAATTTTTTCATCAGCCTTACTATGATGGAGAGCCTGATCATCAGTATTGACAGCAATAAAACTAATACCCTTGATCTTGTGATCAGCCATGCGGGTAATAGCATTACCACCAGCGCCGCCGACTCCCACGACTTTCATGCGAATGTTTGTTTCAAACTCTGGTTTTATTTTAGCCACGTTGTGAGAAATTATTTAAAATGAATTAGTGCTTAATTATATACCTTAAAGACAAATTATTTAAGGCATCAAAGTTTTTGACCAATTTTTAAACTTACTTAAAATACCACTACCGCTAACGGACTTTTCAGTGTAATTATTGTCTTTAGCAAACACATTAAGAAGAGCTGCTACGTTGGTGTCTTCTAGAGTGAGACCTAAACGACTATAGGTAGCTGGTAAAGTAGCGATTTTGCAAGGCAAACCTAATTTGATTCTACCATAATCCACCAGATTTAAGAGATTGCTGCCACCACCATAGAAAGTAATACCTCCTGGCCAATGACGGTTAGGGTTGATAGCAATAAGGGTTTGATTAATGGCTTCAAAAATTTCGTCTAAACGGGCTGTCATCACGGCTGCCAACTTCTTACGAGAAACCTCAATGTCTCCAGTGTAACCTTCTCCGATTAAACCTAAATTTTCTAAGTTTAAAACATCAGCGCGAGTTAATCTACGAGGATCAACATAACCTTCAATTTTTTTTATTTTTTCCGCTAAAACGGGATCAAATTGAAGACAAATTCCAATATCATCAGTAAGATAACCGCTTCCATAGGGAATGCTTCTAGTATCTACCAAATTATTTTCTTCATAAACGGCAATGGAAGTAGTCCGAGCACCAAAATCTATGGTGACTGCTCCTAACTCTTTTTCTTGTTCTGTTAAAATTAAATTAGCTGCTGGCAAAGAGCTGACATCATAAACATCTTCATTAGAAAAATCCAGATCGTTTAAGATTTGGTTCAGATTGTCTAATTGCTGAGATAGAATACTGACCAAAAGAACATCGGCTTCAAGGCGCATTCCTTTAAGACCAACCGCTGAGCGGTATTCTCCGGTTCCGTCCACGGAGTATTTCAAAGGAATAGGCTTCAATAAACTATAATTATTAGTCAAGATAACTGACTGGGCAGAATTAATAGCCCTGTCGACAGTATTTTGGCTAATAATGTTCCCCTGCTCATTAGTAATAGCTGTTCCCCGAGAAACAGTAGTTTTACAACTGATAGGATTGACACCAATAAGTAAACGGTCAATAGGAGTACCAATCTTTTGCTCACACTGATTAATAAGATTATTAAGGAGTTCTTCTAAATCTAAGATACTGGCAATAGAACCTTTGCGAATGCCAGCTGAAGGGACAGAAACATTAAAAAGTATTTGTAAGGGATTGGCATTATCCTTAGGGTCCACGCGTCCAACTATGGCTTTGACGGAATCTGTTCCGAAATCCAAGCTCATAACAAATTTTTTGGAAGATCGAAACATAGATTAAAGTAATTAAACTTATTTCTTAATTAATTTTTTAATAACAATGTCGGCGACCTGTTGCTCTTTTCTTTCCATTAATTCCGCTTTCTTGTCTTCCTCGTGAGTATAACCGTACAGGTGAAGCAAGCTATGAATGAAAGAACGAATAAATTGTTGACGAAAATTTTGTTGATTAAACACGGCAAAATTTTCTCTAGTTCTTTGAGTCAACACATCCAGGCAGATGAACATATCCCCTAAATGCACTTCTTCCTCTACTGGTTCGTCTTTTACTTTTAGGTAATAATCGGGAAAAGCAATAATGGGAGATGGTTGCTTTTTATGTCGCCAAGTTTCATTAATTGCAATAATCTTTTTTTCGCTAACAACCTTACAATTAAGTACTAGGGGTAAATTTTTGGGCAATTTATCTCCTAACAATTTTTGGGCGGTATCAACTATGAATTGTAACTCTTGAGAGGTTAAGGGAATCTTACTACCACGACCGGCAAAACTAATAATAGTCATAGATCAGTCCCAGCTGGTTTTATCTATGCTTTCGTTTGGTCTTAAAAGGTAAACCTAAAACTTTTTTATGATTAATCTCAGCTGTTTTCTTTTGCTTATAAATAGCTGATTCATGCTTTGACAGATTACTCTCTTTAGATTTATGATAGCGATTTTTCTTTACTTCTCTTACCAAATTACTTTTTTTCAGAGTTTGCATAGCCCTATAGACGTAAGTAGATAAGGGCTCATTATTTTTTCTTACAATGTTAATAGCCATGTTACAAATGTTAAAGACTAAAATTTAAATTTTAAATAAATGAATAAATAAATAACGGCTCAAAATGCTAGCGTAAAGTGAGGAGAAAATAGATAGCTATAAGGCTAGTATACTCATCTCAG
>Ga0116171_10004590_pt1 | contig 12377 bp, 11 predicted proteins | sample AD_JPNHW2_MetaG_FD_89798 | JGI IMG/M metagenome (GOLD analysis project Ga0116171, IMG submission 89798) | Active sludge microbial communities of municipal wastewater-treating anaerobic digesters from Japan - AD_JPNHW2_MetaG | ecosystem: Engineered > Bioreactor > Anaerobic > Digestate | place...
GCTCGCCAAGGAGGTCGCCCACCATGTGCCGCATGACGCGATAGGCGGTGCCGCACTCGACGATGGCCACCTCCTCGACGCCGAGGGCCTTGGCCTCGTTGACGATGCGGGCCGCGATCTTCCTCATCCTGGCAGGGTCGCCCATGAAGGCGCCGAAGTTGACCGCCTCGAAGGAGGAGACCGTCCAGCTCTCGCCCGCGGCGTTCATGATGGCGGCCGCGTTGACGACGGAGTGCGAGCCCGAGAGCGCGACATAGAGGACGCGGGCGCCCTTCACGCCGTAGGGTATGGGATCGCGCGCCACGCCGCCGGGGCCGTGCGAGGGCTCGGGCCAGAGGGCGAGGACCTCGGGGGCGAGGTTCTTCAGGGCCTCCGCGTAGCCTGCGCCCGAGTCGGCTATCGTTTCGCCCTTGGCTATCGACATGTCGGCGAGCATGGAGAGGAGCTTGGGTTCCTGGTCGGCGCCGATGAGGAGGGCCTTGGCTATGCCCATGACCGCTTGAGTATCGATGCCGAAGGGGCAGTGGACCATGCATCTCCTGCAGCCCGTACAGGAATAGGCCGCGTCGTAGAGGCGGCGCACCGTGTCGTCGTCGAACTCGAGGACCTCGCCGAGCCAGGGCGCGAACTTGCCCTCGAGCTTGAAGTAGCGGCGGAAGATCTTGCGGACCACCTCGGCCCGGCCCACGGCCGTATACCGCGATTCCGGCATGGAGGCGTAGACGTGGCAGGACTCGATGCAGAGGCCGCAGCGGGCGCAGGTGTCGAGGTACATGCGCATGACGGAGTTGAGCTTCGTCTCGAAGAGCTCCTTCAGCGCGGCGCTCATTTGCTCGTCCATATGCGCCTCCTCACGGCATTGACGGGGATGGAAAGGAAGGCGTGCATGACCTTCGTGAAGGGGAGGACCATGAGGACAGCCTCGGCGAGGAGGAGGTGGAGGGTGAGGAAGTGGTAGTGGGTCCCGTGGAGGTAGGCGCGGGGATCCTCGAACCTGAACCTGAGGAGGCCGTCGAAGTAGCGGGCGAAGTCCGCCTTGGTCATGACGAAGCCCTGGGTCGTCCAGGAGTTGCCCCAGCTCATGAGGTCGCCGAGGAGGAAGGTGAAGAGCAAGAGGAGGAGGAGGAGGAAGTCGCCGGGCGTCGAGATCTCGCGCACAGGGCTCCTGAACCTGCGGCCGATGAAGTAGAAGACCGGCACCGTCACCATGAGGCCGAAGACGCCCGCACCGACCATGTCGCGCGAGGCCTCGCCCACGATGCTCACCTCGGGCAGTATGTCCACGTGGCCGAGGACGATGCCGAGGAGGCCGAGGTGGAAGACCACGAGGAAGGCCCAGAAGACCGGGTCCCGCCTCCGCACCTGGGGCATGCCGAGGGCGTCGCGGAGGGCCGCGAGGGCGGGATGCTTCTCAGCGGGGTAGATGGCGAGCTGGTAGGGCGCAGGAGCCGCACTGAAGATCTTCACGAGCCTGAGGATGGTGAAGGTCAGGCCGAAGGCGAGCGCGATGTAGAAGCCCGGCACGTTGATGATCCACGAAACCTTGGCGAGGACGAAGCCGAGGCCTGTGGGAGGCAGGCTCGACGCGGCGGAGACCGCGTCGCCAGCCGCCGCAGCGGCCGCGCCGGCCACGGCGGTCGCGGCCGAGACCGCGTCGCCTGCTGCGGTGGCTGCCGCGCCGACCGCTGCGGTGGCGGCCGATACCGTCGTTGGATCCACGGCTCCCCCTATTTCTTGCGCCGGACGAAGATCCGGATGAGGCCGGCTTCCTGCTTGATCTCGACCACCTCGTGGCCCGTGGTCTTGGCCCAGGCCGGGAAGTCCGAGATCGAGCCGGGATCGGTCGTATGCACCTCGACGACCTCGCCCACTCCTATCTTTCCGATCTCCTGGCTGATGCGCACCACGGGCATCGGGCAGGCGAGTCCCTTGTAGTCGAGGGTTTTTACCGCTTCATGTTCGGCCATATGTATCTCCTTTTCCTAGAGGAAGAGCTGGATCGAGGATTCCTTGGCATGGGCGAGGAAGGTGGCGACGCCGACGACCTCGAGGCCGGGGTAGTCGATCATCTCTTCCGTCTTCATGCCCATGAGGTCCATGGACATCTGGCATATGTAGATCTTGACGCCCATCATCCCGGCGGCCTCGAAGAGCTGGTCGAGGCTGGCCACGTTCTTCTGCTTCATGAGGCTCTTGATCATGGCGGGCCCGGCGCCGGCCATGTTCATCTGCGAGAGGGGAAGCCTGTTGCGGCCGCGGGGAAGCATCATGCCGAACATCTTGCCCATGAAGTTCTTGCCCTTGGCCCGCTTCTTCGGGTCGCGGAGGGCCGCGGTGCCCCAGAAGGTGTAGAAAAGGATGACCTCCATGCCCATGGCGGCGGCGCCGGTCGCGATGATCATGGAAGCGATGTGCTTGTCGAGGTCGCCCGAGAAGACGACCATGGAGAGCTTGTTCTTCGCGCCGGGGCGCTCCTCGAGCTGGGCCTTGATGGCTGCCATCTCCTTTTCGACGTCAACGGACATGTATGCCTCCTGCTACTGCAAAGTATAGCCTTGCGGGATATGGGGTGCCTGCGGAAATTGGAAGGTGTTCCTCCAGGAAGATGCGATGGCAATTATATATCCATTTTTGAATATACTCAATCGAAAAAAACGGCCGGCGCCTCCCTCCTGCGGAGGAAGGCCGGCCATGATGCCCGCCTTGTGCGCCGGGACCGGAGGCTATTCCAGGGGCGGCTTGCGGCCAGCTACGGCCACGATCGCGGGCAGGCCCGACAGGACGTACTTCTTGAGGTTCTTCCCGACCTCGTCGGCGGCATAGAGGTTGCCCAGGCCGTCGAGGGCGATGGAGGTGAGCCAGACGAATTCCTCCTCGCCCTTCCCATAGCGCCCGAAGTCGAAGAGGAAGCGTCCCGACTTGTCGAAGACGACCACGCGGTTGTTGCCGGAATCGGCCACGTAGGTGTTGCCGCGCTCGTCGAAGACCTTTTCCCAGGAGGGCTTCAGGCCGCCGAAGGCCTTCCAGTCGGCCTCGCCGAAACGTCCGAGGAGGGCTCCCCCGGAATCGAAGACGAAGATGCGGGCCTTGTGGGAGATGGTGGCGAAGATGCGCCCCTCGGGATCCACGCCGAAGCCGTTGAAGGCGAGGCCCTGGGCCGGCGTGTCCGCATCCCTCAGGCTCTCCACCGAGACCAGGATCCCGAGGCGATGCCCGGCCTGGTCGAAGCGGATGATGCGCGCTCCGTCGTCCACCAGCACCTCGCCGCCGGGCGTCAGGGCCAGCATCAGGGGGGTCACGACCGACGAGTCCCAGATGCCGAGGAAGTTCCGTCCGCGATCGAAATGCTGGATGCGCCGGTTCAGGTAATCGGCGACCAGGAAGGTCCCGTCAGGCAGGAAGAGGACATCGGCGCAGAGCTCGAGCTGCAGGAGCTCAGTCCTGGCCTGGTAAAAGCTGAACTCTCCCGGGCCATGGCCATGCCTCCCCCAGACCTCGAGGAGGTCCCCCTGCGGGTTGAAGATGAAGAAGCGGTCCGAGATGTCGGCCACCCAGATGTTGCCGTCGGGCGCCACGCAGACATCGATGGTCCAGTCGAGCTTCCGGGTCGCGTCTCCCGTTGCGACCCAGGCGAGCTGGGCCCTCGGCGCCGCGGAGAGCGGCCCAAGCGCGAGCACGATGAAGGCCAAGGCCAGGAGCCAGGAGTCGCGCCACGCGAAGCCCTTTCGTCCCTTCATGTTGCCTCCTCGAGGGAGCCGCGCCTCGCCGGCTCCCGCGACATGGAAAATGCCTGGTACCAAACATAGTGGATGCCGTTGCAGGAACGTTGCAAAGGGCCGGTCGAGACGGGATAGTTGAACAGGGAAAACGGAATGGAGAGACTGCCTCCCCGAGCGAAGCTCAGGCTCATCGGCGCGCCTTCCCTCGAGGACGGGGGAGGGCCGCTTCGATTGGCCCGTCGCAAGTCCCTGGCCCTCCTTGCCTACCTGGCCCTGGAGAAAGGCCCCCATGGCAGGGACAGCCTGGCCGCCCTCTTCTGGCCGGAATGCGACCAGGGAAGGGCGCGCGGCAACCTTCGCTCGAGCATCTTCGACATCTCCTCGGCCCTGGGCGCGGACTTCCTTCCCGTCTTCCAGGACAGGATGGAGCTCGAAGCCTCGTCGGCCAGGGTCGACGTCCTCGAATTCGAGGAGCTCTCGCGCCCCTGCCCGGAGCACGGCCCCGACCGGACCTGCCTCCTCTGCGCCGGCCGCTTCGAGGAAGCGGCCCTCGCATGGGCCAATCCGCGCGCCGGCTTCATGGACGGATTCACGCTGCAGGGGAGCTGCGATTTCGACGACTGGCAGTTCTCCTGGAGGGACAGGCTCCACGGGGAGCTCTGCGCCCTGCTGAGGCGGCTTGCCCTGTCCCAGAGGCTCTCGGGCGACCCGGGCAGGGCCTGGGCCTGGGCGGAGCGCTGGCTCGAGGCCTCTCCCCTCGACGGAGAAGCGTGGAGGCTCGAGGTCAGCCTCCTCGTCGAGGCAGGGAAGCGCGACAAGGCCCGCGAACGCTACGAAGCCTGGGCGGAGACGAGCAGGCGCGAATTCGGCAGGCCCCTCCGCGAAAGCTTCGAGAGGCTGGCAGGGGAGGATCAGCGCCGTGGGGCGGGGACAGCCCCGACCCTCGAAGGGCCGCTGCCGGGAGGGCGGCGCAGAGAGGGCTTCCTCCAGGGGGAGCTGGTGGGACGCGAGGCCGAGCTGGCCGTCATCGAGGGCCTGCTCGAGGGACAGAAGGGCCGCCTCGTCACGATCCGCGGTACGGGAGGCCTCGGGAAGACGGCCCTCGCACGGGCCATCCTCGAGAAGCGGGACGGCGCCTATCCCGGGGGCGCCTTCTTCGTCGACCTCTCGTCGCTGCGTGACCCATCCCTCCTGCCCATAGCCATCGCCGAGGCCGTGGGCATGACCTTCGACGGCAAGGCGGGGGCCGATGTCGCGGAAAGGCTCCGCGGCCGGCTGGCCGCGCGACCTTCCCTCCTCGTGCTCGACAATTTCGAGCAGCTCCTCGAGGCCGGCGGCTTCGTGGAAAGCCTCCTCCGAGCCTGCCCGCCCCTCGTGGTACTGGCGACGAGCCGCGAAGCGCTGGGGCTCGGCATCGAGACGGTCTTCGATCCCCCGCCGCTCAGGTCCCCGCCCGCCGGGGCCAGGGTCCTACCCGGAGAGCTCGGGTCCTGGCCCGCCCTCGACCTCATCACGAGACGGGCCCTCGCCGCGAACCCGGGCTTCGAGCTCTCGGAGCGCAACGTCAGGGACTGCTCCACGCTCTGCGCCCGCCTCGATGGACTGCCCCTGGCCCTCGAGCTCGCGGCCTCCCGCTTCGGGGCTCTCGAGCCCGGCGAACTGGTCGAGCGACTGGACCGGAAGCTCGATCTCCTTGCGGCCAGGGAAGCTGTCCGCCCCGATCGTCACCGGACCCTGCGCGCCGTCATCGACTGGAGCCACGACCTCCTTTCGCGGCGCGAGCAGGAGCTCTTCTCCCTCCTCGGCGTCTTTCCCGAGTCCTTCGACCTCGATGCCGCGGAAGCCATACTGGGACCCGGGATCGAAGGGAGGGGAGAAGGCGGCCCTCCCCTCCTCGACTCGATGACAGCCCTCATCTCGAAGAGCCTCCTCAGGCGGCGCTCCGAGGCGGGGAGGACCCGCTACTTCTTCCCCGAGGCGCTGCGCGAGTATGCGCAGTCGCGGCTCGAGGGAGATCCGCGCAGGGTCGAGCTCGAGATGCGCCATGCCCTCCACTACCTAAAGCTCGCCCGGGCCAAGGCGCCGGAGCTTTCCGGGCGAAGCCAGAAGGAAGCCTTCCGGCTCCTCGGCCTCGAGCGGCACAACTTCCGGGCGGCCTTCGCCACTTTCCTCTCCGCGCATGGCGCCCGCCAAGCCCTGGAGCTCTCTTCCTGCCTCGCATGGTTCTGGTACAGGACGGGACAGTACGACTGGGGCAGGTGGGCGCTCGAGAAGGCCCTGGGACTGGAGGAGGGCGAGGGCAGCCCGGCAGGCCTCAGGGGCGGCTGCCTCCGCGCCCTCGGCTGGTTCCGCTTCGTGCAGGGAAGCTGGCGCGAGGCCGAAGAGCGCTACCTCTCGGCCCTGCCCCTCCTCGAGAGGGAGGGCGACGAGGGGGAGGCGGCGCGCTGCCTTTCCGACCTCGGCGTGGCGCAACGCTGGCTCGGCAAGCGCGAAGCCGGCGACGAAGCCTGCACCAGGGCCGTCGCCACGGCCCGCGGAACCGGGGATCCCGCCGGCATAGCGCGGGCCCTCGTCTGGAACTACGGGACGACAGGAGGGCGGCGGGTCGACGCGGGGCAGGAGGCCGGGCTCGAGGAGGCGGCAAGGCTGGCGAGGGCCCTGGGAGACGACTGGACCGAGGCCCATGCCTTCGAGAGCCTCGGCGACTTCCTCCGCGAGGAGGGCAGGCATGGAGAGGCCAGGGCCTGCTTCGAGGAAGCCGCCCGCGGCTTCACCGCCGCAGGCGACGAGTGGCTCCTCGCCTGGGCCTTCGAGGGGAGGGGCATGAACGCCCTCCTCTCCGGCGACCGGAAAGGGGCGGCGGCCCTCCTCGGCGAGACCGCGGCGCGCTTCGCGAGGCTCGGAGACCCGGGCAGCTGCGCCTACGCCCTCGGCGAGCTCAGCCTCGCGCTGGCCGGGGCAGGAAGGGAGGCGGAGGCGGACCGCCTCCTCGGGGCGGCCTGGGCCATCGTCGCGGGGACTGGCGGCGAGGAGCTTTCGACACGCGCGCGGGGCTTCGCCTGGTCGGGCGACGGCCGCCTCGGAGAAGCCCTGGCCGAGGCCGAGGCGCGGGACTCGGAGGCCTGGCGCGAGGGCAGGAGGCTCTCCCTCGAGGCGGCCCTCAGGCTGGCGTCGGAAACCGCCGGGGGCTAGGAATCCGCCTTCGCGGAGGCGGCGGAAAGGGCGTCGGGCTTCCCCGGGGTTGCGGCCGTCGCAGCCGTCGTGGCCGTCGCGGCGAGCCGGGCATCGCGACGGGCCGAGACCACCGAGGAGAGGACGACGGCTACGACGATGACGCCGCCGCCGGCCAGGGCCGTCGCCGAGGGCGCCTCGCCCATGACGAGGAAGACCCAGAGCGGGTTGCAGAGGGGCTCGATGACGGCGATGAGGACCGACTCGATGGCGCTCACCCGCTTGATGCCGTAGGAGAAGAGGACGGAGGCGAGGCCAATCTGGAGGACGCCGAGGCCGAGGAGGGCCGCCATCGGCCTGAGTCCGAAGCGGGGAGCCGGCAGGAAAAAGGCCGCGACGATGCCGATGAGGGCCGTGAGGGCGTGGGCGAGAATGACGGACTCGATGGGCGAGCCCTCCTTCTGCATGCGCATGAAGATCATGTAGAAGGCGAAGGTGACGCCGGCCGCGACGGCCGCGAGATTGCCTAGGGGGCTGCCGCCGCCAAGGCCGTCGCCGAAGAGGAGGACCATGCCGCCGATGATGGCAATGAGGGCGAGCCAGTGTTCCGCCCGGGGCTTCTCCTTGAGGATGAAGGCGCCGGCTATGGCCACGTAGACGGGAGAGCCGTACTGGAGGAGGATGGCGTTGGCCGAGGTCGTGGCCTTGTTGGCGTAGACGAAGAGGAGCATGGTGGCGACATTGGCCAGGGCCGCGCCGACCTGGGGCCCCGAGAAGGTGAAGCGGGGCTTCCTCACGACGACGAGGAGGAAGGCGAGGGCCACGAGGCTGCGGCCTCCCGCTATGGCGAGGGGATTCCAGTCGATGAGCTTGATTAAGAGCCCGGCGAGGCTCCAGAGGAAGGCGCAGGCGGCCACGGCAAGGCTGCCGCGCAGGGCGGGGTTCCGGCTTGTCATGGGACGATGCTAGCGTGAAGGAGCCGGGAAGTGGAATGGCCACCTGGACCGGGAAAGCTGCGGGCCAGTGGCGGAGCCGGCGAAAGGCGCCGGGAGGGAGAGTAAGCATGGGAAACGGTACGATCGCGAAGGAGATCATCGAGAAGGCCTTGCTGGCCCTCTTCGAGGAAGCCTACGTCGGGCCGCCCGACCCGCGGGGCACCTGGTTCGCGGACAACGAGGCGCGCGGCGGCTTCCTCGGGACCATCGAGAGGCTCGACGCGGCCGCGGCCTCGAGGCCCCTCTCCGCCGGCGAGCCCCTCAGCGTCGCCTCGCACGCGGGCCATATACGGTATTCGCTCCACCTCACCAACCTGGCCATGAGGGGCGAGAACCCCTATCCCGACGCGGACTGGAAGGGCAGCTGGGCGAGGCGAGTGGTCGGCGAGGCCGAATGGAAGGAGCTCGTGGCAGCCATCGCGAAGGAAATCGACGATCTCCGCGAGGCCTTCGCGGCCGGCATGGTGAAGTGGGACGACGAGGTCATCGCGACCGGAACCTTGGCCGCCCTCATGCACGGGGCCTGGCACCTCGGGGCCATCAGGCAGGGACTCGGACTCGTGACCGCGCCTTGAGGGGCGATGCCGCCGCAAGATGAGCGGACGCCTGCGGCGGGCTGCGCGGAACTCGGCGCGGCTCTGCCGCGGCCCTAGCCCTGGGCTTCGGCTCCGAACTGGCAGGCGAGGGACCTGGCGAGGGCCTCCGTCTCCGCCTCATCGAGGACGCGGGCCCAGGGAGCCCGGCTGCCGGGCGAGGCCCCGGCGCCCTCGTTGCTGCCCTCGGCATAGCGGACGCCGGCCCGGTCCGAAGCGTCTGACCAGTCCGACCAGCCTGCGGGCGCTATATGGGCGCCGAGGCGGCAACGGAGGAAGACCGTCTGCGCAAAGGGCCGCCAGGGCCGCCCGAGGAAGACCGTGCCCTGGGCCGCGTCGCCCGTGAGCTCGCAGTCGAGGAAGTAGAAACCATGGTCCGAGCCCTCGGGGGTCGAGGCGGCCGTGATGTAGCCGGCCTCGCCCGGCGGCAAAGCGAGGGAGCGGAGCTCGCAGCGAAGGAAGAGGGCGGCGCCTGAGCCGAAGATGAAGTCGACGTCGCCCTCGACGAGGCAGTCCTCGAAGAGGTGGCGGCCCTGGATGCGCGGCCGGAATTCGCCGGGGCCGACGAAGCTGCCGGGGATGCGCGGCGAGGGAGGCAGGGGGCCGAGGAAAAGCGTGTCCTGCCTGCCGAGGAAATTGCAGCGGCTGAAGCGGGCCCGGCGCGCGTCGACGTAGGCGGCTATCGCCTGGCCGATTCCCGGCCCCCGGCCGGCGTCGTTCGCGATGGTGAGGTCGGAGGCGGAGAAATCCTCGCCTCCCGCGTAGAGGGTGTAGGAGCGGAAGGTGCCGGTGAGGCCGCCTCCCGCGAAGGGCTTCCCTGCCGCGTCGTCCCAGCGGATCAGGGTCCGGTCGCGGCCCGCGCCGACGAGCCGCAAGCCGGGCTTGTCGATGAAGATCTTCTCCCGATATTCACCGGGGCCAAGGAAGATGGTCGCGCCCGAGGGCGGAACCGCGTCCACGGCGGCCTGGATCGAGGGGCATTCTTCGGCGACGCGCGAAGCCCCATCCGTAACCGCGAGGGTGATGCCGGAAGCCATGGGGCGATTATAGCGTTTTCCCTTGCACCGCGACTCCCGGGAAGGGATAATCGAAGGCCATGCGCATCGCCACGATCATAGGAACCGTCGTCGCCACGATGAAGGACGAGAAGCTCAGGGGGAGGAAGCTCCTCCTCGTCAGGGAGACCGACCTCTCGGGCAAGGCCGCGGGCGAACCCTTCGTCGCCGTCGACACCGTCGACTCTGGTCCGGGCGACCTCGTCGTCGTCACCGAGGGCAGCTCGGCCCGCCAGACCTCCTTCACCGAGGGCCTCCCCGTGGACGCCGTCATCGTCGCCGTCATCGACTCCCTCGAGACCGAGGGAAAGACCACCTTCCGCAAGGCCTAGCTCCCCATGGAAGAGCCCCGCCGCATGATCTCCGTCGGCATCGACATCGGCACGACCACGACCCAGGTCGTGTTCAGCGAGCTCAACCTCGTCGAGGTGGCCCGCGCCGGCCAGATACCGCGGATCGACATAGCGGACCGGCGTGTCCTCCACGAGAGCGAGATCGTCTTCACGCCCCTGCTCGACGCCGAGACCATCGACGCGGAGGCCCTCTCGGCCTTCATCAAGTCCGAGTACGGGCGGGCCGGGATCACGCCCGGCGAGGTCGAGACGGGCGCGGCCATCATCACGGGCGAGACCGCCCGCAAGAAGAACGCTGACGCGGTCCTGAGCGCGATAGCAGGCCTCGCGGGAGACTTCGTCGTGACGGTGGCCGGACCCAACGTCGAGGGCATGATAGCGGGCCGGGGCTCGGGGGCGGCGGCCTGGTCGAGGCAGCACTTCGGCACGGTGACGGCCGTCGACATCGGCGGCGGAAGCGCCAACGCGGCCTTCTTCAGGCTGGGCGAGCTCGTCTCGTCGGCGGCCATGAACTTCGGCGGCCGCGTCATCGAGCTCGAGCCCGACGGCGCGGTGAAATCCGCGACGCGCGCGGGCGAGGCCATCCTCGCAGCGGCAGGGCTCCACCTCTCGCCCGGAGACCACCCTTCCCTCGCCGACCTCCGGAAGGCCACCGACGCGATGGCCGACCTCGCCCTCCTCCTCGTCGAGGGCGGGACCTCCCCCCTCGCCGAGCGCCTCTACCAGAGCAAGCCACTCCCCTCCGAGGCGAGGCCCAAGGTCCTCATGTTCTCGGGCGGCGTCGGCTACTACTACTACGATCCCATCCCCTTGCGGAGCGCCGCCGACGTCGCCGTCCATGGCGACGTGGGCCCCCTCCTCGCGGAGAGCCTCCGCGCCAACACCAGTTTGTCGCGTTACACGATCCAGAAGCCCCGCGAGACGAGGCGCGCCACGGTCATCGGGGCGAGTTCCCAGAGCCTCAGCCTCTCGGGCTCGACCATCTGGGCCGACGAGTCGATACTCCCCCTCAGGAACGTGCCAGTCGTGAGGGCAGCGCCGGCGGACGGCCCCATCGACGCCGCGGGCATCGCGGAGGCCCTCAGGCGCTGGGACCTCGAGCCCGCGACGGACCGCTTCGCCATCGCCCTCGACTTCGAGGGCCCGGTGGACTTCGCGAGGCTCAACGCGGTGGCGGGCGGCCTTTCGGACTTCGCGCATGGCCTGCCCGAGGGCAGGCCCCTCATCGTCATCACGAAACGCGACTACGCCCAGTCCCTCGGCCAGACCCTGAAGGGCCTCGACGGCGACCGCCCCCTCCTCGTCATAGACCAGATCGGCCTCGAGGAAGGCGACTACATCGACATAGGCACGCCCCTCATGGACGGGCGCGTGGTTCCGCTGGTCGTGAAGACCCTCATCTTCTACCACTAGAGGCTACGGAAGCGATATGCTGCGCACCAGGCTTTTCGGAAAGACATACGAGTTCCCCGACCTCCGAGTCCTCATGGGCAAGGCCAACGAGGAGAAGTCCGGCGACCGCCTCGCGGGCCTCGCGGCCTCGAGCGCCGAGGAGAGGGCGGCGGCCCGCTTCGTCCTCGCCGAGGTGCCCCTCTCGGCCTTCCGCGACTGCCCGGCCCTTCCCTACGAGTCCGACGAGGTGACGCGGGTCATCATCGACGGCCTCAACGAGGCCTCCTACCGCGAGATCTCTGGCTGGACGGTGGGCGAGCTCCGCGAGTGGCTCCTCTCGAACGAGACGACGCCCGAGGAGATCGCGCGCATCGCGAACGGCCTCTCCTCGGAGATGATAGCCGCGGTGACGAAGCTCATGTCCAACCTCGACCTCGTCTACGCGGCGAGCCGCATGCGCGTCGTGCGGCACTCGGTCAACACCATCGGCCTCCCGGGCAGGCTCTCGAACCGCCTCCAGCCCAACCACCCCACGGACTCGCCCGAGGGGGTCCGCGCCGCCATCTACGAGGGCCTCTCCTACGGTTGCGGCGACGCCGTCATCGGCATCAACCCCGCGGACGACTCCTACGCCTCGGTGGCGCGCATCCTCGACATGGCCTACGACATCGTGAGGACCTGGGAGATCCCGACCCAGACCTGCGTCCTCTCGCACGTGACGACCCAGATGCGCTGCCTCCAGCAGGGCTCGCCCGTGGGCCTCGTCTTCCAGTCGATCTGCGGCTCCGAGAAGGGCAACGCCTCCTTCGGCATCTCGGTCGGCATGCTCGACGAGGCCGCTGCCCTCGCGAAGAAGCACTGCTACCCCGCCGGCCCCGACTACATGTACTTCGAGACGGGCCAGGGCTCGGCCCTCTCGGCCGACGCCAACAATGGCTGGGACCAGCTCACCCTCGAGGCAAGGAACTACGGCCTCGCGAAGCGTTACTCGCCCTTCATCGTCAACACCGTCGTGGGCTTCATCGGACCGGAGTACCTCTACGACAGCGAGCAGATCCACCGGGCCGGCCTCGAGGACCACTTCATGGGCAAGCTCCAC
>Ga0116171_10004591_pt1 | contig 12376 bp, 11 predicted proteins | sample AD_JPNHW2_MetaG_FD_89798 | JGI IMG/M metagenome (GOLD analysis project Ga0116171, IMG submission 89798) | Active sludge microbial communities of municipal wastewater-treating anaerobic digesters from Japan - AD_JPNHW2_MetaG | ecosystem: Engineered > Bioreactor > Anaerobic > Digestate | place...
ATGTTTGAACAATCAAATAACCAATATTTCGCCACTTCGGGTACCCCAACCACCGTTGTTGCGAAAACCTTTATGACCCGGGTCTTTGGCTGGATGTCGTTGGCAATGATCGTTACTGCTGTGACAGCATACTTTTTTGCATCAGACATGAAGCTGATACAGAGTCTCTTCAATTTTGAAACCAGAGGAATGACCGGCTTGGGCTGGATTGTTACCCTTTCGCCCATCGGATTTGTCCTGCTTATGTCGTTTGGATTTCAACGACTATCACCTGCCATTTTGACACTTCTTTTTCTCTCGTTCTCCGTTTTGATGGGAATGAGCCTGAGTTTTGTCTTGCTGGTATATACCGAAGCCTCCGTTTTTAAAACTTTTGCTGTTGCAGCCGTGATGTTCGGCATTATGGCCATTACCGGATATACGACAAAGACCGATCTTACCCGGTTTGGTTCGATCATGATGATGGGACTTATCGGGATTATAGTGGCAATGCTGATCAATATCTTTATGAAAAGTGAAACCATGGATTATATCATCAGCATCATCGGGGTTCTGGTTTTTACCGGACTGACCGCCTACGATGTTCAGCGGCTCAAGAACATAGGCAGCGGAGCAGGTGAATACGGCGATACCAATGCACAAAAGCTGAGTATTCTGGGTGCCCTGACACTATATTTGGACTTTATCAATCTTTTCATTTTTTTGTTACGGTTTTTAGGTGACCGGAAATAATGGTCTGAATCGCCGGGTCGTGTACGGCTCAATCATTATGGTTATTTTGTTTAGTTATTAACGAGTTTTCATTTTATCATTGAGAATAGTATGGTAGCATATGTATTTCCGGGACAGGGCGCTCAGTTTGTCGGTATGGGAAAAGAACTTTACGATAATTCACCATTAGCCCGGGAAATGTTTGAAAAAGCAAACGATATTCTGGGTTTCAGAATAACAGATTTAATGTTCAGTGGTACCGATGAGGATTTGAGGCAAACCCGGGTAACCCAGCCTGCAATTTTTCTTCATTCTGTCATTCTGGCTATGACTCTGGGTGAAGGGTTTAAACCCGATATGGTAGCAGGCCATTCGCTGGGAGAGTTCAGTGCGCTTGTTGCATCAAAGTCGATTTCATTTGACAACGGATTACGACTTGTGGCAACCCGGGCGCGCGCAATGCAAAGTGCATGTGAAAAAGAACCTTCAGGCATGGCAGCCATTATCGGGCTTGATGATACGAAGGTGGAAGAAATATGTAAAAGCATTGATGAAATCGTGGTTCCGGCTAATTATAACACTCCCGGCCAACTTGTGATTTCAGGAAGTATAAAGGGAATCGAAATCGCCTGTGAAAAACTGAAAGCCGCAGGCGCCCGCCGCGCATTACCATTAAAAGTCGGGGGCGCATTTCATTCACCACTCATGGAACCTGCACGGATTGAGCTTGCTGAAGCGATCAATGCCACTCCCGTAAACAAACCGGTTTGTCCCATTTACCAGAATGCCACCGGGCTCCCTGTCACGGATCCTGAATCCATTAAAAAGAACCTTGTGGCACAATTAACTGCCCCCGTTCTTTGGACGCAGAGTACACAGAAGATGATCGCAGACGGGGCCCGTCATTTTACAGAAGTCGGCCCGGGGAGTGTGCTCCAGGGTCTGATCTTAAAGATCGGGAAAGATATTACCGTAAGCGGAGCCTGATAACTTACCTTTTCACATACTGGTTCTCGTAGTATTTCTGGTAATCGCCAGATGTGACGTTTTTCATCCAGGCTTCATTGGCCAGATACCAATCGACCGTTTTTTCAAGTCCTTCCCTGAATTGAAGACTGGGTTTCCAGCCAAGTTCTTTTTGGATTTTACCCGAATCAATCGCATAGCGCAGGTCATGTCCGGCTCTGTCCTTAATAAAAGTGATCAGATTTTCAGAAGTTCCGGCCTCCCGATGCAGTTTCCGGTCCATGATCTCACATAAAAGTCTGATCAGATCAATATTTTTCCATTCATTGTGCCCGCCGATATTATAGGTTTCACCGTTTGTCCCTTCGTGGAATATCAAATCAATGGCGGTCGCATGATCTTCAACATACAGCCAGTCACGGATGTTTTCACCTTTTCCGTAAACAGGAATCAGCTTGTTGTTCCTGATATTATGAATCGACAGGGGGATAAGCTTTTCAGGAAACTGGAATGGACCGTAATTGTTGGAGCAGTTGGAAATAACGACGGGTAGCTTGTAGGTATGGTAATAAGCCCGGACCAGATGGTCGGAGCTGGCTTTCGAAGCCGAATAGGGACTTCTCGGGTCATAGGGTGTGGTTTCATAGAAAAATCCTTCAGATCCCAGTGAACCGTAAACTTCGTCGGTCGAAATGTGATAAAACCGTTTCCCAACGGGGTCCTCCCAGCACATTCGGGCAGCATTTAACAGGTTCACTGTTCCGACAATATTTGCATAAATAAACTCCATGGGGCTGGCAATGCTCCGGTCGACATGCGATTCGGCCGCCAGGTGAATAACCCCGTCAAAACGATATTTTTTGAACAGGGTTTTCATTAATTCACCCGCGGTGATATCAGCTTTCACGAATTCGTAATTGGGTTCGTTTTCGATGTCCCGAAGGTTTGCAAGATTTCCTGCATAAGTCAGGTTATCCAGATTGACAATTTTATATTCGGGGTACTTTTTCACAAACCTGCGTACAAGATGAGAGCCGATAAAACCAGCGCCTCCGGTGATGAGGATTGTCTTCATATATTCAAAATTTGTTGGATTTACGAAAAACGCTATATTTTTTTATTTGCAAGTGCTTGTTCCCAGCGCCAGGCCGACAGGGTCATTTCGTCGAGTGTTTTTTCTGCCTTCCAGCCAAGTTCCTCGTTCGCAAACCGGGTATCGGCCCAAACCTGTTCGACATCGCCCGGGCGGCGTTCTTTAATCTCATAATTCAGTTTCACTCCGGTGGATCTTTCAAATGATCGTATCACTTCCAACACCGAGAATCCGTTGCCGGTACCCAGGTTGAAAACCTCTACATTCTTCCTTACCCTGTTTTCAACCAGGCGTTCGACTGCAATTACATGTGCCTTTGCCAGATCCACCACATGAATGTAATCGCGTATGGCAGTACCGTCGGGCGTGTTATAATCGTTTCCCCATACCCTGAGGTAGGGACGTTTGCCGATGGCTGTCTGCGTTATATAGGGCATCAGGCAATTGGGGACTCCAAGCGGAAGTTCACCAATCAGTGCTGTATCATGAGCTCCGATGGGATTGAAATAACGCAGCAGGATCGAACGGAGATTGGAAATTGCACAAGTATCTGAAATGATCTCCTCCGAAATTTGTTTTGTATTTCCATAGGGAGAGATGGCTTTCTGTATGGGGGTATCCTCGCTTGCAGGCAACCGGGCAGGCTGTCCGTAAACCGTGCACGAGGAGGAAAAGACAATATCCCGGATATCATTATCCAGCATACCCTGTAAAATATTGATCAGCGAAGTAATGTTGTTACGGTAGTACATCAACGGTTTTTCAACAGATTCACCCACTGCTTTGAATGCTGCAAAGTGTATGACCGCCTGAATATCATGGTGGATTCTGAAAAACTCAGCGGTTTTTACAGGATCTGTCAGGTCAAATTTCTCAAACTCAGGTTTCCTGCCGGTAATGCGACCGATATTATCCACAACTTCAATAAGAGAATTTGAAAGATCATCAACAATGATGACCTCGTGTCCTTTTTCCTGCAGTTCAACTGCGGTGTGGGATCCAATGTATCCGGTGCCTCCGGTAACTAAAATTTTCATCAGTAAATTTTTTTATGATCCAATGAAATAGCTGTTATAACCTTTTACCCCTTTGCACAACCCGGTATCAGGGCATATCGCGGTACCCTGATCATGGATCATCCAAATCAAAGGAGTTACCGTTTCATGGCACGAATATAATCCTATTTTTCAGGAATTAAATAGTGACCGTTTTTAAAATGGGATGATAATCACCTTTCAGACCCACAGGCACCTGATTTCTGATCTTATAAACGATGTTGACGCTTTGCCGGGCATCATTTATTCCGAATCCATGGCCGTCGATGATATTCCGGTAAGATTCGGTATGAAGGTCGGTAAAACCATCACTAAACTCGATTTGCTGGTCGCCAAGGGTCAGTGAACGATAGGTCCTTTTCCCAGTTTTACGGATCTCCTCCGGGATATCATTGTAGTCGATACTGAGAAACCATCGGATATTTGCTTTTTCCAGGCTCAGAAGGCCGGCAGCTTTGTTTTCTTTTAAAACATGAACCACGTTTTCACGGGCCGGACCAAAAATCCAGGTCAGCATATCAAAGAAATGAACTCCGATGTTGGTCGCGATTCCTCCTGACTTCGAGATATCTCCTTTCCAGGAACGGTAATACCAGTTTCCCCGGGAGGTAATGTAAGTCAGATCGAGATGGTACACTTTATCCTCAGGACCTTTCTTTACCTCTGAGAACAGTTTTTGAATTGAGGGATGAAGCCTGAGCTGCAGAATGGTAAAGACCTTTTTCCCTGATTCCTTTTCAATTTCCCGAAGGGCGTCGAGGTTCCAGGGATTTAAAACGATCGGTTTCTCACAAATGGCGTGTGCATTATTCCTTAATGCCAGCCGGATATGTGAATCATGCATGTAATTAGGCGAACAGATACTGACATAATCGACCTTTACGTCATCGAGTCGCTTTTTATTTGACGACATTCTGCGAAGTTTGTCAAGGTGCCGGTCAAATCGTTCCGGCTCGATAAAAAAATCGCATTCGGGAAAATAACTGTCCATGATACCTACGCCATCGTAGGGGTCGAGGGCACAAACCAAATGGTTTCCCGTTTCCCGTATGGCTTTCATGTGACGCGGGGCTATGTAGCCTGCCGCTCCGATCAATGCAAAGTTCAGAGGTTTGTTCATTGCAGGATGTATTATTCTTCCAGTTTCGATACCTGCCCTTCTTTTGAAAGGCTGTACCTGACTTTACTTTCAGGACAAACAGCAATGCCGTCCTGATCAAAATACAAACGGTGTCCGTACTCACTCATCCAGCCCACCTGCCGTCCGGGATTGCCGACTACGAGGGCATAGGAGTCAACATTTTTTGTCACGACAGCCCCGGCGCCGATAAAGGCAAAGGCCCCGATCTCATTACCGCAAACGATCGTGGCATTTGCCCCAATGGATGCACCATGTCTGACAAGTGTCTGTTGGTATTGATCGCGGCGTAAAATATGGCTCCGGGGATTTATCACATTCGTAAATACCATGGAAGGCCCCAGAAAGACATCATCTTCACAGATCACACCGGTATAAATCGACACGTTATTCTGAACTTTCACGTTGCGGCCCAAGACGACGCCCGGTGACACCACAACGTTTTGGCCGATATTGCAATTTTCGCCAATCTCGCAATCTTTCATCACATGGGTAAAATGCCATATTTTAGTGCCCTTTCCGATTTTACACCCCGGGTCGATTACCGCGGTTTCGTGGGCAAAATATTCCGTATCCATTTTAATCTTTTAAAAATTCGAGAACATTCCGGGTAATAAATTCCAGTTGTTCATCATCCAGTTCCGTGTGCATCGGCAGGGAGAAAACATGTTGGCAAAGCTGCTCCGTGACAGGGAAATCACCGTGTTTGTAACGGGGGTCGAGGTAGGCTTTCTGCATATGCAGCGGAACGGGATAATAGATCATAGCCGGGATTCCCTTTGACATAAGAAAATCGATAAGCGCTTTCCGGTCAACCTGGTTGGTTACCAGCGTGTACTGATGAAATACGTGATTCGATTTGGCGTATCTGACGGGAGTCTTCAGTTTTGGATGACCTGCAAATGCTTTATCATAAAATGTTGCGGCAAAACGCCTCCGTTCAGCATATTCATTCAAATGTCCGAGCTTGACCCTTAAAACTGCCGCCTGAATACTGTCGAGCCTCGAGTTGACGCCGATGTGATTATGGTAATACCTGACGGTCATGCCGTGGTTTACCACCGAACGCATTTGTTTCGCAAGATCATCGTCATTGGTGAAAATGGCTCCGCCATCACCGTAACAACCCAGGTTTTTTGAAGGGAAAAAGGAGGTACATCCGATGTGACCGATGGTCCCTGCTTTTTTACGACTTCCGTCATTAAAAATATAGTCGGCACCGATGGCCTGGCAATTATCCTCTACCACAAAAAGGTTGTTTTTGCGTGCAATCTCCATGATCTCTTCCATGGGGGCCGCCTGGCCGAACAGGTGAACCGGAACAATGGCTTTTGTTTTAGATGTAATAGCCCGTTCAATGGCTTTTGGATCGATGTTGAAAGTGTCGGGATCGACATCGACCAATACCGGGGTTAGCTTCAGTAAAGCTATCACTTCGGCTGTTGCAATAAAGGTAAACGATGAAGTTATAACCTCGTCGCCCGGTTGCAGGCCGAGGGCCATCATGGAAACTTGCAGAGCATCAGTACCGTTGGCACATGGGATCACATGCTTTACCTCAAGGTATTTTTCCAGTTCCTTCTGAAATTCCTGAACGGCAGGACCGTTGATAAATGCGCAGGAATCAACCACATCCTGGATTCCCTTGTCGATCTCCTGTTTAATGTTTAAATACTGACTGCGCAGGTCGACCATCTGGATTTTTTTCATGCTGTCGGATTTGTATTAGTTTAATTTGGCAGTGGAATGAATGAGATTTCCACTCACGGCACAAAGGTAGCGAATAAATCCAAATACTTATTTATCCTGCGTCCTTCAAGCAAAGGCAGATAATTTTCAGTTATTCCAACTTACATTTCATCAATATGCCGATTAACATTAAAAAGTCATGGAAGAAATCCTACACGAAAAAACAGAAAACATTTCCGGCTTGATTCATCTAATCCGAGGGGAAAAGATAATACTTGATTCAGATTTGGCAAGGTTATATGAAATTCCAACAAAAGTGCTAAAACAAGCAGTAAGAAGGAACAATGACAGGTTTCCCTCCGACTTCCTGTTTATCCTGAACCCGGATGAAACCTGCAACTTGAGGTCACAATTTGTGACCTCAAGTTGGGGCGGCTCCCGGTACAAGCCATTTGCCTTCACCGAACAAGGTGTGGCAATGCTTTCATCTGTCCCTAAATCGAAAAAAGCAATCCATGTAAACATTGCCATCATGAGGGTATTTGCACAGCTTCGTCGATTTCTTGAAACACATCGTGAACTATCTTTAAAAATTGAAGAACTCGAAAGAACTGTTATGAACCATGACGATCAGATCCAACAAGTTTTCAGGGCAATCAGGGAACTGATTCAGAAGAAAAATGAACCGATAGAACCAATCGGGTACAAACTCCGGGGAAAATAAAATGAGTAAAAAGTGATGGGTTTTCGCATGACCTGAACCTTCGGAGATGTGTTCAACCTAAATAAATGTGTACTTTTGAATATTCATAACCTTCTTCTAAATAATTTTAATACCAGCGTCCTATGAAAAAATTTGCAGTAATTCTGGCCGGATGCGGCGTATATGACGGCGCCGAGATTCATGAAGCCGTCCTCACCCTGTTGGCTATCGATAAAGCAGGCGCCTCCTATCAGTGTTTCGCTCCCGATATCCGGCAACACCATGTGGTGAATCATTTGACAGGCGCTGAAATGGCCGAGACCCGAAACGTACTGGTCGAATCTGCCAGGATTGCCCGGGGAAATATCAAAGCCCTGAACGAATTCAAAGCCGCCGATTTCGATGCGCTTATCTTCCCGGGCGGGTTTGGTTGTGCCAAGAACCTCTGCACGTGGGCTTTCGAAGGTGACCGGTGTTCTGTTGACCCATGGGTGGAAAAAGCGGTCAGATCCATGGTCGATGTAGGGAAACCCATTGGCGCCATGTGCATTGCACCCGTCATTCTGGCAAAATTATTTAAGGGAACAAAACTAACAACCGGTAAGGATCCGGCATCAGCTGGTTTCATTGAAAAAATGGGAAATAAAGCTGTAAGGACCGACCATGGAGCGGTGGTGATCGACGAACAGCTTCATCTCTTTACAACCCCCTGCTATATGCTCGATGCAACCATTGATCAGATAGCGATTGGCACCGATAATATTGTCAAGGCAATTCTAAAATCTCTCGGATAAGAGAGGAGACAAACGGTCAGGCATAAACCTTAACTGCCAGCTCCCCTTTCAGAACCATGAGTGCATTGATGGCGAGTGCCCGCATCTCATCTTCACCGGGATATACATGAACCGGGGCAATTTTGTGAATTCTTTCCTGGATCCAGCTGACGAATGTTTTATCGAACGCTATTCCGCCCGTGATCAGGATCGCATCGACTTCACACTGAAGGACTACAAACATTTCACCCACGCATTTTGCGACCTGATAGGCCATCGCCCGATAGATCAATTTTGCATGTTCATTGCCCGATTCAACCATTTTCTCAACCTCATAGGCATTGTTTGTTCCAAGGTAAGCCACCAGTCCACCTTCACCGGTTATCATCCGCAGCACCTGTTTCTGGGTGTAGTTCCCGCTAAAACAGACTTTTACCAGTTGATCGACCGGTAAAGTCCCGCTTCGTTCGGGGCTGAACGGTCCTTCACCGCTCAGTGCCTGGTTTACATCGACAACACTTCCTTTCTGGTGGGCGCCAACAGAAATTCCGCCTCCCAGATGAACCACGATCAGGTTAAGATCTTCGTATTTTGCCCGGATTGATTTTGCGAATTCGCGGGCTACAGCTTTTTGATTCAGGGCATGAAAGATTGAAATCCTGTTGAACAAAGGATGGCCTGAAATTCGGGCCAACCCGCAGAGTTCGTCAACTACAACCGGATCGGCAATGAATGCTTTCACGCCGGGCAGGGATTGTACCAGGTTGTGCGCGATCAGTCCGCCGAGGCTACTCGCATGTTCTCCGACCGGACTATTTCGGAGATCGGCAATCATGGCATCGTTAACTTCATAAACCCCGGAGGGAATAGGTTTAACCAGCCCTCCCCTGCCCACGACGGCATTCAGACTTTCAATATGGATATCTGCTTCTTTCAGTTGTTGAAGAATGATCTCTTTTCTGAATTCAAACTGATCGGTTATCTTGGAGAATGGTGCAAGTTCTTCAGTAGTATGCTTTATATTTTTTAAAAAGATCGGTTCCGTATTTTGGTATACGGCAATTTTTGTTGAAGTAGATCCTGGATTGATGGCAAGAATTCTGATCTTTTCCATACTGACGTCCTCTGTTTATAGTTTATGGTTTTTACGCTGTTTGCTATGATGAATGCTGTAGGAGAAATAAATCAGAAATCCGACGGCCATCCATACCACCAGCCGCAACCATGTATCTAACGGGAGTGCTGCCATCTGGATCAGGCAGATCAGGGCGCCCAATACCGGAACCCAGGGAACGAAAGGGGTCCGGAAAGGCCGCGGAATATCGGGTCTGGTTTTTCTCAGAACAACAATACTTACACAAACAATTGCAAAAGCAAGAAGGGTCCCGATTGAAACCAGTTCGCCCAGGATACTGATGGGGAGAATCCCGGCTAAAATGATGGCAGCGCCCCCGGTAAGCAAGGTACTTACATAGGGGGTTTTAAATTTCGGATGTACTTTCGAAAACACGGGAGGCAACAACCCATCATTCGACATGGAGAAGAAAATCCGGGGTTGCCCCATGAGCATAACAAGGATCACCGAACTCAGTCCCGCGATAGCCGCGATCTTCACGATCGGACGAAGCCAAAACATACCTTTTCCCATGGCATCCACACCGACGGCAACGGGATCGGCGACATTCAGGGTAGTATAACTGACAATACCTGTCAGGACGATAGCTACAAGAATATAGAGTATCGTTGATACGGTCAGCGAACCCAGTATTCCGATGGGCATATCGCGTTGTGGATTTTTAGCCTCCTGAGCGGCAGTGGAAACCGCATCGAACCCAATATATGCGAAAAATATAACTCCGGCCCCCCGGAGTATCCCGCTCCATCCAAAATGCCCCCATTCACCGGTATTCTTCGGAATAAAAGGGGTCCAGTTATCGGATAGGACGAAAGCAAATCCTATGGCAATAAAAAGTATAATTACCGCTACTTTCACAATTACCATGATGTTGTTAAAGTTTGCAGATTCTCTGATACCGATAACCAACAGGAGGGTTAGCAAGGCAATAATGAACATTGCCGGGAGATTCACAATGGCTGTTACGTGTGGTAATATATCGACATTAATACCCTGTTTTGTAAGTGAAATCGCCAGGTTATCGGTGAGTTGTTGCCATCCCAGTTTCGGTATTTCAACCAATACGGTTCCGGAGGCGGCAGTAAAAGCAGTCGGAATATTAATCCCGAAATCTTTAAGAAAACTGACCATATAACCCGACCAACCCACCGACACGGTAGATGCGGCGAACAGGTATTCAAGAATCAGATCCCATCCGATGATCCAGGCAAGAAACTCCCCCAGGGTTGCATAGGAATAGGTGTATGCACTTCCGGATATGGGAATCATGGAAGCAAATTCGGCATAACACAAACCGGCGAAGGCACAGGCGATTCCGGAAATGATAAAGGAGATCACAATAGCCGGTCCTGCATATTGTGCGGCTGCCTGACCGGTCAATACAAAGATCCCTGCCCCGATGATCGCCCCTATTCCAAGTGTCGTCAGGTTAAGTCCCGTAAGGGTTTTTTTTAATCCGGTCTTATTCTCCTTTACTTCCTGTAAAAGGTCAGTAAGCGATTTTGTCAGGAAAAGGTCCTTTGACATTCAGATCAGGGCTTTAAGGGAACATCAGGTTATTTTCAATTGCCTGAAATAACGAAGTACGAATTCATTTTAAAATCGTAAATCGTAAATCATGTGATTGTAAATTATATGGCTGCAGCCATAATAATACTGGCCTGTTTTGACTCTTCGGTATCAGACCTTGAAGTAAGTACGATCGGAGCGGCAGCACCTAAAACCACCGCCGCGAGTTTGGCATTGGCCGAGAAACCATATGCTTTATAAAGGATATTTCCGGCTTCAATATCAGGAACAACCAGAAGATCGGCATCACCTGCAACCTCACTGACTATTCCTTTGTGCTTTGCGCTTGCAGCACTTATGGCATTGTCATAGGCCAGAGGCCCGTCGATAATACAATTTTTTATCTGTCCGCGTTGACTCATTTTCGACAGCATGGCTGCCTCTAGGGTCGCCGGCATGGCTTCGTTAACCATTTCGACAGCAGCAAGAACGGCCACTTTCGGTTTAACATAACCCAGCTTGTTCATGAACTCAACGGCGTTGGTAGTTAAAGCTACCTTCGTTTTAAAATCCGGGGCAGGGATCATCGCGGCATCAGTCAACCCAATCAATTTATGATAGGTAGGAACTTCGAAAAGGGCAAAATGAGAAAGTACATCCCCTTTTCGCAAGCCGACTTCCTTATCGAGCACGCCACGAAGGAAGGTTGCAGTCGGAACATTACCCTTCATGAGAATATCGGCCTCTTTGTTCCGGACCATTTTCACCGCTATTTTTACAGAATTGGCATCGACCTCCTCGTTAATAATCCGCATTCCGTCAATAACCAGGTGTAATTTTGCAGCAATATCCTTGATTTTAATTTCATTGCCTACCAGAATTGCTTCCACAAGACCCATTTTATCAACCGCACAGATTGCCTCCAGACAATGTTCATCATGGGCAACAGCTACTGCCAACTTCTTTTTTCCGGATTTCACAGCCAGGCCGTTAAGGTCAGTAAGCTTTGTCAGACAACCCGTTCCACTCATTCCTGTTGTTGTATTCATAATAGAAATTCCTCCTTTTTTTGTAGTATTGTTATCTTATTAACAATTGATTATCAATTGGCAAACCTACATGAATTTTACCAAACAGACAAGAAGTCGTGAAAAAAAGTTATGTTAAAAAAAATTCTACCTTTGCTGATTCAAAACCATAATAAATGGAACTGCCTTTTTCGGAATCCTATAAAATCAAGATGGTAGAACCCATCAGGAAAAGTAGCCGTACAGAACGTGAAAAGTGGATCAGAGAGGCCCAATACAATCTCTTCAGGCTTAGGAGTGATCAGGTCTTTATTGATTTGCTTACCGATTCGGGTACCGGGGCGATGAGCGATAAACAATGGTCTGCAATGATGCTGGGTGATGAAAGTTATGCCGGCGCTTCCTCATATTTCAAGATGAAAGAGGCAATCGCAGATATTCTGGGGTTTGAGTACTTCCTGCCGACCCATCAGGGGAGGGCTGCTGAGAATGTCCTGTTCTCGGTACTCATCAAGGAAGGCGATATGATACCCGGAAATGCGCATTTTGATACCACGAAAGGCCACATTGAATTCA
>Ga0116171_10004594_pt1 | contig 12374 bp, 9 predicted proteins | sample AD_JPNHW2_MetaG_FD_89798 | JGI IMG/M metagenome (GOLD analysis project Ga0116171, IMG submission 89798) | Active sludge microbial communities of municipal wastewater-treating anaerobic digesters from Japan - AD_JPNHW2_MetaG | ecosystem: Engineered > Bioreactor > Anaerobic > Digestate | place...
ATTGCCATAACATTACTGCTTTTTAATGTGCCGTCGGGTATTGCTCAATCCACTGAACCCGAAATCACTCTGCACCACAGCTGGGGCGGTGAAGGCAATGTGCTTAATCAGGGTTCAGACCTGCGGTTAACCGATGAGGGTCATATCCTTGTTGTTAATGGCCATTACAACCGTATCACCAGGATAATTCCCGGAGAAGAAACCTTTCAAAATTTCGGTGGTTACGGGTATGGTGACGGACAATTAGCTAACGCGATGGGAATAACCACCGGGCCAGATGGAACCATCTACGTGGCTGGATATGGGACAATCAAAGTTTTTTCAAAAGCAGGTGAATACCTCCGCACCATCTGGAGTTTTGACGAAGAGACAGGATATTGGGATTCAATATATGATGTCGCCATTGACGCCGATGGAATTATTCATGCCATAGCTGTCTATGGGGATAGCTCCTCGATAAAATCATTTACCGCGGATGGCACACAAATTAGAAAATGGAGCACTCCTACAGGCAGCGATACACCGCTGTTAAATCCAATAAAAATCGAGGTGACGCCTGACAACAAATTGATCATTTCCGAATTCGGTGATAATTTTGATCGCTATGGACGTATCGTCATATGCGACACCCTGGGAAATTTTGAAAAAGCAATTGGTCAACTGGGTGAATCTGATCACCTTGAAAAGCCAGTCGACGTGGCCATCAACCCGCTTAATGGAAACATATTCGTCTCTGATATACAAAGACCTCGAATCTATGAGTTTTCACCTGACATGGAAATCTTGCTCAATCAGTGGGGAAGCTTTGGGGATGCTCCAGGCCAATTATTTTATCCCCGGTCCATTGAGTTCGACAAGCAAGGCAACTTGCTGGTATTGAGCGGCGAACGTAATATCCAGGTTTTCACTCCTGAAGGAGACTACATTCGCTCATATGGTATTCCCGCGGACGCGCCAGGTCAATTCATGAACCCATTTGATATCTTAGTGTCCAAGTCAGAGATCGTTTACGTTGCTGACAGTAACCACCAAAGAATTCAAGCTTTTGATCTAAATGGCAATTACATGTTTGACTGGAAAATTAATCATGGCTGGGCACGCGGTCTTTCTGAAGATAGCGATGGAAATATATATGTGACCCAATCGGATTCGATATGTAAGTACTCAAATGTTGGAGAACTTCAGCTCTGCTGGGGAGAGCACGGTACTGAACCAGGTCAATTTATGTACGTACAAGATGTAATCGTTCAAACTGTCACGCTTCCTTCGGGAACGAAAGAATTAGTATATACAGTTGACAATGTGTCACGTATTCAAATCTTCATGCCTGATGGAACCTATCTGAGTGGGTTTCCTGTGGAAGATTGTGCGACCAGGCTAGTTGTGGATGCTTCTGGTGCAATTTTTGCTAAGTCCAATGCAGGTGGCGCCCTATACAAGTTCACTCCAGAAGGAGAAAAAATTGCCACGTACGATTGGGGGGGAGCAATTGAATTTGGATCTGATGGTTATTTCTATCTCGCAGATGCAGAAGTAAAACGCATTTATCGTGTGAATCCAGAAGATATGAGCATCGAAAAAACCTGGGTCGGTGAGTATGGGGATATCAACAATTTATATATTTATGTTTCAGACGCTTTCGATTTTTCCATGGAGGGGTTGCTTTACTTCGTTGATCCCTTAGATGCCAGGGTATTGGTTTTTGAACTCAAAGACAACGAAGCCATCCAATCCGAAAAGTCAAGCGTACTCCAGACCAGCATAGTGACTTCTGAAATCAATCTAATCCAAAATGGTGGCTTTGAAAACGAGCTGAATTCAGCAACCTGGACGTTCTACGGCGCTTTACCTTCGCAACGATCAAACGAAGCGCATACCGGAAATTATTCGCTACAGTTGGGCGAATTGTCTCACTCAGGGCAGGATTACGCCCAGGCTTATACGACTATTACCATACCTGAGGGCTTTGCTTTTCCTGAACTGAGTTTTTACTACCAGGTGCAATCGAATGATCCAATCGACCTTGCAGATCTTTATGTGGAAATTCAGGACGGGGTTGGACTGAACCATTTAACAAAAGTCATCCAGGTTGGGTCAGAAACCTCAAACATCCAAGGCGATTGGAAGCACGCAACGGTGAGCTTGAACGCGTATAGAGGCAAGACAATTAGGCTAAGCTTCATATCCCGCAATCGTATCGCCGCCTCTTCAGGCATCTTTGCGCTTATCGATGACGTCCAGATTACTTCAAACGCCAAATATGTGTTCCTGCCGCTTATTCGTCATTGAAGTTTGGGCGTTAATCTGAATCATGGCTGCCAGGTGCAACTAAACGCGCCATAATCTACCAAAATCTCAAACACTGGACTGATTTGTATAAGTAGAATTTACCAAGAATTCCAGGTTTCTCGCACCCTGCAAGCTTTCGCAGTCTCTTTACCCGCTAGAAAAGTGACCAGAAAAATGATGGGGAATTGCTGCCATTTCTGTTTTGTTATCAATTCCTCTTGTTTTACCCAAGGCAATCGCGATTTACAGGATCAGCAGAGGGCTGGGAGGGGTCAGTCGCTAAACACCACCCGGGGGAAGCCCAGCGAGTTGAACAGGCTCAAAAGATATGCACGCGCGTTGGCATCAGCCTGGGCAAGGATGCCGTCGTCCAGGGCAGCGTTGAGGATTTCCTGCTCCGCGGCGGTACGGGCGGAGGTTTCCAGGTCCGGGTTGGCCTTGGTGAGGATGCCGGTTTCACGGTCATAGACGTAGGATTGGTTGTTATTGAGGGTGGCAACAAAGACCTCGGCGGGTGGGAGCGTTACGCGCAGGATACCATCCGCGTAGTTCATGTCCGTGGCGGCCAGGCTGGAGAGGTCCACGCCGGCGATGACATAGCCATGCGCCACAAAGAGCAGACGGTCGCCGAAGAGTGGGCCAAAGACGCCCTGGTTGACCTCGGCCGTGATGACCTTTTCCACGGTATATTGGATGGTTTCAAGGCGGGCAAGAGCGCGCACCTCGTTGACGATGGTGACGGGGTCGGGGATGAGGGTGGGGGTCGGGTGGAGGAGCTGCGAAACCTGGGTGCTGAAGCCGGCGTTGGCCTGTTGGAGGGGCTGGAAGGCGGCTTTGAATTGGCTTGAGAGCGAGGCTGTCAGGACAATCAGGCCAACCAGGCCGGCGAGGAGCACGGCAATGAGCAGGGCAAGTAGCAGGGGAAAGGGACGTTTTGTTGGTTCCATTGAGCTCTCCGGTGGTAATAGGATGGTTGGGGGTTAATCATATCAAACCAGGGAAGGGTGGTATGGTTGCGTGTTCCGTGGGATGGTAAAGGTTGGCCAACAACGAGCGAATTACTCACTTCCACCACAAGCGGTTAATACTTCTCTTCGTTTGGCATCTTCGATCCTCCTCCAAAGGAGAAGGCCTGAAAGTGGCTCATTTCCGCCCACCAAGCAGGCTCCAGTCTACATTTCGCACGTTTCATTGGTCATCCAAGTTTGCATAGTGCGTTCCGTTTTTGAACATACCAACACAGGCTCTCTGGTGCAATCAAAAGAATATCGCACCTTACCACGAATCGGCCCTGTGGGTCCACCAGCATAGACTTGAGGAAGTAGGGCTGGATATCCGAAGGAGGAGGATTAAAAAAGGGAATTGTTAGCCCGCGAAAAAGGTGTAAAACCAGGCCGGGACGGCGAAGCCGCCCATCCCGAGGGCATGCACCAACACCGTCACCCCCACCAGCAGCACGACGCTGAAGGCAATGAGCACCCAGTCCCACCAGTGATACTGCAGGGCAAAGAGCCAGGTGCGCTTGCGCTGGCCAAAGCCACGCAGGTCCATGGCGTTGGCAATATCCTCGCTGGAGAGAATGGCATTCATCGTCAGGGGGATGAGCAGCGGCGCGATACGGGCAATCTTCTTGATGAGGCCGCCACGTACCTTTTCCAGCTCAAAGCCGCGGGCTTTTTGCGCGTCCAGGGTGACGGCGAGGTTGCGTGCCAGGCTGGGGATAAAGCGAAACGCCAGTTCCATCGTGTAGGCCAGGCGGTCCGGCAGGCCAAGCTTGCTAAACGTTGCACCGTAGGCTCGCGAGTCCATCGTGTAGGGGATGAGGATGAACAGCAATGAGATGCCGAGTATGCGCATCAGCTGGGAGATGGCAAACCAAAGCCGCTCCACCGTCAGGCCATAGGTGAGATGCCGGCCAAAAAGGCTGAAACCGTCCGGCCACACCAGTTGGCCACCGGGCGGAACCACCCCACCCGCACCGCCGCCGGTGATGATGGTGTTCACCACAATCATTGAAAAAAGCATGAAAGAGATCAACAGCCAGCCGCGCCGGGCGTCCTTCCAGGATACCCGCCCCATGGCGTACCAAACCAGGGCGATGGCAAACAAGCCGGCCAGGAGCAGCGGATTCCAGGTTTGGGTCACCGCGAACAGGAACGCGAAGGAGAAAATCCAGCGGGCGCGTGGATCGATGTGGTCCATCGGACTGTTGCGGTAGTGGTAGTTCCAGGCGACAAGCATGGCGGTCCCAAGCCAGGCGGCGGCCTGCAGGAAAGAACCGCCGCCTGGATGTTGGAAGGGTGAGGTTAGCCTCTGCCGCTGCGGTTAATCACCGCGGCGAAAGCGACCATCAACAAGGGTAGCAGAACCAGGCCGTTGGCGATGTCGGTCAGGAAGGCGGGCAGGAAGTTGGCGACCAGCACCGTGTTCCAGTCCGCGCCGGAGACCCAGCGTTCGGAGACGGAGGCCAGGCCCATGCCCAGGCCGGAGCCCAAAATCACGGAGAGCTCCGCGAGCAGAATGGATTTGCCAGCCCGGTAGTTAACAATCAGGGCCGAGAACAGCCCGGGGAGCAGGCCGACGATGCCGTTGCCAAGATCCCACCAGAACCAGAAGCCGTACCCGCTCAGCAGGTCAGCCAGGATGTTGCCCACGAAGCCGGCAATGAAACCGACAATCGGGCCGAAGGCGATGCCAAAGAACATGGGGATGACGATGGCCGGGCGCATGGTGACATTGCCCGTGCCTGGCAGCTGCAGGAAGTTGAGTGCGTAGGTCAGCACAGCATAGAGCGCCGCGCCGATGGCCGCGTAGACCACTTCCCGGGTGCCAAATTTCCAAATTGATTTCTTTTCTTCCATAACACACTCCTCGATTAGATTTGGATTAATTAAACACTCGCGAACTGGCTGAGCGCCTCAGCTCGCAAGAACCTGCCTGTTTGAGGGAAATACTGCTGGTTCATCCGCAGCAGAGAAGTGGGCAGCACGCGCCAGCCGCGCAGCTGGTCCTCATCGGCCAGCACTTCGCGCGGGGAGCCGTCGGCCACCACCTGGCCATCGAACAACATCACCACCCGGTTGGCATAAATCAGGGCCAGGTCGAGGTCGTGGGTGATGAAGATAATCGCGTCAAAGCCGGGGGTCTGCAGGATGGTATCCATGAAGGCCTGGTAATTCCAATAATCCTGCCCGGCGGTGGGCTCATCCATCATCAGGATGCGCGAGCGCATGGAAAGCACCGAGGCGATGGAGACGCGCTTCTGCTGGCCAAATGAGAGCGCCAGCGGCGGCGTTGGCAGTTCGTCCTGCAGGTGAACGGTTTCGATGGCCCACTCCACGTTTTCGGCGATTTTGGGCTTACTGAAACCGAGGTTGGTGGGGCCAAACGCCAGCTCTTCGCGCACGGTCGGGGCAAAAAGCATCTGGGTAGGGCTTTGGAAGACGTAACCCACCGTGCGGGCAGCCCAGGCCACGGTGGTTTTGGTGGTATCCACGCCTTCCAGAAGCACCTGGCCGGAAGTGGGCTTGAGCAACCCAAGGGCATGCTTGACGGTGGTGGTCTTGCCCGAACCATTATGGCCAAGGATGGCAATCACCTCCCCGGCGCGCACGGACAGGTTGAGGCCGTGCAGGATTTCCGGGGAATCAGGGGTGTATCGGAATCGGACGTCGCGGAACTCAACCAGGGGTTGGCTGGCCGGGTTCAGGGCGGGCACAGCCGGCTTGAATTCGGGCAGGGGCTGGCCTTTGGCACGGCGCATCACCACGCTGGCAGGCAGCTTGATGCGCGTATAGTCGACCACGTCCATCAGGCCGGCACTATCGCCGGAATAGGTGACCTGGCCGTCTTCCATGTACACCACGCGTTCGGGCTGGATGGCGAGGACGTCCTCGACGCGGTGCTCGACGAGCATCACGGCCAGGCCTTCGTCGGCCAGGGCGCGGAAGGTTTGCAGGGCTTCATGGGCGGAGGCGGGGTCCAGGCTGGCCAGCGGCTCATCCAGCAGCAGGATTTGCGGCTGCATGGCCAGGACGCCGGCCAGAGCCACCTTCTGCTTCTCGCCGCCGGAGGTGTTGAAGGTTTCGTGGTCGCGCAGGTGCCAGATGCCCAGGCGTTTGAGGGCCTGCCCGGCGCGTTCAAGCATCTCGCTGCGCGGCAAACCCAGGCTCTCGAGGCCGAAACAAACTTCATTGAGCACATAGGTGCCCAGGATTTGGCGTTCGGGGTCCTGCAAGAGCGTGCCAACGCGCGTGGAAATTTGGGAAAGGCTCATTTTTTGGACGGACTGGCCATAGAGGAAAACATCGCCGTGTTTTTCGCCATGATAGCTGAGTGGAATGAGACCATTGATGCAGCGCATCAGGGTTGTTTTGCCGCAGCCGCTGGAACCAGCCAGCAACATCACTTCACCGGGGCGCAGGTTGAGGTTGATATCCCGCAGCGCCCAACTTTCGCGCGAGCGGTAGCGGAAACTCAGGCCGCGAACCTCGAGGGGAAGCACCAAGGTCTCAGGCATGCACACTCACCTGGATGGGGTCATCCAGCTTGAGCTGGCAGGCTTTGGCAGCACTGCCGTTAACGACCGCGATTTCGATAAAACCCTCGGAATCGGTTACGGCCACCAGGTCCCCCACCCCGGCGTGGCCATAGGAGGGCAACACGCCCTCCACGCGCTGGCCAGAAGGAAGGAGCAAGGTGAGCCGGGAGAGGTCGCCAACGTCGGCTACGCGCAGGCTGGTGGTGCAGTTGCCAAAAACATCAATCAGCAGGATGGAAGCCATCCAGCCATCAGCCCTGCGTGTGGGGCGGGGCAGCGGTCGGCGCACGGGGTCATTAATCCGGGTGCCCAGGTGGGCAAGCGGGACACCGGCCGCGAGGTGAGCGCCAGCCGGAGAGAAAATGTCGCGCCCGTGGAAGGTGGTGAAGACTTTTTCCAGCCAGTAACGCGGCTGGTCCAGGTGCACCAGCTCAATCGGCGCGCCGGCCTGCTCGGCGTCCTCCAGCATAGGGGTGATGAGGCCATTATCCGGTAGGACGAAAAACTGGTCGCCGAGGCGGGCCGCGATGGGCCGACGGGCGGTCCCCACCCCCGGGTCAATCACGGCGATATGCACGCTGCCGGCCGGGAAAAAAGGCGCCGCCCGCCACAGGGCAATCGCGCCGGAGCGGATATCCTGCGGGGGAATCTCGTGGCTGATATCGGCAATTTGGGCGTCCGGGGCGATGCTCCAGATGACACCTTTCATCGTGCCGACGAAGCCATTTTGGTTGCCAAAGTCGGTGGTCAGTGAAATAACAGTCATGGGGTCAAGGTTAACATCGCGGGGGGCTGCCGTCAAGAGAATTGACGGCTTCTGATGGGAAACTGGGGGCTGGGAGAACGGGGCAAAAGGGCGGGTATAATACTGAGTTCGCGGGCTTGTTATTTTTTTCGCGAATTACGATAAAATAGGTGCAGATTACTTAAAAGGACCTTTTTGATGAAAAAACCGAACTTAAAGCTCATCATCGGCATCGCCGTGATTGTTATAGCGCTTGGCTACCTGGTCATCTCCTCCACGCTATCCGGTTCACAGTATTTTATGACCGTTGAAGAGTTGCAAGCCCAGAAAGCTGAGCTGGTGGGAAAGAACGTGCGCATGTCTGGCGCGGTGTTGGGCGAGACCATTCAATATGACCCGCAAACCCTGCAGTTGAGCTTCCAGGTGGCGCAGATTCCCGGCGACCACAGGGAAATCGAGGCCATGGGCGGGATGCAAAAGGTGCTGGCGGATGCCGTGGCCAACCCAAACGCTGCCAAGATGACCATTTATTACAAGGGCGCGCGCCCGGACCTGCTGAAGGACGAAGCCCAGGCCATCATCACCGGCTCGCTGGACGCGAACGGGGATTTCCAGGCGACCGAATTGTTGTTGAAGTGCCCTTCCAAGTACGAGGCGGCGCTGCCCAAGCAGTAAAAGCACTCCCTGTTGGCTGTGACGGACTGAACCCCGGGCAAGGGGCGTCCCAGACGGGATATTGACGCCCGGGAGGTAGACAGGCCCGGCCGTACGGCAGCCCTGGATGGGAAATGGAAACAAAAACCATATGAGACAATGGGATAAACGGCTCCAACCTGCAGCTTATCCCTTTTTTAGCGAGGTTTTATGTATTATCTTGGATTAATCAGTTTCGCGCTTGCATTTGTCACTGCCCTGGGCGGCCTGGTTGTCGCAGCCCTCAGCCTGGCCCGGCGGGAGAAACAGCTCCCCGGGCTGGCCGTCCGGCTGACACAGGTTTCTTTTGGCCTGCACACGCTTTCCATCGTCGCAATGCTCATCCTGCAGGCCCTGGAAGACTTTACTGTGTCATACGTCAACTCTGTCATCAACCCGGCCATGTCGCCCATCCTGCGCATCACGGCCCTGTGGGGCGGGCAGGCGGGCTCCCTCTTTTTCTGGAGCTGGATTATCGCCCTGTGCTTCTTTTTGGCGGTTTCGGGCCGGCGCGGCCTGATGGATGCCTGGGCCTACGTGGTGGCCGCGGTCAACCTGCTGTTCTTCATCGGCCTGCCGCTGTTCCTTGAAAACCCGTTCGCGCGGGTGTGGGAACTGGTGGATGGCACGCTGGCTGAAGGCGTGTTCGCGCCCGCAGCGGGCGCGGTCATCTATCGCGGCCTGACCGGCGTGGGGCTCAACCCCCTGCTGCGCCACCCAGGTATGATTATCCATCCCCCCATCCTTTACATGGGCTTTGGGCTGTTCCTAATCCCGTTCGCGGTGGGGGTTTCCCAGTTAATCCGCCGCCAAAACGACGATGACTTGCTGGACAAGACGCACGCGTGGCTGATTGCCGCGTGGGTGCTGCTTTCAGCCGGGATCGTGTTGGGCAGCTGGTGGTCGTACGACGTGTTGGGATGGGGCGGCTATTGGGCGTGGGACCCGGTGGAAACCGCTTCGCTGCTGCCCTGGCTGACCAGCACCGGACTGCTGCACAGTTTGCTGCTCCAACGCAAGCGCGGCATCTTCCGCCGTTTCAACCTGGTGTTGGTGCTGGCAAGCTACCTGCTGGTGATTTTCAGCATTTTCATCACCCGTGCCGGCGTGTTGAGCTCGGTGCACGCCTTTAGCGAGAGCCTGATTTCCAGACCGCTCATCGTGTTCACCATCCTGATGGTGGTGTTCTCCATCGCGTTGTTGGTCAGGTCCTGGAAATCGCTGGGCAGCGGGTGGGAACTAAACTCGCTCATCTCGCGCGAAGCGCTGTTCCTGTATACCAATGTGCTGCTGCTCGGGCTGACGGTGGTGTGCCTGTGGGGCTTGGTGTACCCGCTGACCAGCGGCACGCTGGGCGGGCAGCAAATCACGCTGGACCGTGGTTTTTACGACCGCAGCACCCTACCGCTGTTTATCCTGCTAGTGGTGTTGATGGGCATCTGCCCCTTGATTGGCTGGAGTACTGCTTCGCTTAAGCGGCTGAAGAAAACCTGGTGGATCCCGGTGGCCATCGCGCTGGCCGGGGTTGGCGCGTTTTACCTGGCCGGCATCCGCGCCTGGTCCGCGCTGGTGATGTTCTTCATCGTCTTTTTGGGCCTGGCCGTGCAGCTGTTCCTGACCGCGCGCGATGCGAATGCGGTTGGGCCAGCGAAATTTTTCAAGTTCTGGTGGAAGCAGCGTGGGCGCTACGGCGCCTTCCTGGTGCACGCGGGCATCTTGCTCATCGCGCTGGGAATTGCTGGCACGGAAGTGATGGGCAGCGCCATCGAGGGCACGCTCATTCCCGGCGACCGGATGCCCCTCGGGCGCTACGAAATCGAACTTAACGCCGCCTCAGCCAACTACGACAACCCGGAGTACATGAACGTCGTCATCGAGACCACGCTCTACCGGGACGGCGAAAAAATTGCTGACCTCAAACCAGGCCAGCACATCTACATGGACAGAAACCAGTCCATCACCATCCCGGCGGTGCATAGCACGCTGCGCGGGGATGTGTACGCGCTGGTGCTGGGCTTCAACATGGACATGCCCTACGCGACCATCAAGTTGATTGACAACCCGCTGGTGAATTGGATGTGGATTGGCGGGTTCTGCCTGGTTTTGGGCGGCATCCTGGCCGGCACAGCCCGGCGCCCCGACCGGGAAACGGACGAGGATGAGACCGCAGCGGACTCCAAGGTAATTAGCTACGCGCAGGCCGCCGGCCGGCGTGAAAACGGAGACTGATTTGACACAACTGGAAGCGCGCGCCATCTCCAAGCGCTACGGCACCCAACGCGTGCTGGACCACCTGGACCTGGCCCTCAACGGCGGGGAAGTGACCTGCCTGCTCGGGCCAAACGGGGCGGGTAAGACCACGCTGTTGCGCGTGCTGAGTGGGCTGCAGCGCTCCCAGGCCGGCGAATTGCTCCTGGACGGCGCGCGCCTGGATTTCCATCAACCCGACGCCCGGCGCCAGTTTGGGCTGGTGATGCACCAGCCTTTCCTGTATGAACACCTGACCGGCCCGGAGAACCTGCGCTTTTACGCGCGACTCTACCAGGCTGAATTACCGGAAGCCCAGCTCAGGCAACTGCTCACGCGGGTGGGCCTGGGCAAAACCCGTCCTGTGCCGGTGCGCTCGTATTCGCGCGGCATGAAACAACGCTTGACCATCGCGCGGGCCCTGCTGCACAATCCGCGCATCCTGCTTTTGGATGAGCCCTACACTGGCCTGGACCAGCAGGGTTGCCAACTGCTCAACTCGCTCATCGGTGAAGAACAGGCTAATGGACGGGTCATTTTGGCCACAACCCACGAACTGAACCACGCCCGCCAGATTGCCAGCCTATTCGCCGTGTTGACACGCGGCAAAATCGCGGCGCTCATCCCCAATGTTGGGCTGAGCCTGGACGATATCCAATTGCGCTACCAGCAAATCACCCAGCCCGAAAGCGTGGCAGCCGCATGAAAAACTGGCTGAAAACCGCGCTGACGCTGGTGTGGAAAGACCTGGTGCAGGAATGGCGCTCCAGGGACATGCTGACCGCGATGCTATCCTTCGCCGTGCTGACGCTGTTCATTTTCAACTATGCCATGGAACTCAACCCGGCCAGTCGCTCGGAAGCCGCGGCCGGCATCATTTGGGTGGTCATCGTCTTCGCCGGGACGCTGGGACTGAACCGCTCCTTCACCGCCGAGCAGGACCAGGGCTGTTTTGACGCGTTGGTGATGGCAGTGCCCGAGCTCTCGGTCATTTACGTGGCCAAACTCATCACCAACCTGCTGGTGATGCTGTTTTTGACCGTGCTGGTCATCCCGATTTACTCGCTGCTCTACAACCAGTCGCTGTTTATGCCGATGTTATGGCTGGTATTGCTGTTGGGGGCCTGGGGATACAGCGCGACGGGCACGCTGATTGCCGGCATGACCGTGCAGACGCGCATGCGCGACCTGTTGCTGCCCATTTTGCTTTTCCCCCTGTTGATGCCCGTGAACATGGCTGTGGTCAAAGCGGCCGGAGCAGTGCTGGCTGGTTCCGCGCTGAGCGGCTATGCCAGCTGGGTCAACCTGTTGCTGGTCTATGATATCATCATGACCGTTCTTTCCATACTGGTGTTTGAATATGTCATCCAAGAATAAACTGTTAACCCCACTTACCCTTCTCTCTGTCGTGATACTCCTGGCGGCCTTTGCCATGGTGATCTTTTACGCCCCGGTGGAACTGACCATGGGGCTGGTGCAAAAGGTGTTTTACTTCCACATGAGCGCCGCCTGGGTCGGGATGCTGGCCTTTTTTGTGGCCGCTGTGGCCGGTGGCTTGTACCTGGGCCGGCAAGACCTGAAATATGACCGGGTTTCCGCGTCCAGCGTGGAGATTGGGCTGGTATTTACTGCCATTGCGAACTTCACCGGCATGATTTGGGCCAAGCCCATCTGGAACACCTGGTGGACCTGGGACCCGCGGTTGACGACCATGACCATCATGGCCTTCACTTACATCGCCTACCTGTTGCTGCGGCGCGGGATGGACGACCCGTCCCGCCGGGCGCGTTTTGGGGCGATTTATGCCCTGGTTGGCTTTGCCAGCGTGCCGCTGACCTTCTTTTCATCACGGTTGCTCCG
>Ga0116171_10004595_pt1 | contig 12373 bp, 10 predicted proteins | sample AD_JPNHW2_MetaG_FD_89798 | JGI IMG/M metagenome (GOLD analysis project Ga0116171, IMG submission 89798) | Active sludge microbial communities of municipal wastewater-treating anaerobic digesters from Japan - AD_JPNHW2_MetaG | ecosystem: Engineered > Bioreactor > Anaerobic > Digestate | place...
GTGCTAGCGTTCCCTGCTAAATCATCTGCAGTAACAAAGGCAATATAGCTTGTGTTTGGGGTAATAGGGGTAATATTCTGTTTAAAGATATAGAAACTACCCACATCCTTAACATCGCTAGTTGAATTATCAATAATCTTCCCATCATACACCCTCTTTAGCAAGAACTTTAGGCTATCTATCCCGCTAATCCCTGCAGTATCGTTAACCAATGAATAAGCACTCGACAAGGTGTTTGGGTCGGAGGTGTTAAAATTTTCTATTGATATATAGTTGCTCTTTTTCGTTAACACCGATGGGGTTGGTTTAATTGGGGCGGAGTTATCAACTATAACGGTGAATGAGGGTTGGGTAATGGACGGGTTTAAATGAGTGTTATCCTTGTTGTAAACGTCAAAGTACAGCGTAAAGGAGTACTGCCCTTCGATTGTAAAAATCGGGGTTTTAGGGGGTGTAATGGTCAGGTTAAACGTAATGGTTTTGCTAGAATCAACGCTTTGGCTGTTGTTATCGATTGTAACCCAGTTGGCATCCGAGTAAAACGAGGAGGGAATATTGATAGAGACCTTGTAGGGTTGGAACTCCTTGGTCATATTGCATTTTACCTTAATTGGCACTTTAATGCTATTCCCTGCTTTTACTGGATAACAATAACCTCTAAAAGGGTCTGTTGAAGGGCTTGATGCATCAAAATCATTTTGTGCAAAAAGGTTGTTATGAAATGCCGTAAATGAAATCAAAATTAGAATGTACTTGAGCAAAATTTTAATCATATTTTGTTTTTATTAGTTTGATATGGTTTATAGGATAAAATCAATCTTTAATGCATCGGACAGAGTAACCATAGTTAGGGTAATTGATTGCCCAGAATACATTTCCATCCATACAGCTTAATGAAAAAAAATAGGCATAGTAAACCCCTTTTGCGGACCACCAGTTACCATAATAGCGAATAAAATTAAATTTACCATCATCATAGTAACGCCAACCTCCTGGAAGAGCAGTAAACCCGCTACTATTGTCCTCCTCGGAAGGAGACCAGTGCTTTCCCCCGGCCTCTTTCATTTTATTTCCGGCAATACTGTTGCCTAGGGTGAGGTTGCCGTTGCCCAAGTAGGTAACCAGCGTTGTCCAGTCGGCATCTGTGGGTACGTGCCAGCCCTTGGGGGCTAGCCCCCGGCTGTCGGATACAGCGTACCAGTTGTACAGCCCCCCGAAGGTGGCTATGCTGTCTATATCCTTCGTGTTGTTGTAGTAGCAGTACGCCCCGGTGGTTAAATCAACCCACTGGGCGGTATCGGTTACGTTGGGTATAGAATCGCCGTTGCGGTAAATTTTGGTTCGCAGGTTCTCGGCCATCCACGTTTGGGTGCCTATGGTAATGGTTTTATAAATATTTCCGTCCTGATCGGTCATGGTGCCGTACTTCAGGTTGGGGTTAAACACCGCGGTGGTGTGCCCGTTGGTGGGGTTGTTGGGTTTGGGATCGTCGTCCTTGCAGCAGCTATTTGCAAAAATTAGCAGAATGAAGAGAGCGAAAAGGTTAAAAGCCAAAATTCTGTTTGTCATCTATTTTTTTAAATCAAAGATAAAATTATTGTTTAATAAGGAATGGTGTAAAATTGTTACTTTTTTTATTCTTTATACTTATGGATTATCCATTTATTTGGATGCTACAAAGGCTACAAACTAAGCAGAATAAGGTTTTATATATTCTCAAACCATCTTTAGTTAAACAATAGTTTAATTTTTCAAAAGAAAAATTTATCTTGCCCTTCAAACCTAACGGTAGTTCGATTTAAGAGTAATAGGTTGGTAATCAGCATTCAAAAGTTGTAACTATTGTCATGCTGAACAAAGTGAAGCATCTATATTACAAATATTTAGATCCTTCGTTACACTCAGGATGACATTTTACTTCGAACTCACGTTAACCTATTTTAAATGGCTATGAGAAAAGTACTTTTAGTTTCTTTGTTATTGCTCTTCGGGATTGCCGTTTCGGCTCAGGAGCAGGATCGCGTTCTAGGAACATGGTTAACCCAGTATGGCGATTCAAAGGTTACCATTAAAAAGGATTCAAAAGGGGTGTTTTATGGTGAGATTTCTTGGCTTAAGGAGCCAAATCGAAATGGCAAACCCAAACTCGACGATAAAAACCCAGAGGTTAAACTTCAATCGCGTCCAATTATGGGGTTGGAAATCCTGAGCGGGTTCTCCTATAATAAAGACGATAAAGAGTGGGTTGATGGTAAGATTTACGACGCTAAAGAAGGCAAAACATATAAATGTTTGATGTGGTTTGACGATAATCCAAAGGAACTCCATGTAAAAGGGTATATTGGATTTTCATTGATAGGCAAGCAGGTTCTTTGGACTAGACAAGACTAGGCGCAATGAAAACTCTCCGGATTTTCACCGATTTTGTCCGGTTATTCTACCCAAACCTTTGCATGGTTTGCCACAACGACCTTGCAGAGGGCGAATCGGTAATTTGTACTTCATGTTTATACCATATCCCTAGAACCAAGTATTGGCTTGATCCGGAGAATCCAGTTGCAAAAATATTCTGGGGGCGAGTATTCATTGAGAATGCTTGCTCCTTTTTCTTTTTCTCAAAGGGAAGCAGCTATCGTAAACTTCTTCACCATTTAAAGTATAATGGCAAGCGTGAGGTAGGCGTTACTCTTGGTAAAGAGTTTGGCTATGAGCTAAAAAAGGTTGAAGCATACCAAAAGATTGATTTCATTGTTCCCGTTCCACTTCACCCCAAAAGGATGAAGCAACGAGGGTACAATCAGGCGGAAGAAATTGCCAATGGGCTAAATGAAAGTATGGGAATACCCGTATCATCGGACAACCTTGTACGATCGGAATATACCGAAACCCAAACCAAGAAAACGCGCATTGAGAGAGTGAGTAATGTATCAAAAGCTTTTAGACTATCCAATCCAGAAGGATTTAGCGGGAAACACATTTTACTTATTGATGATATTGTTACCACAGGAGCAACTCTTGAGGAGTGTGCAAATGTGATTCTTGAAGCAGAGGGGGCAAAGGTTAGTATTGTAACATTAGCATATACGGCCCTTTAAATTTTCTCTCCCCAACGTTTTATTTCGGTTTCAAACCCTAAAATATCCAGTACTCTATTCACAACTGTTAGTTCAAGTTCATCTTTGGTATTTGGTTTACTATAGAATGATGGGCTTGCGGGGTAAATAATGCCACCTGCAAGGGTTATTGTTTTCATGTTCTCAATATGGATCAGATTCAAAGGAGCTTCCCGTGTTACAAGTATCAACTTTTTACGTTCCTTTAGCATTACATCAGCCGCACGCGAAATTAAATCATCGCTGGTGCCAGAGGCTATTCTTCCTAGCGTTCCCATTGAGCAGGGAATTATTACCATAGCATCATATCCAGCCGAGCCCGAGGCAACTGGAGCAAAAAAATCGTTGTAAGAGTATTGATGAATTATGCTTGATTCAACGACTGTGCTTCCTATTTCGTAATCCCAAACCTTTTTGCCGCTTTCTGAGAAAATAAGTGAAATCTCTTTTGGGCCGTTTTTTAGCTTGGTTAATTGCTCAAGAAGATGCTTTGCGTAAATTGAGCCGCTTGCCCCTGTTATAGCTACAATTATCTTGGTTGGCATAGAAAATCTTTTTACAAATATATACCAATTAAAACCTTTTGGAAGGAATTCTGTTCAATGTAATTTGTCATTGGCTTCGCCGAACTTGCCCTTTGGGCTACGGTTCTGAGCATCGCGAAGGATCTATACGTTTAAAAAACAGATGCTTCACTATGTTCAGCATGACAGAAGTTATATTATTTAAAATATTAACTACCTCTTTTACCGAAATGAAGTTATATTAGCATCAGAATTTTAAAAATAAAACTATGGCTAAACTAATTGATAAACCGCAAATTATTGAAGCAGCAGGTAACAAGATTAAAATTATTGAAGAGTTTTTTGGTTTGGTTACCAGCGGAACCTCGGAGGTTAGTGTTGCAAAGATGACAAGCCCACAAGGTTGGCTTGAACCCGGTCAATGCCCCGAGTTTAATGAGTATACTGTGGTTCTTAAAGGAACTTTAAATGTTAAAACCAAAAATGAATCCTTTGATGTGAAAGCAGGTCAGGCAATCCTTGCCCCCAAAAACGAATGGGTTCAGTACAGCTCTCCGTACGAAGGTGGAGCCGAGTACGTTGCTGTTTGTCTTCCTGCTTTTTCACCCAATACTGTTCATCGAGACGAATAGCGTTTGATAACTTTTATACATATTTTGGATTGTTAGTGGATTCAATTTCCGTAACTTTAACCTGCAAACTAATTCCACCTCAGAAATGAGAACATTCTGTATATCGGCCCTAATCTTATTATCCAGCATTATTTCTAACGCGCAAAACGCTGGTCAGCCAAGAGTTTCGGAGATGAAGTGGGGGCTTGATTACAACCTTCATGTTAAGCTTTCCAATGATACCAATTATGTTGTGGACGTTAGGGGTTTGTACCATACTGGTAAGAATCTTTTTATCGATACAACCGATCAATCAACAACCTATTATCCAGTTACACTTGACAATGAGTTTATTCAGTTTTTGAAGGATCAAAAGTTGGATGGAACAAATGAATTTAAAACCGATACAAGTAAAACTGATGCTACAAAAACGCTTTGGGCATCGTTACACAAAAGTTTAGGTGGAGGTTACGTTCATTTTATCAATTGCTTGATTTACTCTCTTGAATCGAATCAGTTGTACCTTACCGATCCGATTATGAAGCGTCCAGAAACAAAGTGGAAGCCTAAACCTATGACCGAATCGTTTAAACGTACTCATAAATGGGAGTACTACATTCCTTACGATCAGAAGGTTGCGCGAAAGGAGTATCGCAAGCGAAAATCGGATGATGATCTTAAGGATTTATTGGGTGTTCCAACGAGTTTTATTAATCAGTTCCAAAAAACCTCACAGAAACAGTACGAAAAGTATAGAAAAGAGCAAAAGGTTCAAATCGTTTCGCAAATTGATTTGGTAAGACTATTACTTGGTGCAAAATATCTGGGAAAGGATCAAATTCAATTTGTTCAAAGCAAAGTTTTAACTGCTGTTTTAAGGTATAATATCAACTCATTGCCCTCAGTGATTATTTTTGACGATTACAATGCAGCGGTTTCAATGTCCCTTGATAATACTGGATACAAAATTGGTTATGTTGTATTCCGTGATCAAAATTCAATTACCCCTGAGGAAATGGATACCCGGTTTAGAAAAATTGAAACAATGGTTAAAGCGGTAAACGACGCTAACGACAGGGTGTTTAAGAAACGACTGCAGAACTACTACCAAAAGAAGTAGAATAGCATTTTAAAAACGAAAAAGAGAGACGGGAACAGCGCCTCTCTTTTTTTATTTATGCTTTCGATCAAATTCTTTGCCAAAAATTCTTACCTCAAGCTGTATTGACCTTAAAAATATTATTTTTGCATGTTGCAGGTATAAATAAAAGTACTTGTTTACATCATTATAAACTATTTGAGAAAAATGGAAGTAAGAACAAAAATTAAGGAGTTGCTATTAAATGGTACTGTTGGCACCGAGGTTTTAGCAAAAGGTTGGGTTCGTACCCGTAGAGGAAATAAAAACGTTGCATTTATCGCATTAAACGATGGGTCAACTATAAATAATATTCAGGTAGTTGTTGATGTTCAAAATATTGATGAGAACTTACTTAAGGATATCAATACCGGCGCGTGTATTGGAGTAGTTGGGAAATTAGTGGAATCACCTGGCTCAGGACAAAGAGTAGAAATTCAGGCGTCAAGTATTGAACTTTATGGTGTAGCCGATGCTACAACCTATCCATTGCAGAAAAAAGGGCATAGCATGGAGTTCCTTAGAGAAATTGCACACCTTCGCCCTCGTACCAATACCTTTGGCGCAGTTCTTCGTATCCGTCATGCAATGGCATATGCAATTCATAAGTACTTTAACGACAAAGGGTTTTTCTATATCCATACACCAATTATTACTGCATCCGATGCAGAGGGTGCTGGTGCAATGTTTAGGGTGACAACTCTAGATGTTAACGAAATGCCTCGTACCGAGGATGGAAAAATTAACTGGGCAGAGGATTTCTTTGGAAAAGAAGCAAAATTGACCGTTTCTGGTCAGCTTGAAGGAGAGCTTGCAGCTATGGCTCTTTCAGAGATTTACACTTTTGGACCAACCTTCCGTGCAGAGAACTCAAACACACCTCGTCACTTAGCAGAGTTCTGGATGATTGAACCCGAAATGGCATTCTACGAAATAGCCGATAATATGAACCTTGCCGAGGATTTCATAAAATATCTGGTTCGCTATGCTCTTGAAAATTGCATGGACGATTTGGAATTTCTCAATAAGATGTATGATGAGGAGTTAATATCAAGATTAAAATTTGTAGTTGATAATAATTTTGAACGTTTAGCTTATACTAAGGCAATCGAAATACTTGAGAAAGTTGATCAAAAGTGGGAGTTTCCTGTATACTGGGGTGTTGATTTGCAAGCGGAACATGAGCGTTATCTTGTAGAGAAACATTTCAAAAAACCTGTAATCCTCACCGATTATCCTAAGGAGATAAAGGCTTTTTACATGAAGCAAAACGATGATGGGAAAACAGTAAGAGCAATGGATGTTTTATTCCCTAAAATAGGTGAAATTATTGGAGGATCACAAAGGGAAGAGAATTATGAGAAATTGTCTGCTAGAATAGCCGAATTGCATATTCCAGAAAAAGATATGTGGTGGTATCTCGATACTCGGAAATTTGGCTCGGCACCGCACAGTGGATTTGGATTAGGTTTTGAAAGACTTCTCCTTTTTGTAACCGGTATGACCAATATCCGCGATGTGATTCCTTTCCCTCGCACACCCAAAAACTGTGAATTTTAGTTTATAATATATGCTCAAGCAACGGTTACAACAAAAGCTACTTCAAAAGTTATCTCCACAGCAGATTCAAGTTATAAAACTGCTGGAGATACATACAATGCTGCTTGAGCAAAGAATTAAGAAGGAGCTAGAAGAGAATCCAATCCTTGAGGAAGGTGAAGAAGCTGATGATAAGTTGGATCAGGAGGAAGAGTTAACCGAGGAGGAAGTTTCAAAGGAAGAGGATGAGTTTTCGCTCGAAGATTATTTAAACGACGAGGATATCCCCTCCTATCGGTTAAATGCGAATAATACTTCCAAGGATGATAAACGGGAGGAAATACCGTTTTCTGGAGGAACAACTTTTCACGAGTATCTTGAGAGTCAGCTAGGACTAAGGGTTCTTTCGGAAAGAAATTATGAGTTGGCAAAGTACATTATAGGTAATATTGATGACGATGGTTACCTTCGTCGTAAGCTCACCGCAATTGCAGACGATTTAGCATTCTCAATGGGTATTACTACCAACGAGGATGAGTTGGAGCATTTACTGTATATCATCCACGATTTTGAGCCTATTGGTGTGGGTGCTCGCGATTTACAGGAATGTCTGCTTATACAGATTTCAGCAAAAGATCAAACATTACCCGAAATAGCCCTTGCCAGAAAAATTATAAAATACTATTTCGATGAGTTTACACGCAAACACTACGATAAAATTGCTACGAAACTTAATCTGGAAGATGATCAGCTTAAGGATGCTATTGATGAAATCCTAAGGCTAAACCCAAAACCAGGAGGTTCGTTTCAAGACCCGCTAAACCAAACAATTCAGCATATCATTCCCGATTTTACGCTTGACTTAGTTGATGGAGAATTTCAACTCAATTTGAACGCACGAAATGTACCAGAACTGAGAATTAGTCGGGAGTACTCTGATATGATAGAATCTTATTCTCAGAATAAGAGCAACGCTTCAAGGCAGGAGAAGGAGGCAATGGTTTTTGTCAAACAAAAAATTGACTCTGCCCGATGGTTTATTGATGCTATCAGGCAACGACAGAATACGCTGATGGTAACCATGAAATCAATTATTGAGTATCAGCGTGAGTTCTTTAAAGAAGGTGATGAGACTAAGCTTCGCCCAATGATTTTAAAGGATATAGCCGAAAAAACTGGTTTAGATATTTCTACAATTTCAAGGGTTGCAAACAGCAAGTATATACAAACCCATTTTGGAATATTCCCCTTGAAATTTTTCTTTAGCGAGGGTATGCAAACGGACTCAGGCGAAGAGGTTTCAACCAAGGAAATTAAAAAAATTCTACAAGAATGTATTGAAAATGAGGACAAACGCAAGCCGTTAACCGATGAAAGGCTAATGAAAATTCTTCAGCAAAAGGGTTATCCTGTTGCCCGAAGAACAGTTGCAAAGTATCGCGAACAGCTTGGGATTGCCGTAGCACGATTGAGGAAGGAGCTTTAATAACATGAACAACTTTTTTGCAAAAACACTTTCAATTTTATTCCATCCATTATTAATGCCCACTTTGGGTGTTATGATAATTTTCTATTCTGGATCATATGTATCATATCTTCCTGGCGATGTAAAAAAAATAATCCTTCTGGTTGTTGGCGCTAATACATTGGGTTTACCCCTTATGATGATGCCATTATTTATTCAGTTTAAGGTTATAAGTACATTTGCTATGGAAACAAATAAAGAAAGAATCTTGCCTTTAACTTTTACTCTTATACCTTACATTCTTTCTGTATATTTTCTAATAAAGCTCCCAATCCCTTTCATTATTACTTCATTTATGCTTGGTGCATCTATTGCCGTCGCATTATGTTTGATTATTTCCTACTGGTGGAAAATAAGTATTCATCTGGTAGGAATTGGTGGAATGATAGGCTTTCTAATTTCATTTTCTATTCGCCTGTATACAAATGTTTTACCTTTATTAATAATCTTTGTAGTAGCTGCTGGTCTTTTAGCTTCTGCCCGATTATTTCTTAAAGCTCACAAACCTAGTCAGGTTTTTCTCGGTTTCTTGCTTGGTTTTTTTATTATGTTGATTACTACATTAATCTTCTGAGGGTTCATACTTTAGTATGCACTCTTTCACGACCATTTTCGGTCATTAATTTAAAAAAGTATTTTTTGATTTGCTATTAATCAGAAAACTAGTGGTTATGGCAAAATATTTGTCATTTAAAAAAATGGGTTATTTGATTTATATCATTAATCAATCATTAACTCATTAAAAACAAGAAGTTAACTATATAAAATCATAGATTAACATTAATGAAATAGAAATTTACCGTAAAACTTTTACCTGGAACATGCGTAAAACAAATATGTCTAAACGCATTATTTTTTAAGTTGTTGAATATCAATCAATACTTTAAGTTTAACTTTTTGATCTGAAGATTTGAGGCTTGTAAGTTGCTAATTTATAGGATAATATTTTGGAAGTACAGGAAAAATCTATACTTTCGAGTCTTAAATAAAGAAAAGGTACATAAAACAACAATTGCTTATTTGTTTTATAAATAATTATCAAAAGAAAATCATTAACGCTTTTAAATAATTAACTACGAGTTTGAATTAACAAATTGATAGCAATGAAAACTATTAAGATAACACTATTATTTTCCAGTTTTTTTCTATTTGTTAATTTCAATCAAGGGAGGGCTCAGCAGCTTTCTGCATATATTGAAATTACCGGTGCAAAAACCGAATTTTGCACTAATCAAACTTTCGCGTTAGCTGGCGTTGCCAATGATGGTACTGGTACTTATGTTGAACATCATTGGATTGATAATTCCGGAATAATTTATAAAACCGAAAACAACGTTGCAATTATTAAAGCTAAAGAAGCAGGCACATATATTATTACTTATCAAGTAAAAGATGATGCTGGCAACTTTGCATCAACAAATATCTCTTTCAAAATAAATCGATCTCCTTCAGCAGAAATAGCTGATCAAGAAGGCAAAATCAAGTTAATCAATTTAACAGGGGAAAATCCTTTTAAATTTAGTTGGTATGAAAACAACAAAAAGATTGAATTAGGAAACGTAAACTACTCTAAGAATACAACTTATAGAGTAGTAATTGTTGACAAGAATGGTTGTTCATTTTCTACAAGCAAGGTTTTTTAAGTTGTAACTAACAATGTTGCATCAAATGAAAAGATTTTTCTCAAACATATCGTTAGCAAAACATCTAATAAAAATTTTTATTGGATTAGCTATATTATCAGGTGGTAAAGCATTCTCCCAAATTACAGTTACAATTGAAGCAACGGGTGGTGTTACAACTGTTTGCCAGGGAACAACATATGTTCTTACAGTAAATGCAACTGGCGGAACATTCAACTATGTAAATTATACATGGAGTGGTGACACTGGCCCATTAAATATAATACCTCCTGGAGATGTTGCCATTTTTAACACAAACTCAGCTCCTGGAATTTATAATTTATCCTGTTTGGTTGAGGATGATGGGGGCGGAACGGGTACAGGAAATATTAGTATTGAATTACTTCCATCACCTACGGCTACCAACACCGCAGGAGGACCAATCACTTTTTGTCAGGGTGGCTCAGTAGTCCTAAGTGCAAATACTGGTGCCGGCCTTACCTACCAGTGGAGAATAGGAGCTTCTGATATAGCTGGCGAAACAAGTTCTACCTATACTGCAACTACTTCAGGAACTTATAGAGTAAGAGTAACAGGTTTAAATGGTTGTTCAAAATTATCTGGTGCGGTAACGGTTACAGTAAACTCACTACCTGCTGCAACAGCAAGCAACGATGGCCCTGTTTGCTATAACGGAACTATCAATTTAACATCAGGCCCTAACCTGATGGTCTCTTACAGCTGGACAAGCAACTCTTCAACTCCATATACATCTACAGATCAAAACCCAAGTATTACAGGAATTACGCCTAGTTATTCTGGCGATTATACAGTTAAAGTAAAGGATAGTAAAGGTTGTGAAAACACTGCTACTACAACAGTATTAGTTTATAATGATGTTAATGGAGGTGCAATTGGTTCAGATCAATCAATCTGCTACAACGGAGACCCTGCAGCCTTTACAAATGTAACATCACCTTCAGGAGGAAGTCCTACTTGGACCTATGCTTGGGAGTCGAAAGTTGGAGCAGGTGCCTGGGCTACAATTCCAGGTGAAACAGCCCTTACCTATGATATTCCAGTAGGATTAACTCAAACTACTTCATATAGGAGAGTAGCAACAAACTCATGCGGTACTGTTTATTCAAACGTTGTTACAGTTACTGTTTATGGCGCTATGGATGGTGGAACAGTTGCTGCTGATCAGGCAATTTGTTACAATGGAAATCCTGCAGCATTTACAAATACATTATCCCCATCGGGCGGGAACGGCACTTGGACATACTCATGGGAGTCAAAAGTAGGTGCTGGCGCGTGGACAGCCATAAGCGGAGCAGCTGCTTTAACATACGATGCTCCAGCAGGCTTAACCCAAACTACCGACTATCGTAGGGTAGCAACCAATAGTTGTGGTACAGTTTATTCTAACACAATTACAGTTACTGTTTATACAGCCCAGGATGGTGGTGTTATTGCTGCGGATCAAAGTATTTGCTACAATGGTGATCCTGCTGCATTCACTAGTACCACCGATCCTTCAGGAGGGAATGGTGCCTATACATATTCATGGGAATCAAAAGTAGGAGCAGGTGCATGGACGGCTATTGCAGGAACAAATGTTTTAGCATATGATGTGCCAGCAGGTTTAACCCAAACCACATTATACAGAAGAGCTGCAACAAATTCTTGCGGTACTGTTTACTCGAATTCGATTACAGTAACTGTTTATGCTGCATTAAATGGTGGAACAATATCAGGGGACCAATCACTTTGCTATAACTCTGACCCAGCTAATATTACAAGCACAACAGGACCTTCAGGAGGTAATGGTGCTTGGACCTATTCTTGGGAATCACAAACTAATTGTTCTGGTGCTTGGACTGCGATTGCTGGTGCTAATGGATTAACATATGATCCACCTGCAAATCAAACTACAACAATGTGTTATAGAAGAGCAGCAACAAACTCTTGCGGGACAATATATTCTAATACAGTTACAATTACAATTTACGCTAACATCGATGGCGGAGTAATTGCATCTGATCAAACAGTATGTAGTGGTGCCGATCCTGTTGCATTTACAAATACAACATCGCCATCGGGAGGAAGTGGTGCTTGGACTTATGCCTGGGAATCAAAAGTTGGTGTTGGATCATGGACTGCCATAGTTGGAGCATCTGCTTTAACCTATGATGTACCTTCTGGAATTACTCAAACTACTCAATATAGAAGAGTTGCAACAAATTCTTGTGGGACAGGATATTCAAATACCATAACGGTTACAGTAAGTAATGCAATTGA
>Ga0116171_10004596_pt1 | contig 12373 bp, 10 predicted proteins | sample AD_JPNHW2_MetaG_FD_89798 | JGI IMG/M metagenome (GOLD analysis project Ga0116171, IMG submission 89798) | Active sludge microbial communities of municipal wastewater-treating anaerobic digesters from Japan - AD_JPNHW2_MetaG | ecosystem: Engineered > Bioreactor > Anaerobic > Digestate | place...
ATGCCGAGGATCTCGGCGGTCCTGCTCTTGTTCCCGTTCTGGGCCGCGAGGGTCTCGCGGATGAGTATCCTCTCGGCGTCGGAGAGGGAGGAGCCCGAGGGTATCCTGATGTCCCGCTCCTCGCCCGAGGAACGCACCGAGGGGGGCAGGTCCTCGGCCTCGACGAGGCCCCCGCGGGCCATGACCACCGCGCTCTCCACGCAGTTGCGCAGCTCGCGCACGTTGCCCGGCCATGAATGGGCGTAGAGCGCCGACCTCGCCTTCGTGTCGAAGCCCTCGAGTTTCTTGCCGTTCTCGTCCGCGAACTCGCGGAGGAAGGACATGGCGAGGAGGGGAATGTCGTCCCTGCGCTCGCGCAGCGGCGGGACGTGGATGTTGACGACGTTGAGGCGGTAGTAGAGGTCCTCGCGGAAGCGGCCCTCGGCTATCTCCTTCCTGAGGTCGCGGTTCGTCGCGGCCACGATGCGGACGTCGGTCTCGATGGTCTCCTCGCCGCCGACGCGCTCGAATTTCCGGTCCTGGAGGACGCGGAGGATCTTTATCTGCACGTTCTGGTTGATTTCGCCTATCTCGTCGAGGAAGAGGGTGCCCTCGTTGGCGAGCTCGAAGCGGCCGCGCGTGCGCCCCTGTGCCCCGGTGAAGGCCCCCTTCTCGTGGCCGAAGAGCTCGCTCTCGAGGAGGCTCTCGGCGAGGGCCGCGCAGTGTACCTTGACGAGGGGGCCGCCCGAGCGCGGCGAGAGGTTGTGGATGGCGTCCGCCACGAGTTCCTTGCCGACGCCGCTCTCTCCCGTGATGAGGACGCTCGCCTTGGTGGGGGCGACGCGCCGGATGAGGTCGAAGACCCGCTTCATGCCGGCGCTCGAGCCGATGATGGAGCTCGTCCGCTTCTGCGCCTCGACCTCGGCCTCCAGCTCCTTGTTCTTGCGCGCGAGCTCGCTCGAGTCGAGGGCGCGCTTGACGAGGAGGGAGAGGTGGTCGAGGTTGACCGGCTTCGTCAGGAAGTCGAAGGCGCCGTGCCTCATGGCCTCGACCGCGTCCTCGATGGTGCCATGGCCCGTCAGCACGATGACGGGCAGGCCGGGGTAGCGGCCCGAGACCTTCTCGAGGAGCTCTCCTCCCGAGAGCGACGGCATGCGGAGGTCGGTGATGACGAGGTCGACGTCGCCGGCCTCGACCGCCCTGAGGCCTTCCGCTCCGTCGGCGGCGGTGCGCACCCGGTAGCCGTCGAGTCCCAGGGACTCCGCGAGGCCCTCGCGTATGTTCTTTTCGTCGTCCACGACGAGTATGGTGAAGCGCATCAGTTCCTCTCCTCGCTGCCGGCGCTGTCCCTGAAGGGGATGAGGCGCCTGTCCTTCTGCGGCACGGGGAGGCTGATCGTGAAGGTTGAGCCGTAGCCGGGCTTCGAGACCACGGAGATCTCGCCCTGGTGCTCCTTCACGATCTTGAAGGTGATGGTGAGGCCAAGTCCCGTGCCCATGTCCTTGGTCGTGTAGTAGGGCTCGAAGATCTTGGAGAGATCCTCTTCCGCTATGCCGGTGCCCGTGTCCTCCACCGAGATGCGTACCTCGTCGTCCTTCGCCTCGACGATGAAGACGAGGGTGCCCCCGTCCGGCATGGCGGCGAGGGCGTTCTTCGCGAGGTTGAGCACCGCCTGCTTCATGTAGCGCTTGTCGAGGAGGACCCGCGGTACGCCGTCGCCGATCCGCGTTTCCACCCTCACGCCTGCCTTCTCCGCCTCATAGCGGAGGAAGTCCGCGGTCTCGGTCACGAGGGCGCACGGATCGCCTTCGCGGAGCTCCACGTTCATGGGCCGCACCGCGAAGAGGAAATCGACGACGATCTTGTTGAGCCGCTCGATCTCCTCGGTGACGATCCCGAGATGGTGCTCGAGGCTCTCGACCGGGATGCTCCTCTTCCCCTTGGCGGCCTTCTGGATGAGCTGGATGCGTATCGATATCGAGCCAAGCGGGTTCTTGATCTCGTGGGCTACGCCGGCCGCGAGGGTCGTGAGCGAGGCGAGGCTCTCGGCGCGCCTGAGCTGGGCCTCGCGCCTGCGCTTGTCGGTGATGTCCTCGAGGTGGATGAGGGTGCCCTCGATGCGACCCTCCGAGACGAGGGGCGAAGCGCTCGCGGAGATGAGCCGGTCGCGCCCCTGCGCGTTGATGTCGAACTCGCGGTCGAAGACGCTCTCCTCGCCCTCGAGGGTCTCGCGCAGGAAGTCCGCAAGCTCGCGGTCGCCTATGCCGAGCCAGAGCGGCCGTTCCGCGGGGTCCGGTCCCTGTCCTGCGCCGAGGCCCAGCATGCGCTCGGCCGTCTTGTTGTAGATGATGGGCTGGTGCTCGCGGTCGCAGACCACGATTCCGTCGAGCATGGAGTCGAGTGCGGTCTCGAGCCTCTCGTTTTCGGCCGCGAGGGCGAAGAGGAGGTCCCGGAGCTGGCCCTCGTTCATCTTCGCGGACTTGGCGAGGGCCCGTTCGAAGAAGCGTCTCATGGGTTGCCCATCGCGTAGAGGAGGGATTCGGAGAGGAGGCCGGGGCTGCGGTTGAGGCCGGTGAACTGGGATCGCGCATCGCGGATCAGGGCCGCCCAGCCGTCGATGAGGATGAGGCCGTCGGTCCCGAGTCCGGGGAGGCGCAGCATCTCGCCGAGGAGGCCCGAGAGGGCGGCGAGGAAGTCGGGGAATGAAGAGGCATAGGCCTCGTCCTTGGAGCCGAAGTCCTTGGTCGCCTGCGCGAGGTCGGCCAGGGCGAGGGCGCCGAGCTCCTGCGCCGACTCGGGCGAGGACGCGAAGCGGAGGTCCTCCCCGAGGCACTCCATGCCCGCGATCGCCGCGTCAAGCTCGCCGCGCAGCGCCCTGCGGGCCGCGACCGCGCCGATGAAGGAGACCGCGAGCCTCCGGGCTTCCGCGGGCGGGAAGGCCCTCTCCTCGGCGAGGAAGGCCTCGATGGCACCCGAGCGGCGGTTCCCCGACCTCGCGGCCTGGGCCCGCGCCGCGGCTTCCGGCGACGCCTTGAACACGCGTTCGAGGACCTCTGCCTCGTCCTCGGATCCGCGCGGGACGAAGATGTAGGGCCGCACCCGCGACTGTATCGTCGCGAGGAGGGCGCTGCGGCGCGACGACAGGAGGACGAACTCGACGCTTTCGGGCGGCTCCTCGAGGATCTTGAGCAGGGCGTTGCGCGAAGCGTCGAGCATGAGGTCGGCGTTCTCGATGACGATGGTCTTCATCCTGCCGAGGGGCGCAAGCCTGGCCCAGTAGCCGAGGGCCCTGATCTGGAAGACGGGCGTCGTGTCGGGGACGAAGGCCTCGAGCTTCTCGGCGGTGTCGGCTATCGCGCGAGCGGCCTCCGAGGCCCCCTCGCCGACGGGCTCCTCAGGACGGATGAGGTCGAGCTTCTCCTCGATGTCGCGGACGAGGGGCGCGGCCTTGGCGAGCCTCGTCTCCTCGCCCTCGAAGAGTACCGCGTCGAAGCGTTTCTGGAGCTTGCGTACGGCCCTGATGAAGAAGTAGGCGCTGGCCCTTCCGGGCGCCCGCTCGAGGAGGGAGAAGGCCGCCTCGATCTCCTCCGGGAAGGTCCTCGGGCCGAGGATGAGGAGGTCGGGATGCGAGAGCGAGCGGTGGCGGTTGCAGGCCGGGCAGGCGCAATTCCAGGTCGCCGGCTCGGGCACGCGTTCCTGGCAGGAGAGGATGCGGCCGATCTCGAGTGCCGCCGTCATCTTGCCCGAGGCCGTCGGTCCCGAAAGGAGGATCGAGGAGGGCAGCTCGCCGGCCGTGATGTCGCGCCTGAGCTGCGCAGTGACCGTTTCCTGTCCAATGAGGTTCTCGAACACTTTCCCTCCCTTGATGGCCGCTAGGGCTTCTTCGGCGCGGGCAGGAGGCCGGTGGGGTCCTTGAGCTGCGGAATGGTGCCCGAGCCGCCCAGGGCCTTGGCGATCTCCGGACCGACGAGGGGGAGGAGCTTCTGTGCGAAGACCGAGGTCGCGAGGATCTTCGAGGTATCGACGATGCCGCCCATCACCTGGAGGAGGATGAGGAGGAGCGATACCGCCAGGACCCCCTCGACGGCACCGAGCACGAGGCCGAGTATCCTGTCGAAGACGGCGAGGTTGGCCGCCTCGAGCCCTTCCTTGAGCATCGCTCCGAGGAGCTTGGTGAGGAGGAAGGCGAGGAGGAAGATCGCCGCGAAGGCGATGGCCTCGGGTACGGGCACCGTCGCCCAACGCGAATGGATGAGGGCCCCGCCCTGCTTGTAGAGGAGGAGGGCCACCGCCGCCCCGACGATCCAGGCGGCCACGGAGAGGATCTCGGCCACGAAGCCGCGCACGAGGCAGCGGATGGCGAGAACGATGATGATGCCGAGGCAGATCCAGTCAAGTACGGTCACGTCAGCCTCCAGTCCGTTCGAGGATGAGCCGAGCGGCCATTCCGGCCGCGTCGGATCCCGCAAGCTTCTGCGCGGCGAGACCCGCGGCCTTCCGCTTCCCGGCGTCGCCGAGGTACTGCCCGATCGCCTTGACGAGGTTGTAGGGAGTGGCGTCGTCGCCGACGAGGACGGTCGCGGCGCCGGCCGCCTCGAAGAGGCGGGCGTTGTCCACCTGGTCGCCCCGCGTGCCCGCGCCCGCGAGCGGTATGAGGACCATGGGCTTCGCGAGGGCGGCCGCCTCCCAGAGGCTGGCCGCCCCGGCCCGCCCCACGACGAGATCGGCCGCCGCGAGGATGTGGGGGAGCTCGTCGCGGATGTAGGCGTAGGGCCTGTAGCGCCCGGCCGCGACCGCGGCCTCGGCGGCGGCGCCCAACGTCTGGGACGCGTTGGCCGCCTCTCCTGTCTGGTGGACGACCATCGCCGACTTGGCGAGCTCGGGCAGGACGGCGAGGACGAGGTCGTTGACCTGGCGCGCCCCCTGGCTCCCTCCTATGAAGAGGACGACCGGAAGCCCCGGCTCCGCGCCGAGAATCTCCCTTCCCTTGCCGGCGTCGCCGGCGCGGATGGCGGCGCGGATGGGATTCCCGACGACGACGGCCCGCGAGGCGAGGGTGGGACCCATGCCGGCCCTGGTCTCCTCGTAGCTCACGAGGACGCGGTCCGCCCTGCGGGCGTTGAGCCTTGTCGCGAGGCCCATGGTGAGGTCGGACTCGTGGGTGAAGTAGGGTATGCCGAGCGAGGCGGCTGCCCTGCAGGGGGGAACGCTCACGTAGCCGCCCTTCGAGAAGAGGAGGAAGGGCTTCTCGCGAGCGAGGATGCGGCGCGCGGCGAAGTAGCCCGCGATGACCCGGAATGCGTCGGCGAGGTTCCTGAGCGAGAAGTCCCGCCTGAGCTTGCCCGAGGGGATGGCGAAGTACTCGACGCCCGCGGCCTCGACGGTCTTCCGGTCGGACTCCTTCTTCGAGCCTATCCAGATGATGCGCCCGTCGAAGTCCTTCCTGAGGCTCTCGATTACGGCAAGTCCCGGGTAGATGTGGCCGCCCGTGCCGCCGCCCGTGAACGCGATGACCCTTCTGTCGCCCATCGTCAGTCCGCCTTTCCGAGGCCGAGGAGGGCCGCGTAGGCCGCGAGGGCCGAGTCGGGGCCTGCTGCGGGAGCCGCAGTGTCGCGCATCGCGAGCACCTTCTTCGCGAGGACCTTGCCGAGCTGGACGCCCTCCTGGTCGAAGCTGTCGAGGTTCCAGGCGAAGCCCTGGAAGGCCACCTTGTTCTCGTAGTGGGCGAGGAGGGCGCCGAGGGCTGTTGCGTCGAGCTCGCCGCCGTGGATGAGGGTCGACCAGCGGCCGCCGGGGAAGTCCTTGTTCCCGTCGGCGTCGGCCTTGCCGCAGGAGAAGGCGACGATCTGGGCCGCGAGGTTCGCGTCGAGCTTCTCGCGGCTCGTCGAGCCCTCGGAGGCGACGTCAGGCGACATCTGGTTCCTCCGGAAGCCGATGAACTGGAGGGGCACGACGTCGGTGCCCTGGTGGAGGAGCTGGTAGAAGGAGTGCTGGCCATTCGTGCCGGGCTCGCCGAAGACGAGGGGCCCGGTCCTGTAGGCCACCGGCTTCCCGAAGCGGTTCACCCGCTTGCCGTTCGACTCCATGTCGAGCTGCTGGAGGTGGGCGGGGAAGCGCGAGAGGGGCTCGGCGTAGGGCAGGACGGCCGTCGCCCCGAGGCCGAGGACGTTGCGCTCGTAGACGCCGATGAGGGCGTCGAGGAGGGCGGGATTCGAGCGGAGGTCCTCGTTGAGGGCGAGGAGGTCCTCCTCGTGGGCCCCGGCAAGGAGTTCGGAGAAGGTGTCGCTCCCGAGCGCGAGGGAGAGGATGGTGCCGCCCACCGCGCTCGTCGAGGAATACCTGCCGCCGATGTAGTCGTCCATGAAGAAGGAAGCGAGGTAGTCGGGGCTTTTTGCCAGGGGGCTCGTCTCGCTCGTGACCGCGATCATGTGCTTCGAGGGGTCGAGGCCGAGGGCCGAGAGGCGGCCTCGGACGAGGGTCTCGTTGGCGAGGGTCTCCTGGGTCGTGCCGCTCTTCGACACGAGGATGAAGAGGCTCGCGGCCGGGTCGATGGAGGCGAGGACGGAATCCGCGTCGTCGGGGTCGACGTTGGAGATGAAGCGCGCCGCCATCCGTAAGCGGCCCTTCGCCCTTGCCCAGCGCTCGAGGGCGAGGTAGAGGGCGCGGGGCCCGAGGTCGGAGCCGCCGATGCCGATCTGGACGACCGTCTCGAATTTCCTGCCCGTGGAACCCTTGAGCTCCCCGGAATGGACCCTGGCGGCGAAGCCGCGGATCTTCGCAAGCTCGCCCGCGTAGAAGGCCCCGTAGTCGCGGCCCTCCTTCACGACCTTGCCCGCAAGCTCGCCGCGGGTGAGGTGGTGGAGGACCATCCTCTTCTCGCCGGTGTTCATGACCTCTCCGGAGGAAAGCAGGCGGAACTTCTCGACAAGCTGGCCTTCCCTGGCCAGGCGCTCGAGCGCGGCCATCGTTTCGTCGGTCACCGGGCTGGCGGCCCAGTTGAACTTAAGGTCGCCGCCCATCGCCGTCTCGCAGGCCCTGACACGCCCCGCATCGAGCCAGGCGTCGGCCGGCCCGGGCTTGGGCAGACGCTGGAGCTCTCCGAAGGCGGAAGTCTTGTCCAGATCCGTATAGGCGATCATATCGGCTCTCCTCGGCATTCGTTTTCGATCGGCGTATCTTTACGATACATGAGGTGTTACCCTGCGTTACATGATATAGATGAGGCCTTCCTTCATCAAGATCCGTTTCTTTCCGAGAATGATGGTATACTCCTTTCCTGGAGAGTCCGGTGGCTTCACGTATAGAGCGGGTCGAGAAGGAATTCATCCTCGTTTCGGCGTCCGAATGCCAGACGCCGGCCCGGGTGCAGGCCCAGGGCAAGACCCTTCCCTGCGCCCTCGCGGCGGCGAGCAGCGATCTCGTCCGCCTCTCGTTCAAGGCCGGCGAGGCTTCCTTCCTCAAGGCCTGGGATACCGTCTCCGTCTACTTCGATTTCCGCGGACAGGGCTTCGTCTTCGAGAGCACCATCCGGAAATCCGCGGCTGCCTCCCTCGAGCTCAGCTTCCCCGAGAGCATGTACCGCGGACTCTCCCGCCGCTGGCCACGGGTGGCTCCGCCCCGGGACCTCTCCGTGGAGATCATCCTGCCGGACGGCGGCCTCAAGCTGTCCTGTCCCCTGAGCAGGGAGTATGTGGAAGTCGACCTTCCCGCTTCCCGCGGCGGCCTCAGGACGGAGAGCCTCGGTGCCCTCATCGAGAGCTTCCAGGCCAAGGCCTCCGAGATGTGCGAAGAGAACCGGGTCGTCATGTTCAAGGAAGGCAAGGGGCCAGGCGAATTCGCCGACGAGCTCGTCGCCAGCATGGGGCGGGCCCTCTTCGTGCCCTCCTTCCTGAGCGGCCTTCCCCTCGTCGATCCCTATCCCGAAGGCCGGATCATACTCAAGGAAGAGATCGAGAACTTCGACGACGAGGCCTCGATCGCGCGCTCCGCCCGGCTGCGGGACTTCCTCGAGGCCAAGGGACGCGAAGGCTGGGCCGCCGCCCTCTGGTGCCCGGTGCGTTACTACCGCTATACCGTCGGGGTCGTATCGATGCTGAGCCGCGTCGATTCGCGGAAGCCCTTCGATTTCCGGGCCCTCGATTTCGCCTGGGATTTCTCGGCCCTCCTCGCCTGGTTCCTCAAGCGGCACGGCTACTACGACAATGGCCAGATGCAGCCCCTGCCAAGGCGGAGCGCCGTCGTCGACGCGAGCCCGACGGGCTTCCTCGTCGGCCTCGGCGCCGGGCAGCCGCGCTTCAAGCCCGGAACCTGCGTGGATCTCCGCGTGCATTTCTCCGGCGGCGAGCGAGCCTGCCGCGGCCGCGTCGCGCGGCGCTTCGACAAGGACGGGCGCTCCTACTACGGCCTGGCCCTCGAGGGCCTCGACGACGAGGCTGCCGTCCTTTTCTCGAAGGACCTCTACGGCGATGCTGCCTCGAGCCTCGCCGGCCTCGGAGGTTGACATGGGACCCTACGACATTCCCTATACGGAGCTTTTCCTTTCGGTCCTCAAGGACTGGCGCGTCATCGCGGCCACCGTGGCCATCCTCCTCCTCTGGGCACTCCTGCGCTACGTCGGTGTCGTCTTCCGGCGGCTGAAGCTCAACCTGCCTCCCCCGCGCAAGATGCTCAGGAGCAAGAAGGAGACGCCAGCCGCGGAAGCCCCGGCCGAAGGAGCCGAGATGGAAGAAGAGGCCTGAAGATCCAGGGGCTCGATGGCCCCCCTCCTTCACTTTTTCGGCCTCTCCATCCTGGTCCAGCTTGTCTTGGCCGGATCGAAGTACCAGAACTCGTCGGTCGGCAGGGTGCGCTTCGCCCCGCCTCCATACAGCCACAGCCTCTTGTCCACGTCATCCCAGGTCAGGGTGAGCCAGCCTCGGTAGGTCGGCGCGCTCGGCGGAGAGAGCTTTCTCCAGGCGAGGGCGGCGGCATCGAAGAGCCAGGTGTCGTTCTGGGGCTTTTCCTTTCCACCCACGACGCCTCCGAACTGGACGCTGCCTCCGAGGTCGGGCACGAAGGCCAGGCCGGCATAGCAGGCCTGTTCCGGCCCTTCCGCGGTCTGGACGCCGCTCCATTCCCCGGTGGCGTAATCGAAGATCCAGGTCCGCGGGTCCTTGTTGCCTCCGCTGTCCCCTCCCGTGAGCACGAGCTTGTTCACCTTGGAGTCCCAGACCGCCTGGGAGAAGTTCCGCGGCGGGGGAGAAACCTTGGGCGACAGCCTGGTCCAGGTGAGGGCGCCGAGGTCGAAGATCCAGGTCTCGTCGAAATACTGGCCGGTGTCGGTGTTATAGCCGCCGAAGAGGATGAAGCGATCGTCCACGGGGTCGTAGACGAGGTTGCTGCCGAGCATGCCGGGGGATGGCGAGCCCTGGGTGGCAAGCTTCCTGAAGGCCTTGGTCCTGAGGTCGAGGGTCCAGGTGTCGTTCAGCTGGTCCACATCCATCGTCGCAAGGTTGTTCCAGCGGCTGTCGACGTAGACGACGGCGAGGCCCGCCGCGGGATCGAAGGCGAGGCAGGTATGGCACCTCTCGAAGGCCGGCTCGGGCGGCAGTTCGGCCCATAGCTTTTTCTTCGGGTCGTAGGTCCATACTTCGGTCGAATACGAACCCTGGTTGTGCTGCCCGAGGGCTATGGCCAGCACCTTGAGGTTCGTGTCCCAGAAGGCCTGGTGGTAGATGAGGGTCGAAGGCCCCCGCGGTCCGGCCGGAGCGCAGGCCAGGGCCAGCGCCATCGCCAGGATGGCCAGGGCAGCGAGGCCCCGGCGCCGGTACTTTTTCGAATCCATGTCCCCTCCGTTTGCCGAGAACCTCGGCGAAATCCGGAAGCGAAAGCCGGCCGACAGGCGTCGTGCCGGTTCCATCGGGAAAGATCCTGCCTTCAAGTATCCGAAGAAGCTCCGGGATGGTCAAAGGCCCGCCTGCGCCTTGCCGGGGCCAGTCGCCCCTTCCATGGTCCCCGTTCGGCGATCGCCACGATGCCCGTATGGACGGCCGCGCGCAGGGCCGCGACGGCGTCTTCCTTCCTCCAGCCCGCGAGCGCTCCCGAGCCCCTGCAGGCAGGAGGCTCCCCCCCGGCGCCCAGGAGAAGCCGTATGGCCTCACCCTCGGCGTAGCGGCGCGGATTGGATTCCGCGAAGGATCTTATCTCCGCTTCGCCTTCCGCAAGGGGGCCCGCCCGGCCATCGCAGACGTCGCAGCCTTCGCAGGGGGATCTCAGCTCCGCGCCGAGGAGGCCGAGGTAGGCCTCGCGCCTGCAGCCCGAGGGATCCTCGGCGCACCTGACGAGGGCCTCGCGACGGGCCCGTCGGGCCTGGTCCTCCTCGCGGGCCGGGGCCCCGCGGAGGTCGGGGCCGAGGATGAGGACTGCCCGCGCCGGAAGGCCGTCGCGGCCCGCCCTGCCCGATTCCTGCAGATAGGCCTCGACGCTCGGCGGCGGCTCGTAGTGGATGACCGTTCGTATGTTCCTTTTGTCGACGCCCATTCCGTAGGCGCAAGTGGCCGTCAGGATGCCCCCCTCGCTCCCGTAGAACCATTTCTCGGTGTTCTCCTTCTCGTCCCTCCCGAGTCCGGCATGGTAGAAGCGCACCTCGCGCGTGCCGAGCCTCGAGCGGAGCAGCTCCGCGAGGATCTGGACCCCTTCGCGGGAGGAGGCGAAGACAATGGCCGGGCGTTCGAGCCTTGCGATGAGCGACTCGACCGTCCGCTCGCGCGAGAGGCTGCGCGCCACTGAGTAGTGTATGTTCGGCCTGTCGGCGTCGGCGTCCACGAGGGTCGCGGGCTCCCCGCCGAAGAGGATGCGCGACACCGCTTCCAGCACGGGCGGGCTCGCGGTGGCCGTGAAGGCGGTCACCGCCCGCGGAGCGAGGGACGCTATGGCACGGCCGAGCTCGAGGTAGGCGGGCCTGAAGGTCTCGCCCCATTCGGAGACGCAGTGCGCCTCGTCGACGGCCACGTGGCTCGGGCCGAGGCCCGCAAGGAAGTCGAGGAGCCGCCCCTTGAGGCTCTCGGGATTCGTGAGGACCAGTTTCGCCCTGCCCGAGGAGAGGGCCTCCTCGGCTTCCTTCCGCTCCCCTTCCGGCATGCCGCCCCTGAAGACCGCGCAGGCCACGCCGGCCGCCTCCAGGCGTCGCCTCTGGTCCTCGATGAGGGCGAGCAGGGGGTAGACGGCTATCGTGGGGCCAGGGAGGAGGAGGGCCGGGAGCTGGAAGCAGAGGGACTTGCCGAAGCCCGTGGGAAGGAGGGCGATCTGCCTCTGCCGCTCATCGCGTTCCGCGGCGTCGAGCACGTTCGCGATCACGAGGCGCTGGAGGGGAAAGAGGTACTTGACCCCGAAACGTTCCGCCGCGAGATCGGCTACAGGATCAGGAGCCGCGTCTTCCATGAGCGCGATACGCGCGGGATGGGCGGCCGCGCTTGAAGGCGCGCGGGGGCGCCGCCCGAAGCGGGCAAGGGAGGTCAAGGGCTGCGCCGGGCCCGGGGCCCGCGGCGGCGTACGCGGGCCAGTCCGGACGGGGCGGACCTGCGTTGTGCGCTATACCCCTATCCGCGGGCAGAGGCCCGCAAGGGGACAGTCCCCGCCCGAGGTGCAGGCGGGCCTCCTCGCGGTGCAGACATGCTTCCCGTGACGGTTCAGGGCATGCGAGAAGGACGTCCAGGACCCAGGCGGCATGACCGCCGCGATGGCGGCCTCCACGAGGCCGGGATCGCGCCTCGTCTCGAAGCCGAGGCGTAGGGCCACCCGGAGCACATGGGTGTCCACGATGATGCCCGGCTTCCCCGCGCAGGCGGAGACCACGAGATTCGCGGTCTTCCGGCCCACGCCGGGCAGCTCGAGGAGGGCCTCCATGGTGTCGGGGACCCTGCCGTCCCCGTTTTCGGAGAGGATACGCGCCGTCTCTACGAGGTGGCGGGCCTTGGTCCGGAAAAAGCCCACGCTGTGGATGCATTCGGCCACCGCCTCCACGTCGGCTTCCGCGAGGCTGGCCGCGTCCGGCCAGCGCGAGAAGAGGAGGGGCGTCACCCTGTTGACCTGCTCGTCCGTGCACTGGGCGGACAGCATCACGGCGCAGAGGAGCTCGAAGCAGGTCGTGTAGTGGAGGAGGGGCCTCGCGTCGGGCCAGAGGGGCGCGAGCAGCCCGTATACCTCGTGCATGTCCGCGGCCCGGGCCGGCCGCCCGGGAGCCTTCTTCCTTCCAGCCATGACTGGCGAGTATAGGGCCTCAGGGCGCCGCGCCGCAAGCGCGGCATGCGATACATGGCTTCAGGGCTTGCTTTCGCGCGGCCGGGGGCTATACTTGACGATTGAACAGCACTGGAGGAGAGCATGAGACGTTCGCTGATCGCACTTGTACTTTTCG
>Ga0116171_10004599_pt1 | contig 12372 bp, 5 predicted proteins | sample AD_JPNHW2_MetaG_FD_89798 | JGI IMG/M metagenome (GOLD analysis project Ga0116171, IMG submission 89798) | Active sludge microbial communities of municipal wastewater-treating anaerobic digesters from Japan - AD_JPNHW2_MetaG | ecosystem: Engineered > Bioreactor > Anaerobic > Digestate | place...
AGCGCCGACCGCATCATCATGTTCCGGGAGGGGCGCATCGCCGAATCGGGCACGCATGCGCAATTGTGGGGCGCCGGCGGCGCCTATGCGGAGCTGTTCAACCAGCCGGTGCCGGGGAAACCCTGACGCCTCCATTTTTCTCGCTCCCACCGGCCATGGCCGCGGCAGGACGCGGCGCGCGTCAACCTGATTCTGTCCATTCGCATCCGGCATCTAACCGAAGAGCCAGCATGAGGAAATCCGCATGGCGGTTTTTTTCTCGCTCCCACCGGCCATGGCCGCGGCAGGACGCGGCCCGCGTCAACCTGATTCTGTCCATTCGCTTCCGGCATCTAACCGAAGAGCCAGCATGAGGAAATCCGCATGGCGACATTTAGAAAAATATTGAATGATCGGGAAAAAGAGGGTGAAACCGGTTATTTTTCCGTTTTGCAGAACATGGCGGAAGAGGCCCAAAAATCCTGGCTGGGCCAGACCGGGCAGGTTTGGGGATCCTATAATGGTGTTCCTCATCTCACCAATGTTGAACGCAATCTCGACCATCTTGCCGATGATCAACTTAAATCCTCCTTCAGCAGCACGGAAATTTTCGTCCTTCTGGCGGCGGTGCTGCTGCACGATATCGGCAAGCTCACGGTTAAGGATCCGAAAAAGGAAGCGCACTGCATCCAGTCCTGCACCAAGATTTTAAAAGACTGGTATTATCTCAAGATTCCCGATCTCGAATGTGCGCACTGGATCGCCGTTCTCACCTGTGCGCATGGCTGGCCGGCCCCGGTTCCTCCGCCGGATTGCCCGGCCCTGGCCGAAGATCTTTGTGCCTTGTGCTTCAGCGGCGGCGGCGTCCCCGGGTTCAGTGAGCTGGATTCCGACCCGGTGGCCCTGGACGGGCCGGTGCGTCTGCGCTGGCTAGCCGCGCTGCTGCGCATGGCCGATGAGGTCGACAATCAGGTCGAACGCGCGGTGCCGGATTGGCTGCGCGACAGCCTGCCCGGGGAGGACCCTGAGCTCTCCTGGCGCAGGCATATTCACGCGGTGCTCTTTGACCATGCCGGGCAGTGCATCAAATTGTCCACGCTCTCCCTTGATCCGAAGCAGTGGAATAACAAGCAGCTGGCCTTTCTCGGACAGGCGGTCGGCAAAATCGATATCGTGCTGCAGGCCTGGTGCGAGCCGCTCGAGGAGATGGGGATTTTCCTCAAACGCGCCTTTATCGATGTCGCCCTGCCGGCACCGTCGCTCTTCAGCGCCGCCGATATCGACCGCATCGGCGCGGATCCCGCCTTTGTTCCCGCCAGTATCGAGCCGGCGCTGGAGAGCGATCCGCTGCTGCTGGAAAAATTGTATGCCTCGATGGTCCGGCTCGACAACGGGGTGATCGACAAGGTCTGGTTCTCCTGGGAGGCTCTGGCCGAGGAGGCTGGCATCGTCGATGTCGCCCTCGCGCGGATGGGCGTGCGCCGCATCAATGCCATCCGACAGGGCGGCCGAGGTTACAGTGGTCGGAGCGATCCCTTCCCGCGGAAATGCATCATTACCAGCGAGGCCTGGCGATTCGACCGGGAGAACACCAGCGCCATTCCATTTAGACGAACCAAACCTCGCGCTGCCGGCGATCCGGTGCAGGAGGTCATCCCGACCGGGATCGCCTACCTGGATGAATTCCTCTCCCCGGATTACAGCCGGCATGGTTTTTTCGCCCCGACGACCAACTCCGGACGGCCGCTTTTCCCCATCATTGCGGTCGAAGGGGGCTCGGGCCTCGGCAAAAGCACCCTGAGCATGCAGATCGCCTGCAATATCATGCAGGATACCTTCAACGGCACCCCCTGGTGCTGCCTCTTTTATTCCCTCGAGCAGGAGCCCGAGTGGATCATCGAGCATCTCAAGAGTCATCATTACTTCAATGAAAACAAAGCTAAAACCATTGCGCAAAATGTGCTCGACCTGGAAGACTCCGCGCACGCCTATTTCGCTTTGAAATCCATCGCCAACAAGCTGCTCCTGCCCAAACTGACTCCAAGAGCGGAAGGTTATCGCAACCTGCCGCCGGAATCGCTCTTTCAGCGCCGTTATTCCGAACTGGAAAAATCGATCAGCTGGCTGACGAACAAGGGGATCGTGCCCTTCTTTTTTATCGACAGCCTCTCCGCCTTCGCCCCGACGCCTCTGACCCGCAACCAGATCCACCGGCTGTTCACACTCTTCCGCTCCGCCAACATTCCCTTGCTGGTCACGCTCGAACGATTGCAGCATTGGGCGATCAAGGAGGAAGAGATCCCGTTCAACGTCGCGCGTTATCTGGCGGATATCGTCATCAAGCTCGATGAAGCGCACCGCAATGATTATTATTACCAGACCATCGAGGTGACCAAGACGCGCTACAACCGCAGGATTCTCGGCCAACATCTCCTCAAGCTCAAATCGGCGGAACAGAGCGCGACCAAGTCGTTTGATCCCAGGCTCGGGATCGTGATCTATCCCTCGATTCATAACCATCTGGTGCACAGCAGAAGCACTCGCAATGAGAAGCACCTGCTCGAGCTGGATATCCGGGATCGACTGCTGCCGCTGGGGATCGGACCAAAGGATGCAGAAAAGAGAAGGGAAGAGGGCGCAACGGATCAGGGGGGCGAAATCAGTCCGCCCTTGCCGGAAGGGGTGCCGGCTGGAATGAAGGGAACGCCCGGCCAGTGGATCGATTCCGACACCTCCATCGTGATCACCGGTCCGTATGGCGGGCACAAATTTGCCGTCGCCATGAATCTGCTGCTGCGGACCGAGCATCCGGTGGAGGGTGACCGCAAACTGATCGTCTCCTTTGCGGAGGAGCGGGAGATCAACCTGCGCAAGCTTGCCTTGCTCCACAATTTTACCGAGTGGCGTAACGAACTGGCGACCACCAGTCAGCCCAAGCAGCCGGGCGCCAAGGTGTGGGAGCAGCAGTATGGCAAATACATCAGCCTGCTCAATTTCCGCATGGGGCAGATCATGCCGGAGGAGTTCCTGCAGTTGCTCGACAATTTTCTGGAGCGAAACCGGGACATCAGGAGCATTCTCTTCACCGATACGGTGCAGATGCGCACCCGATTCCCCTCGCTGGAATCCGAGCCGCTGTTCTGGCCGGTGGTGGTGGATATTGTCAAGAACAAGGGGCTCTATTCGATCTTTATCGATGTGCAGACCAGTGAGGAGGCGACACACGCCCTGCTCTCAGCCGCGGATATCCGCATGTACATCGAAAAAGAGCCCAAATCACTGATCCATACCATCCGTCTGGATAATGTCCGCGGCAAGGATTATGACCGCCGGCCGCGTACCATCGATATCGCGCGCTCCAAGCAGGACAGCGGTTTTTATGCGCTGATCATTTCACAGCGGCGCCAGGCCCGCGCCCGAAAGCAGGAGGTGATGCCGCCGGGGCCTGTCGCTTAGCCAAATAGCACGCAGCAGCGTTTCCGGGGCCCCGGCATGCAACCAAAAAGCAGGAAACTATACCGCGGGGCCCGGCCCTTCTGCTAGTTTGCACGAGGCGGTGCTGTTGGAGTCAACCCGTATGGCATAAAGTGCGATGGGTAATTTTATTATTTTGGTAACAGGCAAATACTGTAGGAAATTGCAGGTCCTGCCTCCAGGTACGAAGCCGGGGTTGAGGTGGAGCGTCAAGGTCTGCGGATCGAGAGATATCAGTTAACTATGGCAATGGTGCATTATATTTTGTGGATATGGTGTCAACCTTTATTCCATCTTGAGTGCCTTCAATCGCGCCCGCCAATCAGCAACTTCCCATCCCATTTCTCCCTCCTTTAGTACTCCCAAATAACGCGCCTGTTCATGAGCTATCTCACAGCAGTATTGCACCGGCTGATCGAGAATGCCGTGCTCGATCCATGATTTTGCCGGACATTGTTCGCACAAGCCGCGCAGTGCGCATTTAGCGCAGCGTTTGAGAAACTCGGGATTGCTGGAGCGCAGCTCACGCAAGTGCGGGAAAAACTCTCGTAGGGCATATTCAATGGTATTCAATCGACTGTCAATTGCTGTGGCTGGATGCCGCAAAGCCAGACAATACTGTATCTGGCCATAAGCATCAATGCAGATGCGATTTCCGGCATTGCAGGAAAAAATCTTGTCGATGGGCCGGCCGGCGATATGCTTAAAAATCCGGTAGAGATCGCGTCTATACAGTTCTGAATTTGTGGAAAGAACTGCGAGGCCTTCTTCAGGCGAGAGGCGTAGTTTTTCAATCTGCCTGTTTTTTATTTCAGAATCACGGCGGTGGCGCAGTTCAAGAAATAAAACGAACGAGGGCGGATCCTTCATCCCAGGGAGTTTTTCCGCCCATGTCATAAAGTCTGTGAACTCAGATTTTGTCTGCGGCAGCATGGTTCCTTTGACGATGAAGGGTATTTTATTTTGGGTGAGCAAGGTGATTCCGCGGTAAAACTCGGCAAAGGATCCCCTTTGCCGGCTGACAGCTTCATAAGAACCAGCCGACATGCCATATACGGTTATCTCAATGGCCTCGCGAGGCGGAACACGTTTGAACAGGTTTGCCAGTTCCGGCGTGATGAGGCGGCCGTTGGTAAATAGCATAACCCGCAGGCCAAGCCGCCGCGCGAAGAGATAGAGTTCGATAAAATCATCACGCAGTAGCGGCTCCCCGCCGGTGAAGCGCACGGTCAAGGCGCCTTGGCCCACACCCTGTTTGAGCAGCTCTTTTACCGCTGCGGTTGAGAGTTCTTTGCTTCTGATGGTCGGGTCTTGTTCGGGTTGGCTGATACAGCAATGAATGCAGTCATTATTGCAGCGTTCGGTAAGCTCGATGTCAAAAGCGGAGAGGCTTGGGGGGGCGGTTTTCCAGAAAATCGTCGGCTGCTCTGCGACATACTCTCCCGTTCTGGAAATGTCGTCGCGGAGATTATTCATGAAGGGATTCTGGCCGCTCTTGCCGGACTACTGTTTTCCTGGATTCTGCCATTGCCTCCCAAGCCTGTTCAAATTCAACCGGCCATTGGCGGTCGACTGGTTTTAATGGCCCGGTCAGTGTTTCCAGGGCTTGAAGTATCCGTTTATCCCTGGTGAAGGATAACCGATAGACGGGGACTTCCGCAGCCAGAGCGGTTACATTAGAAAGCATTTTATCGATCCAGCCCGCGGTTTGTATGGGCCTGGATACTCGCCTTAATAATTCAAGGAAAATTTGTTTTGGGTCCGCTATAGCTTCAATCTTGCAAAGACGTGCTTTCTTCAGGAGAAAGATAGCTCTCAAGGGTGCCTGCTGATTGGCTGTTAGTGGAATTTCACCATGACTCCAGGTGCCATGCAGCATATAGCCGGATGACCATTTGCGTACGATCACCCGGTCATCGCAGAGCACATCACCATACTCATGTAATAATTTGAGGATCGTCGATTTTCCCGCTCCGGATGGCCCGACGAACAGATATCCCTGTCCGTGGAGGATCATCCCCGAACTGTGCATGACTATTCCCTGGCGATCAGCAAGTGCATGGGCGAACATGATATAATCCGAAGGCAGGGCGGTCAGTGAGCTGAATCTGGTCCGGCGGATCATATCATCGTTGCTATGATAGATGTGGGCCGTGGAATGATCGCTGTTAAAAAGGGCCACCGTCCGGATTTCAGGATTCTTTTTCCTTCTGCCGATACCTAGATAAATCCAGGAAGAGGATTTGTGATAGATCATCCAGGGGGATTTGTCGTAAACAAGATGGCCCCCAGCCCATAATGAAGGGTCGGGAAGTTCATAGTGATGGCTGATATGCAGTGCATCCTCGCCAACGGAATTGATATAAAAATCATTAAATTTGTTTTCAAAGGAGTCGTCCCTGAAAGGCAGATCAGAATCCACCTGAATGGTCATGCCTGCGAGCGAAAAAAAGCGGCGGTTATGGTTATACCAGGCGATTTCGTGTTTTTGCCGCTCCCGGGCAATTTCGCACAAATAAGGGACCGGCGCTGACGTACGGCCGGTTTCAAGCCAGGCATATGCACCGCACCAATGGCAGTTACTTTTCAATGTGCATATGCCGCAGTTTTGCTGATACTCATCTGTGGCTGCAATCTGCCTGGCATAGGCGGGGAGGGCTTCATCCCAGATTTGGGCAAACGAATATTCGCGAAGGCTGAACCTCGCAGCGGGATCTTTTATGGCGGGGCAGAAGCTCATCCGCCCATAGGGATCGATATGATATTGCCGGGATTGCATGACACAGTCATCGAAAATGTAATGTGCGCCTGGGGATTTTGCACTCTGATTCATACTGGTCGATAGACAAACGGGTGCTGGTCCGCAGGATGGGATGGCAGGATCGATAATATTTACTGCAGAGACTGGCAGGCGTTGCCTTTTGATTTCCGCATTCCTGCCAACAGCGCGATTCGCTGCAAGATATAACCAGGCGGCGCCAATGCGATAGGAGGGACTGAGACTTTTGGCGAGCTCGATCATCCCGGCAAACTGATGGTAATTATCCCGCATCGGGATAATCTGCACGGTGAATCCCGCCCCCGCTTCTTTGAGATACCGCATGCCCCGCATCGTCAATTCAAATGAACCAGGATGGCGTGTGATGGCGTCTTGCACCTGGGCATCGGCTCCATATAACGCAATTAATTTGTTACCATGGCGGGCCAACAATTTGGCGATGGCTGGAGTGATAAGTGAACCGTTGGTGTTGAGGCTGTATGAAAAGGGTTTTTGTGTCAGGCGATCGAAAATATCGGCAAAATCAGGCCGCAGCATCGGCTCGCCTCCTGAGATCGCCCAGAAGCTGCAGCCCCAATTCCGTGCATCTTTCGCGATATTTTCTATCTCGTTGAGAGAGAGTTCGCCTTGTTGATTCGCTTTGTTATCTGGAATGCGCACCCAGCAGTGACGGCACTTGAAGTTGCAGCGATAGGTCAGATCGAGCCAACCTTGCCTGGGCAATCTTGGCTTTGCTTTGTTCAAGCCGTATTCCAGATGGGGTGATAATGATAACATGCTTTTTGGTACGCCCTACGAAGCATTATTAGCATTGCTTTGGCAGGATCCACAACTTGCTTCTATCTTATTGCAGTTGGTATGGGTCGCCGTCGAAAGCGCCCCATTGGGCTGTGCATGACTTTTACAGCCAGCCAGGACGGATTCCTCCGGTTTGCCGCGGCCGATGATAACCAGAGCAGGCTTTACCCATTGCTTGTTCGCATTTATAGCATTTTGGGAGGTAGTCATCTTTTTCTCCGGTTTTCAGTTGGATAAAATTATCCAGGTGAAATCGTTAGGTACAAAAACCATCGTTTGCACTCGAGTTTTTTCGGCAAATGGCTTTGTGCCTGGGAAAGGCAAAACAAAATTTAGTCTTTTGGATCTGGCCCTGCTGGAATGCAACTTAATTTGCGGGTGGCGGCTTTAACTGGCTTAGCTGTGCTGCCGTCTGAACTTGGATGCGTGATACACAAAGGATGCGAGAGGAGGGAGAAAATCCATCGTTGGAATGGACTTATTGGTTAATATACACGAGTCTTAAAATTTAGTCAAGTACTTTTTTATCTTTGAATTAGTAATAGCCGGTTTTTGCTAGTTATTATCAGCCCGGTTAACCCATTTTTCATCGCCCCATCATTCTTGTACTACCGCTCTGTGCCTTGATATTGCAATAATATATCTGTATTCGCATCCTCACGGAGAGTCGCCATTTCTTTCAAGGCAAGCTTCCCGGGTGTGCATCTCTGCAGGGTGAACCCCATGAGACGATACTGCCTTTAACTGCTAAATTCTCTCGAATATTCGTTCAGTATTTATTTCACATGGATTTTTTGTATTGATTTCCCATGAATGCCGAAAATGAATAATGCGGGTGAAACAGAAGTACCGAAGCAGCGCTCGAGATCATTCCAGATCGTATCGTTCTCATTTGATCCCGTTTTTGCCTGGCGAACAGGTCTGGATGCTGCAAATGAAAGGTGATGCCGCTGTAACCAATCCCCCATAATGCCAGGCTGCAAAGCATTTTTTGTGGAGATTTATATCGAAATCTCTACTCCCTCAATATGTGCAACTGATATTCCCCGTCCACACGCCTATTTCGGTAATCGAATCACAAACTCGGTAAATTCTCCCGGCACGGACTCAAACCAGATCTGGCCATTATGGCCATGCACGACAATGTCGTGGCTGATCGATAATCCCAGCCCTGTGCCTTGCCCCGCCGGCTTGGTGGTGAAAAAAGGCGTAAAGATCTTGTCGCGGACTTGCTCCGGTATGCCGTTGCCATTGTCCCGGATGCAGATTTCGACCGCACTGCCGAGATTCAGGGTGCGCACCCGCAGCATGGGCGTAAATTCACCGCCGGCGGTCCGCTTCTTTTTATGCGCTTCGTAACAGCCGTTGAGAATGATGTTGAGAAATACCCGGCTGATATCCTGCGGCACAATTTGCAGCTCGCCAACGCTCGGGTCCATTTCCTTTTCGAACTTGATATTGAACGAGCTGTCCTGGGCGCGCATGCCGTGATAGGCCAGGTTGATATCCTCCTCCAGCATGGCATTGATATTGGTCGATTGGCGCTCGCCCGCCTTGCCGCGCGAATGCTGAAGCATGCTGCGCACAATGTTGTCCGCGCGCTTGCCATGCTCCTTGATCCTTGCGGCATTCTGCTGCAGCGTCTCGAGCAGCTCGCCGATCTCGGCATCCGTTTCCTGATTCGGCGACGCTTTAGCCCTGGCCAGCAGCTGGCGCAGCTCATCGACCATCTCCACGCCCAGCTCGGAGAAATTGTTGACGAAGTTGAGCGGATTTTTAATCTCATGGGCGATCCCGGCGGTCAGGGCTCCGAGGGCCGCCAGCTTGGATTGGGTCACCAGCTTTTCCTGCGTGGTCTTTAAATCATCCAGAGTCTCGATGAGCCGGCGGTAGGATTCAGCGTTCTCCAGGGCAATGGCGCTGTAGGTGGCCAGGTTGCGCAGGATGTTGAGATCATATTCGCTGTAGGCGTTTTTGCTAAAGCTCTGGGCGGTGATTACGCCGATCACCTTTTCCTTGTGCATCAGCGGCAGGTAAAGAATCGATTCAGGCATCTTGCCGCCCATGGGGGACTGGAGAATCTGAATGTATTTCTTGTAATCCCGGTCGCAATCGTTGATGATGACGTCGTGCTGGTTCTTGAAGCACCAGACGGCCAGCCGGTTCTCGTCGGCGAGATCATAGCTTAACGGCGGCAGGGTCTTGCCGTTCTCGATGGTGGCGGGAAATTCGAGGCTGTTCTTCTCGACCTGGCAGAGACCGATGCCGAAGATCGGCGCGTCGATGAGCTGGTTGACATTCTCATAGACGGTCTGGATGATGGAGGCGATGGAAAGATTATCGATGATATCCTGGCCGATGCTGCTGAGCTGTTCGACGTTCTCGATCTGCTCCTGGATTTTGGCCGTGCGCTTGAGGACGGTTTTCTCCAGGGAACGCCTGAGCCGGTGCAGCCGCCGGGTGCGCAGGAGGACAATGCCGGTGACTGCCCCACCAGCGAGCAGGAGATAACAGAACCAGGCCCACCAGCTCCGGTACCACGGGGCCAAAACCGAAAAGGCGAAAGAGGCTGGGGTGCTCTCCTCGCCATAGATATTTCTGGCCCTGACATGGAAGGCATACGGGCCGCGGGGCAGGTTGGTATAGTTGCGCTTGCTCTCCTTGCTCCATGCCGACCAGCCCGGGTCGAATCCCTCCAGCATGGTCTGAAATTCATTCGCCACGGGTTTGACATAGGAAGTGGCGGTATATTCGAATGTGATGGCGTTCAGACGGTGGGGGATGACAGGATCGTCGGGAGCATTCCGCAGCGGCCCGAAGCCGCCATTGTAGAGCGTCGAGTCGTTGGCGAATTTCACCCGGCGAATGAGCGCCGGAAAGGGTGGATGCGCGATCAGGCTTTTGTTGGAGGTGAACCGGACCGCGCCATTGGTCGTGCCAAACCATACATCTGCGCCGCTGTCAGGATAGATCGCATAATGGAGCTCATCGGCGAATCGGGAGGTCGTGCTTTTTTCAAGCTGATAGCTGCCGTCAGCCCTTTTGCGAAAAAAGGCGGTTTCTTTGCCGGCATTCGCCCAGATATTGCTGTCGGCGTCCGCTACGACCACGCATTCCCCCGGGTTGATGCCGAGGTTTACTGATTTGAAAAAGGGGTCCGGATGAAATTTGCGCTCCTGTTCATCAAACCGGTAGATGCCTTTGCCCGTACCGAAGATGAGGCGGCCCGCCACCTGAAAAACCGAGGTAATGCCGATCGGCAGGCCCTGATCCGCTCCAAATCTTTCGATGACGGGGTTGGCGATACCGCTGCCGGCAAAGTGCAGGCGGATGAGTCCGGAATTATAGGTGCTGAGCCAAAAAGTGCCGGGGACAGGTTCAACGATCTGGCGGATATACTCATGTACCTCCTGAATAATGCTCTCCAGCTGCAATCGGCCGGGATTATGGGCATCATACCTCAAAGTGGCCAGTCCGTTGATGGCGCCGGCGATGATCCGGGTGCTGTCGCGGCGGGATTTGTGCAGGCAGATGAATGCGGGCGTCGTCGCGCTGTATGGCAAGGCGAGCGTTCCCTTTGTACCCTGGATCAGGTAGACGCCGGTCACATTGCCGGCATAGAGGTGGCTGTTCATCGCCAGGGAATTGGATGCCCCAGAGTTTCTCATGCCCTCGACATATTTGAATTGCGAATCATGCGGATCCAGATAATAGATCCCGTCTGTGGCCGAGGCATAGAGGATGCCCTGGTGTCTGTGCAGATCAAAGGGCACGCCCGCGGAGGCAAAGGGGAATTGTCTCAGTCCGGATTCATATTCGAGAATGCCGACGCCGCCGGCCATGCCCAGCCAGATGTTTTTCTGCTGATCGACAAAAACAGATGCGACCGTGTTGGAGAGCAGCCCGGTCTCCCGGGTCAGGTGAAGCTTGAGCTTTCCCGTGCCGTCGACGATCAGGAATCCTTCAGAGAGGGTGCCCAGGGCAAGCGAGCCATCCGGCAGCACCTTGGCGTCGTAGAGCGTGCCTTGCTGCAATAGTCCGTCCGCCTCCGTGTGCAGGGGCTGAAAGGCATGGCCGTCATAGAGAAACAGTCCGCGGTTCAGGGTGCCCAGCCACGCCATGCCGGGACGGCCGGGAAAGGGCAGCATGACATGCGAACGGTCGTTGACGAACTGCTCACTGCCGGGAATCAGAACCAGGGAATCACCGACCAGCTTTTTTATTCCGCAGCCGCGCTGCAGGACGTAGAGGGTCTGATCCAGATAGTACGAATGGATAAAATAGTGCTTGGGATCCTCAGGACGCCAGATCTGGACAGGCCGGCTGGTTTTATCGGCGCCATTTGGAGCCGGGCGCTGGAAACGAAATAGCCGCTCCCTGGCCTGGAAGTAGATTCCTTCCGGTGCTGCATGGATGGACCAGATATAATTGAAGCCGCGGTCTCCGGGTGGGATGTGCTCGAGGAGCGAAATATAGTGCATGGTGCCACTGGCATCGGCATCGAGATAGCCGAGCTCGGTGGCGGAGCCGACATAGATGCGCCCGCTGGAGTCTTTGGCGAATGAGCGCACGAAAGAGCCGTTGGGGATCTTGATCATGCGCCAGGTCGAGCCGTCAAACTCCTGGACGCCATAGCCATTGCCGACATAAATGATGCCGCGGTTGTCCTGGGCGAAGGCATAATTCTGGGTGTGGCCGCCGGTCTGGACGGCAGGGTAGAGGCTGATAAAGGGTGTGCCGGTTTCGGCAGGCAGGGCGGGTGTGCAGAGGAGGGCCAGTGTGCAGAGGAGGGCCAGAAGAAAGATCAGGACTTGCCGGACATTGTCCATGCGGTTCCCCTTCCAAGATAGGCTCACTTCCGCCGGGGACGCCATCCACCATCGCACTCCTGCGCCCTTGCAAATGAATAATAACCAACCCGGGCTCAAAAGGCAAGGGATTTTTCAGCGAATCTTTCAATACTGCGGACCACCTCCCCCAATCTCGTCCCCACCTGCGCCAATCTGACAGCCGCCTCCCCCAATCTCGTCCCCACCGGCCTCGTTCTCACACGCCTCCCCCAATCTCGTCCCCACCTGCGCTAGTCTGGCCGCCACCCCAACACTTTCGCACCCACCTGCATCGGTTTCGCATCTCCTCCAACACTCTCGTTGCCACCCGCGCCAATCTGACCGCCACCCCAACACTCTCGCACCCACCCGCGCTAATCTGGCCGCCACTCCAACACTCTCGCACCCACCCGCGCCAGTCGGGCCGCCACTCCAACAATCTCGTCCCCACCCCCGCCAGTCTGACCGTCACTCCAACAATCTCGTCCCCACCCGCGCCAATCTGACCGCCAC
>Ga0116171_10004601_pt1 | contig 12371 bp, 11 predicted proteins | sample AD_JPNHW2_MetaG_FD_89798 | JGI IMG/M metagenome (GOLD analysis project Ga0116171, IMG submission 89798) | Active sludge microbial communities of municipal wastewater-treating anaerobic digesters from Japan - AD_JPNHW2_MetaG | ecosystem: Engineered > Bioreactor > Anaerobic > Digestate | place...
GAAACCCTTTTCTGCTCCCGCTGGAGGCTTGCGCATACCCTGCGGACGATTCCTCTCTTTTCCCACCAAGGGACGACAGGGCAAAACGACACCCGAAGTCCCCCTCCCCCTGTTATCTCTCAAAATTCCCTTCCCCCCCCCCACACCGCCGAGACACCCCTTCAAGACGACCGAAACGCCCCCTCAAAAAACGTGCCGAACAATATTGGTGGCGACTTCCTCTCAAAAAAACAGAAAAATTGAAGAAATATGCAAATCTTGTCCCTGAACTGCGGAAGATGGGCTAACGGGGATGGTGACACAGCCCCATGACGGAAAAGAGACTGGGCCGGAAAGAAATCCATTCGCTGATTCCTTTGGGCAAACGCTATACTTTTTTCTTCAGGATAATAAAAATCCTGCGCCCAACCGACACGCAGCGGACGCAGAAACGGGTTTAACTTCGGGGACACAACCCTGTCCCCCGTAGTCATCAAAGAGGCACTTCAGAGAATTCCCACAGCACTCTCGGGCAGAAAGCCGACCCGGCCATCCGCCGGACGTTTGACCCGCAACCAGCCCGCCAACCCCGCTTCGGCGGTCACTTCGAGCCGCTCGGTCTCCTGCACTTCGAAATACACGTCCTGGTCAGCCCCCGGCGCAACCCGAACCGGAACCGACGAGTCCAAGACAACCGCCACAGGGTGGTATTCGGTCTGGATATAACGGGGGACAAAGAATGCGCCAAAAAACAGCATCCCCACACAAGCCCCCCCACACACCCACCGGGACACCCGCCACAGGCGCACGCCCCGCCGTCCCAGAATCCAGACAAGACCCGCCCCCGCCGCCAGTCCATAGAAAAACAGGAACGGGACACTCCACTCCCCGGCGGTATAATGCTGAGCCAGCCAGGCCAGCGGCTTGAAGAGAAAGAACGATTCCGCTTCCGCATTTGCCCCGTCCGTCCGGATCAGGGCCAGATTCCTGCGGGCATCGGCATGACGCGGCGCGGCAGCCAGGGCCCGCTCATACATCCACGCGGCCCGACCCTTTTGGCCCAACTGAAAATAGACATTTCCCAGATTGTAACACAACTCGGGATGCGGCCTTCCTTCTTCGGAAACTTCGTTCAACAGCCCCTCGTAGAGTTGGCGCGCCTGCTCGAAATCCTTCGTGCGGTAGGCCTCCGCGGCCGCGTCCCAGCGTTCAGCCGTCGTCCCCTCTCCGGCGCCCAGAACCCGCGGCGGAGCCCCGGCCATCCCGATCAGGAGGCAGATTCCGGCGAGAAACAGCCCCGTCGCCCGGTTGATCCGGCCCGAATAGATCCGCTCATTCGTTTTCATGCTTCGATCTCCATTGCGCTCTTCCGGATAAAGTGTCCCTGTTTCATTTCCCCGTCCCCTTATCCAAAAACCTGATCCATCGCATCGAGCAGGACCTCGGCCTCGCGGAGCAGTTCCTCGGCTGCCGCCGGGTCGCCCCCGCCCGCATGGTACCGCGCGCCGTCGCACCGTTCGAACAACCGGCGCAGTCCCCGGGCCTTCTCGGCGGGCAATCCCCGGGCCTCACACGCCTCCTGAATTTCCTCGAACGTCAGGCCCTTCGCGGAACGCTGAATCTTTGTGGCGATATACCCCCGCAACGCCTCGGCCAATTGAGAATAAAACGCCTCCAACTGACCCGATTTCAGGGAAGCGCGCGCGGTCTTGAGTTCCTTGCGGGCGCGCCCTCCCGCCTGGCGCAGGGCGAACTCGTCCTGATGGCGCAGGCGGTACTCCGTCCATCCCCGGAACCCCACGGCCAGTCCCAGCAACACCACCGGAAGCCCCAGCAACACAGGAAAGATTCCCTGCCGGTAGAACGAAACCACCGTTAAGGCCGAAGGGAGCGGGGTGTGCAGGTAGGCCAGTTGCTCCGGCGTAGTCGGCTCCGAGGCCGCTGGCGGGTTCGGGGAATCGGATGAAACCGTCGAGGTCGCCACCTGCAACTGGCGCTGCTGCCCTCTGGTCACATTCACCTTGAACGGCCCCCGCTGCACTTCCACAAAACGGTTCTGATCGGGATTGAAAAACGCATACGCGATCTGCGGCACCTCGAGCGCCCCGCTACGCGCGGGACGCAAGACGTACTCGAACACCTTTTTCCCCTCAAACAGCGGGTTCGCCTTGGCCCCTTCCACTTTTTCCGAGGGTTTCCCCGTCACCTTCCAGTCCTTCATGTCCGGCAATCCGGGTGTGGTGATCGAACCGAGATAACCGGTGCCTCCGACCTCAAACGTCAACGTCAACAGGTCGTCCTCGGAGATCGCCTGAGAATTGACCCGCGCGGCAAACGTGAAATTTCCCACGGCGTTCTGGAACGAAGGCGGCTGCCCCTGCGTGGGCAGCGGTTTGACCCGGATCTTCGTTCCGCGAACGGGCATGGACGCGGGCACCGCCTGGGTTCCCATGATGTTACCGAAGAAAGGGTCGTTTCCAAAGAACGGATCGGATGTCTTCACCTGAACCTGACACACCGCATTGGTCAAGGGGATTTCGACTTCCCCCACGCGGGTCGGCACCAGATAATACCGCGCCACCGTACGGACACTGTACTGCCGCCCCCCCAGCGTACCCTGTCGCCATGCCGGGTCGGCAAACGCCGTTTCCCCCACCACGAAGTCTTTCAATCCCTCGGGTTTCCAGCCGAAGCTTTTTTCGATCAGTCCCCCCTCGATCCCGTCGGCATAAACCACGCAATCCACCATGATGGGTTCCTGCAGAAAGACATCCGTCTTTGAGAAGGTCAGGGTGGCAAACAGGCGCCCCTTCAGTTGCTGATCAATTTCCGCCTCTCCCGTGGTGGCCGACAGAAGGTCCCCCGACCTCAGCGAAGCGGGCAGGGTATCCTCGGCGCTTTTCGCCACCTTGATCGCGGCGGGCGGAACCGGATAAACCTGTCCCCCGATCTCGATCTGGAGTCCGGCAATCTGTCCCTCCCCTTCCTGCATGGCCTGCAATTTCCAGGTCAATTCGTAGGACTGCTGAAATGCGCCGTTGATGATCTGAACCTGATTCCGGCTGGAGGGACGGGGACTCACGGTCCGCAACAGGGGACAGGCGGGCGCGCCCCGCAACGCAGGGCCCTGGTTGCGCATCGCGGCGGCATCCCCCACCTTGATGGACACATTGTAGGTCACCTGCGCGCCCACAATCACCGCCTGGGGCGAGACGGTGGCGGTGATCTGCGGCTCCGCACTCCACACGGCGGACAGCGCTCCCAACACCCACCAAAGCGTCCCTATTCCCCAAGTCCGCGAAAGAACCGCGCGACCGAATAATTTCCTGATTCTCATTTCATCACCCCCCTGGGGTTTTTCCTGACCGTCTTTGACAAACCGGACCCGAACCACCCTGAAGTACACCCGCAGGTGCCCCCCCACACCGTACCCTCTTTACCAGTCCTTCTCCGGTCGCTGGACCTGAAGGGCCTGACGACGCGCCAAAGCGCGCTTGAGCGCCTTCGTGTCGTTGTCGCTGAGGAGGTTCAGAATGCTGAGCGTGGCGTCCTGAGGCTCCCCCTCTTTTCCCTGTTTTTCCTGAGCCGCCGCCGGCGGCTTTTTCTCCCCCGCCTTGTCCGGCTGTTCCGGTTTGGCCGCAGAGCCCTTCTGCTCCTGCGCATCCTTCGGGTTCTGCTGCTGATCCTTCTGTTCCTGCTGTGCGTCTTTCTGCTCCTGCGGATTCTGCGAGTCCTGTTGCTGCTGATTCTGCTGAGCGTCCTGTTGATCCTGTTGATTCTGATTTTGTTGCTGTTGTCCCTGCTGATCCTTCTGGTCCTGCTTTGGATTCTGCTGGTCCTGTTTTTGTTGATCCGGCTTCTGCGGGTCTTGCTTGGGGTCGTTCTTGTCCTGCTTCTGCGGGTCCTGCTTGTCCTGCTTCTGATCGTTTTGATCCTGTTTTTGCTGATCCTGCTTCTGCTGGTCCTGTTTATTCTGTTTCTGTTGATCTTTCTGATCCTGCTTGTCCTGCTGGTCCTGCTGGTCTTTCTGATTCTGCTTGTCCTGCTGGTCTTTCTGATTCTGCTGGTTCTTCATTTGCTCCTGGATCTGCTTCTGGAGCCCGCGCGCCAGTTCGTAATTGACCCGCGCATCGGCGTCCGCCGGGTTTTTCCGCAGCGCCTCGCGATTGGCCAGAACGGCGCGTTCGGCCATCTTTAACGCTCCCTGCGGGTCTTTGGCCTCGAGTTTCTTCTGGGCCTCCTGATACGAGAGCACCCCTTCCGAATAGGCGGCGCGGGCCGCGACCTGCGCGTCACGGGCCAGCGCCGCACGGCCCAGGTCCTGCAACGCCCCTTCGACCTCCCCCTGGGCGGCCTGCGCCACCCCGAGGTTGTAATCCAGCACGAGGTTCTCGGGATCGGCGGCCTTGGCCTGACGGAACTGCTCGACCGCCACCTCCATTTTCCCCTGTTTGTAGGCCTCGACGCCGGAGTTGTTCTTCGAGCGGGCGGATTCCGCAAAAACAGTCCGACCACTCATGCCCGAAGCAAGCAAAAGCCCCATCAAGACAAAACCCGGAATTCGCGTCTGAACCAATCGTGCCTTCATCGTCATGACCTCCCCAGGCGTCCATTGAGAGGATCGGCGCCCCGGCGGCGGTCGCCCAGGAACATTTCCGCCAGCAGCGCCAGAATCGCGGGCAACAGGAAATACTGGAACCGCTCGACGTGCATGACGGTCTTGTTGTTCTGAAAGGTCGTCTGTTTCAGATTGCGAATCTCGCGCAGGACCAGATCGAGTTCCAGATCGCCGCCCTCGTTCGCCTTGATCGCCTTCCCCCCCGTTTCCAGCGCCACCTGCGTCAACGTCTGAAAATCCAGGCGGGTGTTGACCTTGGCCTGATTGAACTCCTTGTAGCCCCCCTGCGGCATGGGGATCGGCACCCCTTCCGGCGACCCGATCCCGATGGCATGGATGACGATACCGGCCTTGGCCGCATCCCGCGCCGCCTCCAGAACGTCCTGTTCATGGTCCTCCCCGTCGGTCAACAGCACCAGCACCTTCTGTCCTTTGCCGGGATTCTTGAACGTCTCGATCGCCTTGCGAATCGCGCGCGCAATGGCGGTCCCCTGCACGGGCACACTATCCACATCGAGCGAATCGAGCAGGTTGAGCGCCATGTCGTAGTCCGGCGTCATGGGACACTGGACGATCGGTACCCCGGCAAACGCGATGATGCCGACATTGTCCCCCTCCAACCCCTGAATCAGGCCGCGCAACTGCTCGCGCGCCCGCCCCAGCCGGTTCGGCTTCATGTCCTGCCCCAGCATGCTGGTCGAGCAGTCCACCGCAATGAGCACCTCGACCCCCCGTCGCTCGAGCGGACGCTCCATCGTACCATACTGTGGACGGGCCAGAGAAAAGAGCAACAACAGAACTGCGGCCACAAGCAACGCGTGCTTCATAAACCGTCGCACGCCACTCACCCCGTTCAGCAGCCGTCCAACCGTCTCGGTCTGCCCGAACCGTTCAAGCAAACGACGGCGGCGCCAGGAGGCCCACCAGAAAAAGAGGACCAGGCCCGCCAGGGCCACGGGGATCAGAAACAGGATTTTCGGAGAGTCGAACAACATACCACCCACCGCCTCACGGAATCGTCTGGAATCGCGTCCGGGTCAGGAATATTTCCATCGCCAGCAGGGCCAGTCCCGCCCACAGAAAAATCGCCATCCGTTCATCATAGGTCCGGAACTCCTTCATTTCGATCTCGGACCGTTCCAGTGAATCAATCTCCTTGAGAACCGCCTTCAATTCACTGGCGCTGGTGGCGCGGCGATAAACCCCGCCGGTCTCGCGCGCCAGATTCTGCAACAGTTCTTCGTTGAGCGTCGAGCGGATCATCACCCGCCGCAACCCCTGATCGGTCGGTACCACCGCCGTCGTTTCCCCGGTACTGCCAATGCCGATCGTGTAGATCTTGACTCCCATTTTTTTGGCCGCGGCCATCGCCTGTTCCGGCGCGATGTTGCCGGCGTTGTTGTCCCCGTCGGTCATCAGAATGATCGCCCGGCTCTTGGCATGACTCTCGATCATCTTCTTGAGCGCGCGGGTCAACCCCACCCCGATGGCCGTTCCATCCGTCGCCACCGCGTCGAACGACACGTTCTTGAGAAACTCACTCACTGTGCCCGCGTCGAACGTCAGGGGACAGAGCACAAACGCGTCCCCCGAGAACACCACCAGACCCTGCCGATCCGTCTGTCGCTTCTGGATCATCTCGGCCGTCAGTTCCTTCGCCTTCTCCAACCGGTTCGGGCTGAAGTCCTCCGCGCGCATCGTTCCCGACACGTCCAGACAATAGAACAGATCCACCCCTTCGCGGCTCACGTCGCGCTGGACGGTCCCGAATCGAGGACGCGCCAGACCCACAATCAGGAGCGCCAGCGCCACGAGGCGCAAGACCGGCATCAGACGGCGCGCGCGTAGCGCCCACGTGGGCCGCAGGTCCCCGAACAGGCTCAGTCCGGAGAATTGTAACGTGACACCCTTCTCCCGGCGGTGGAACGTCAACCACGCCAGCACCGGCAGAAACAACAGCAACCAGAGGAAATGCGGGGAAGCCAGTTCCAGCGTCATCGGTCTCCCCCTCCCGGCGTGACCACCGGCGGCGGCGTGACCACTGGCCGTGTCTGCATCACCATCTCGCGCACCCGCGCCAGTGCGGCGTACCGTACGGCATCGCCCGGCGTGTACTTCGCAAATTTCACCGTATCGCACTCGTTCAGATCCGTCCGCAACAGACGGTACAGATCGCCCGGCCACCCGAGTGACTCCATCGTATCGAGCAGTTCGTTCGAGGTCATTTCGAGCGCATCGAACCGGTAGCGGCGTCCCAGGTAGAGACGCAGAATCTCCGAGAGCCGACTGTAGAGTTCCTTGGCTGGGGCCTTCTGGAGCATACCGGAGGTTTCCACCTCGGCCAGACTGTGCAACGCCTCCTCATCCGGTTCAGGCAGCGGCGGCGGGGCCAGAACAACCGTCTTCCGACGGGGACGTTTGAAAAACCAGACAAAGAGGACCGCCAGCAGCGCCAGTACCGCCAGTATCAACGCCACCCACGTCCAGGATGCCACCAGAGGCAGCGCCATCGGGTCCTTGAGCGGCCGCAGCGAAGCCTCTTTCCCCTGCTCGCCCAACTGGGCCAGCGCGCTGCGAACCTGAACGGTCACCGGGTTCGACTCCGCCTTGAGCGCCGTCTCCCCCCCGGCGGAATACACCACCTCGAGAGGTCCGAATACCTGCTCACCCGTCTCGAACGGCGCAATCTGAAGCGACACGATCCGTTCACCCGCATTTTCACCCTTCGTCACGTCGGGCGATTCCTTCTGACTCTGAATTTCGAACTCGCCCACCTGGGACGGGAAAACAATCGGCGGAATCTTCACGGACGCGTTCCAACTCACCCGGACCTGCGCCTGAAGAGGCTCGCCCACCTGCGCTTCCGCGCGGTTCAGCGACACCTCGACCGAAACCGGCCCGGCCTCCTCCGCTTGGGGAGTGGGAACCGAAGACGCCGGTTGTTGAACCGCCGGAGTCGTTCCCGGCAAGGCGGGGCGCACCGCCGGAGCCGTCGGTAACGAGGAAGTCGTGCCCTGCCCCCAGACGGTACCGAGACAGAAAACAACCAGTACCCCCACCCGGATCAGATTAAGCGGGCGCAAGAGACATCCAGCGTACAGGGAAATATTACTCAGAAAATTTAGACAGGTCATAGTATCATTCCCGAAAGTTTTCCTGAAAAGAGGGACAGCCTTCCTCAATACCGTTTAGCCCGCATCCGGAAGAATCGCATGATCGGTTCCAGATACGACTCTCCGGTCCGCACCTGAATGTTGTCTATTCCCAGACTCACAAACATCCGGTCCAGGTCCATCCGGCGGCGCCGGTTGTATTCGGCGAAACGCTCGCGCACCCCTCGACTCGACGTGTCCACCAACATCCGCTCGCCCGTCTCGGCGTCATGCAGGGACAGAATACCCGCCGCGGGCAACTCTTCCTCGCGCGTATCGCCCAGCCGGACCACAATCAGGTCGTGACGGCGGTTCGCCAGCATCAGCGGGCGGCGCAGGTCGGGCGCCAGGAAGTCGGACACCAGGAACACGATCGCCCGGCGCTTGAGCACCTTGTTGAGCGTGTCGATCGCCAGCGCCACATTCGTCTGCCGTCCCTGCGGCGTGGCAAACAGGAGTTCGCGCACCACCCGCAGCACGTGCTTGCGTCCCTTGGCGGGCGGGATCAGTTTCTCCACCTCGCCACTGAACGTCAGCAGACCCACCCGGTCGTTGTTCTGAATCGCCGAGAAGGCCAGAATGGCGCAGATTTCCGCGGCCATCTCGCTCTTCAACTGATGGGTGGTTCCAAACACACTCGACGCCTACACATCCACCAGAAAGAAAACCGTCTGCTGGCGCTCCTCGACAAACCGCTTGATGAAGGGCCGCCCCGTGCGCGCCGTCACGTTCCAGTCAATGTCGCGGATTTCGTCGCCCGGCGCGTATTCGCGCACCTCGTCGAACTCCATCCCGCGTCCCTTGAACACCGAATGATACTCGCCTCCCAGAATGTCCTGGACGGCGCGACGCGTGCGAATCTCGATCTGCCGCACCCGCCGCAGAATCTCGCGCATCCGTTCCGTGTCCTGGTTTTCCTGCATCCGTAAGTTCAACATGCCCGGCAAAGCCTTGTGTCCCGAATCAGGTTTTGAAACTCCATCCCGATCTTTCTACCCCTGCTCACGGCACCTCGACATGATCGAAAATCATCTGAATCACGTCCTCGGAGGTCTTCTCCTCGGCCTCGGCCTCGTAGGTCAGAATCACCCGGTGGCGCAGGATGTCCGGCCCGACCGTCTTGACGTCGTCCGGAATCACATGACCGCGACCGCGCAGGAACGCCACGGCGCGCGCGGCCTGTGCCAGACAGATCGTCGCGCGCGGCGACGCGCCGTACTCGATCAGCCCCTCGGCCGGCACGCCATGCTCGCGCGGCTGACGCGTGGCAAACACCAACTCGATGATGTAATTCTTGATCTTCTCGTCCATGTAGATGGACTGGACCGTCTTGCGGGCCGCCAGAATCTGCTCGACACTCACGATCGGACGCAATTGCACCGGTTCATGGCAGGCCACCGTCTCCAGAACCGCCAGTTCCTCGCGCTTCGAGGGGTAATCCACCTTGACCTTCAACATGAAGCGGTCCACCTGCGCCTCGGGCAGGGGGTAGGTCCCTTCCTGCTCGATGGGGTTCTGAGTCGCCAGAACCAGGAAGGGCGCGGGGAGCGGATACGTCTTGTCACCGATGGTCACCTGGTGCTCCTGCATGGCTTCGAGCAGGGCGCTCTGCACCTTCGCCGGGGCGCGGTTGATTTCATCCGCCAGAATCAGATTGGCGAAAATCGGCCCCTTCTTGACGGTAAACGACCCTTCGTGCATCTGGTAGATCATGGTGCCGATCAGGTCCGCCGGCAACAAGTCGGGCGTGAACTGGATGCGCTGGAACGACGCCTGAATGACCGACGCCAGCGTCTTGACCAGCAGCGTCTTGGCCAACCCCGGCACCCCTTCGAGCAGCACATGGCCATCGCACAGAAGTCCGATCAGGAGACGCTCGACGATCCGCCTCTGGCCGATCACCACCTTGCCGATCTCGTCGAACAGGTACTGAACAAAGTATGCCTCGGCTTCCACCCGGGCGTTGATTTTTTCTATTTCTTGCGCAACTGGCATGAAACCGTTTCCTTTCCCTGTGTCAAGTTGGCCCGCACAGGCCTGCCACCGGTCCTGTTATGCGAAATTCATGCCCATCGCAACCCCTTCCGTTCGGGGAAGCGCCCCCAATCGAATCCGAAGAAGAATGGGAACCCTTCATCCGTGCTCTGTTCGGGGTTTTCCGAACCCGAATCTTCTGTCGGGGCGGGTTTGAAACCCGCCCCGACGAAATTTTCCTCTCCCAGGAGAGCGACAGGGGGTTAAAGGCATACAAAAAATGAAGCGTGGGAAACCTGTCCTGCGGTCTCCCACGCCTGCATCTTTCATCTTCAAGCCGGACACCGGCCAATCGGTCACTGATTATTGGAATCGTCCGGGGGGGGCGGGGGCGTCTCGGAATTCGACCGGAACAACCCCATGCGGGGCCGGGGCTGCTCCGCCTCACCCGCCATCGGTTTCCGCTCGCGGCGCCGTCCCAAAGCGTTCGGTTTCATCCGAATCAGCGTCTCCAGATCCTTGATCATCGTCTTGTGCAACGGATAACCCGGCTCCGCTTCCTCATACAGGACCGCATCGCAGCGCTTCGCGATAGATTCCACACAGTCGAAATACGCAGGCTCGACCCCCAGATTCCGCAGCCGCTCCAGAATTTCCTCCGTGTTCTTACGCCGGACATCCAGAAGCTTGCGGGCAATGAGCACCTGGTTCATGAGCAGGTAACTCTTCTCGTAAAATCCCGAAATACTGCCCCGCAGGAGCACCACTTCCATGGGCGCCAGTTCACTGAGCAGACGCTCGTCCACCGAGGGTTGGTCGTCCACCTGAGCATCGCGGTAATGCTTACGGCGCGACAACGCCGACACCACCCGCAGGAACCACCACACCAGCGCAATCACCCCCACCACCGCACCGGGAACAATCAGTTGTTCCAGCGAGAAATCACTGAACCAGGACTTCCTGGCAGACTTCTTTTCTTCTTCCCGGGACGTTCCTCCCACACCCGAGGCCGTTTTCGATACAGCAGGAACTGACGCCACCGCCGGCGTTTTCAGAGGCGTCGGCAACAGATCGCGCGTCACCATCGTCGCCGAACTGAGTCCTTTCAAATCAGACGAGGGGAAGAGCGACGGCGTCGTGGGCGCCGTCCCCAGAACGGGCGTCGGTACCCGTTCGGGCATCGGGGTCGGCGTAGGGGTTGGAGTCGGGGTCGGGGTCGGCTCCGGGGTCGGAGTCGGCGTCGGAGTCCGACTCGAAGAACCTTTGCGGCTCGAGGAACTCTTGCGGCTGGACTCCCGCGCCGGCGTCAATTCCGGCGGTTTCAAATTGTCCTCATCGCTCAAGGCCGGGGTCCGAACGGGTGTCGCGGCCTTCCGGTCCGACCCGCCCCCCTTGGCGGACTCGGATGCAGGAGTGGGAGTTTGCGCTCCAGCGCTTATCAACCAGGAAAACAACAACAGCACAGTCAGAAAACAGGCTCTCATCTGACGAAACGGAACACGAGCGCGCAGGATGCAACCCCTGCAGTCAGAAAGGAAAGTGGTCATGGAGAAGCCCCCAAATCGGTACTCAAGAATCATCCGGACATCTAACACATCCAGCCTGCTGGGAACACAGGCCACAACTACCGATAACCCAAATTCAGGCAAATATCAAGACGTAATCACCGAAACCACATATCCCGATCTGCCTGCCCGGGGCACGTTCCCTTCCCCGTTTCCCGGTTCAGCCCCCCAGCCACTGCGCCAACCTGACACAAGCGGCCCATGATCAAGCCCAAGCGCGTCATTCTGGCGCATCCGCACTTTCCAATCCCAACTCCTTCAACCGGCGCTGCAAAGTCCGCCGGCTGATCCCCAGACAGGCGGCCGCCTGGGTCCGGTTCTGGCCCGTCTGTTCGAGCGCCCGAAGAATGCACTGCCTCTCCACTTCGCCCAGATTCAACCCCCCGTTCAGGATCGAGGGTTGGGAAGAGGACGTCACCGCTCCGGTCTGTGTCCCCCGGATGGCCGGAGGAAGATTCGAAACCTCAAGGGTTTCTCCCGTGGCAAACACCACCATCTGCTCGATCGCATTGCGCAACTCGCGGATATTGCCCGGCCAGGGAAACGCGGCAATCCGTTCGAGTACCTCGGGAGAAAGCCGTAACGGGGGACGCTGGTGCTGCCGACACAACTCCTCCAGAAAATGACGCACCAGAGGCGGAATATCCTCGACCCGTTCGCGCAGGGGAGGCAGCGTGATGCGCACCACATTGAGGCGATAATAAAGATCCTGCCGGAAACGCCCCGTCTCGACCAGTTTCTCGAGGTTCTTGTTCGTGGCGGCCACCAGCCGGATGTCAATCGCAATCGGGCGGTTGGCGCCCACCCGCGTGATCTCGCGCTGCTCCAGTACACGCAGCAACTTGACCTGCACATCCAGCGGAATCTCGCTCACCTCGTCGAGGAACACCGTCCCGCCGTCCGCACTCTCGAAATGGCCGATGCGCCGCTGAATGGCCCCCGTGAACGCCCCCTTCTCGGAACCGAACAGTTCACTCTCGAGCAACGTCTCGGGAATCGCCGCGCAATGAATGGGCACAAACGGTCCATTCGCCCGGGGCGAGTTGAAATGAATCGCGCGCGCGATCAACTCCTTGCCTGTCC
>Ga0116171_10004602_pt1 | contig 12369 bp, 12 predicted proteins | sample AD_JPNHW2_MetaG_FD_89798 | JGI IMG/M metagenome (GOLD analysis project Ga0116171, IMG submission 89798) | Active sludge microbial communities of municipal wastewater-treating anaerobic digesters from Japan - AD_JPNHW2_MetaG | ecosystem: Engineered > Bioreactor > Anaerobic > Digestate | place...
AAAGACCAAAGACCAAAGACCAAAGAACAAAGAACAAAGATCAAAGACCAAAGAAAAAGGATTTACGAACGAAGAGAGAAAATTCCGCAGAGCGGAACCAAAGATAAAAGGAAGAAGAAATGAAAAAAAGTGACTACACGATACTGGTTGCTGATGACGATCCTGACTATCTTTTCCAGACAGTTTTCAGTCTGGAAAAAGCAGGATTCAAAACTATTGCCGTCGAAAGCCAGGCAGAAGCTGAGTCGGTGATCTCGAGATTCAAACCCGACCTTGCTATCTTTGATCTTATGATGGAAAGCGATGACAGCGGCTTTATACTTTGCTACAAGATCAAAAAGAAGTACCCGGGGGTACCGGTGATCCTTGCCACAGCAGTATCGAGGGAGACGGGTATGTCGTTCAGCATCGACTCCGAGAAAGACCGATCGTGGATCCGTGCCGACAGGTATCTTGAGAAAGGGATCAGGGCCGAACAGCTCGACCAGGAGGTAATGAAACTTTTAAAATTATAATATGGCAGTCCTGAAAATTCTGGTTATCGACGATGAACCCGGAATAAGATCGGGCGTGATGCGTATCCTGAAGGATTTTCATGTCACTTATCCATTTATGGATGAGGATTATACATTTGAGATACTCCAGGCCCCCACAGGTGAAGAGGGAATAGAGATTATCGAAAGCAACAAGCCCGATATTATCCTTCTCGACAACAAGCTCCCCGGAATACAGGGTGTGGATGTACTTGAGTATATCCGCGAAAGGAAATACGACATTTCGGTGGCAATGATAACTTCATATGCTTCTCTCGATGTGGCAATAAGAGCAACACGTGACGGTGCTACAGATTTCATCCCTAAACCATTTACACCCCAGGAACTCAAGTCAAGCCTCGAGAACATTTCAAAGCAGCTTTACCTGAAGAAAGTTACCGATAAACTTAAAACCGAAGGCAAGAAAGTCAGATATCAGTTCCTCTCAGTCCTTTCACATGAGCTTAAAGCACCGCTGAATGCGCTGGAGGGTTATCTGCGTATGATGCAGGAAAAGCAGTCAGGCGACAGGATTGACGACTATGCAAGTCATATCGACAGGTCGCTGCAGAGAATACAGGGAATGAGAAACCTGATCATGGACCTGCTCGACTTCACAAAGATAAGGCTTGAACGTAAGGAAGAGAAAATTCAGGAAGTCGATCTTGCTGAAGTTGCCAGGAATGCAATAGTGACGGTACAGCCTTATGCAATCCAGATGGAGGTCAACATTAATCTCGACATCAGAAGCGACTCCGTTATAATGGCAGATCCTGAGGATATGGAAATAATCTTCAATAATCTGCTTTCCAACGCAGTAAAATATAATAAATTCGGCGGGAAAGCCGACATAACCATCGATTCTACAGATAATGAAGTACTCCTGATGTTCACCGATACAGGTATCGGAATCTCCGAAGCCGACAAGGAGAACCTTTTCAGGGAATTCATGAGGGTGAAAAATGAGAGAACAAAAAATATCTCCGGCAGCGGCCTGGGTCTCTCAATAGTCCGTAAAGTGATAGAATTATACCATGGCACCATAAAAGTGGAGAGTACTCCTGAAATGGGTACTGTCTTTACCGTCCGCCTGCCAAAGAAACCACCAACGATAACATAACGAAAAATGAAATTACCGGGAAAAACAGTTGAACGATTAAGCGAATACAGAAGAACCCTTCTGGAGTGCCTGAGTGAGAAGAAACACTTTATTTTCTCACACGACCTTGCTGCACGACTGCATATTACAGCCGTCCAGGTACGGCGCGACCTTATGCTGATCGGCTATTCATCAGTACACCGCAGGGGCTATGACGTGAAAGAACTGATCGAAAAAATAGGAACGATTATTGACTCCAGGGAAAGCCTTAATGTGGCAATAATAGGCATCGGAAACCTCGGCAGGGCAGTAGCAGGTTATTTCAAGGGAAAAAGATCAAAGCTCAACCTTGTAGCCTCTTTTGACACAGATCCACAGAAAGTAAACAAGGTGATTTCAGGTGTTAAATGCTACTCCCAGATGGAAATGGAACAGGTAATCAGGGATCTTAATATCAAAATCGCGATAATTACCGTTCCCCCCGATTATGCCAAGGAGATCACCGAGGAAGCCGTAAGATTCGGAATAAAAGGGATACTGAACTTTACTACTGTACCCCTGAATGTCCCAAACTGGGTCTTCCTGGAAGAATACGACATGATCACCTCAATTGAGAAAGTTGCTTATTTCGTAAAAGGGAATTCCCTGTAAACCACTCCTTCACCATGAGGATTTTCAGAGGTTTTGAGAATGTTGACGAAATACGGAATCCTGTTGTTACAACCGGATCATTCGACGGAGTTCATATAGGACATAAAACAATTCTCAACCGTCTCAGGCTCCTGGCCGACAGGTACCAGGGTGAGTCAGTTCTAATTACATTCGATCCTCATCCGCGGAAAGTTCTTTACCCTGAAACTGCAGGCAAAGGCCTGAGACTGATAAATTCTCAGGAGGAGAAGATGGAACTACTCAGAAAGGCAGGGCTTGACAACCTTATTATTGTTGAGTTTACCAGGGAGTTCTCACGAACGACAAGCGAGGAGTTTGTCAGAGACTACCTTCATGGGAAACTGAAGGCAAAGGTGGTTGTGGTTGGCTTTAATCATCATTTCGGCTTTAACAAGGAGGGCGATTATAAACAACTCTGGGGCTGGAGAGAAAAATTTAAATTCGAGGCTGAAGAGATCCCCGAACAGGAAGTCCAGCACGAAACAGTAAGTTCGACAAAAATACGGAAGGCAATCAGCGAAGGCTACATACAGCGGGCAAATGCATACCTCGATCATTATTATATGGTAATGGGCAAACCTCAGTTCCATGATACTTTTTCCGACATGCTCTTTATGAAGGTTCCCCTGACAGAAGAATGCAAACTTCTGCCGGCAACAGGAATTTATGCCGTATCGGTCATTTCGGGTGAATCAAATTCAAAGGGTATGGTGATAATTAATGCAGGACTGCAGGATAATTCCGAGGTTCTGCTCCATATCTTCGACGACAATGCTCCTTTCCTTCACGACGGTACAACAATATTGTTCCATAAAATGATATATGGAACGATTTCCCCTTCGGACCCCGGATCGGCAGCTAAACTGGCTGCATCGAAGAAGGAAATCGCAGATCTTATATACTGATAAGTATCATCTGCACCGTGCCTCAATTTTTGTAACTTTGCAATTGTTATAATAATATATATCGATGCGATTTTCGCCTGAAAAATTAAAGATCCCCGACCAGAGAATGGTGCCGTTCATTGATCCGCAGGAATTGTGGGATCTCATTAATAATACCAAACCCGACAGGACCAGGGTCAGGGAGGTCATTGCCAAATCTCTTGATAAAAACCGGCTTACCCTTGAGGAGACGGCGGTGCTCATTAATTCGATGGGTACTGACCTTGAGGAGGAAATAAAACATGGTGCCAGGGAACTTAAAGAAAAGGTTTATGGCAACAGGATCGTTCTGTTTGCACCGTTGTATGTAGGCAACAGGTGTACAAATAATTGTCAGTACTGCGGATTCCGGGTTTCAAATAAGGAAGCTGTCAGAAAAACACTTTCCGACCAGGAGATAATCAGTGAGGTGGAAGCCCTTGAGGATAATGGCCAGAAAAGACTGATACTTGTTTATGGAGAACATCCCGAGTATTCTCCTGAGTATATTGCCCATACCGTGAAACTGGTCTATGACGTGCGGAAAGGCCATGGCGAGATACGACGCGTGAATATCAATGCAGCTCCTCTTGATATAGAAGGATTCCGGACTGTCCATAAAGCAGGAATAGGAACTTACCAGATATTCCAGGAGACCTATCATCCTGATGCATATAAATTGTATCATCTCGGAGGAAAGAAAAGGGATTATGAGTGGCGTCTTACAGCACTCGACAGGGCCCAGGAAGCAGGAATTGATGATGTGGGTATCGGCGCTCTGTTCGGACTTTACGACTGGAGGTTCGAGGTGATGGGACTGGTCCGGCATACTAATCATCTCGAGGCATGCTATAATGTTGGACCTCATACAATCTCATTCCCCAGGATAAAAGATGCCCTGAGTCTGAACATCGACGGACGGTACCAGACTAGCGATGATGATTTTAAAAAACTCGTCCCTATCCTCAGACTCGCTGTCCCATATACAGGAATGATCCTTACTGCCAGGGAAGCACCCGACGTACGCAGAGAGGTAATTGAGTATGGTGTATCACAGATCGACGGTGGCACAAAGCTGGAGCTGGGGTCATACTCCGATACAAAGAATGAAGAACAAAACCTTAACCGCGAGCAGTTCAAGATCAACGATAACCGATCGCTGTCGGAGGTAATTGACGAACTCCTGGAAAACGATTACATTCCCTCGTTCTGCACCTCATGCTACAGGATGGGAAGAACTGGAGAACATTTTATGGAATTCTCGGTACCTGGATTTATTAAGCGTTTCTGTACACCAAATGCCTTGCTTACCCTCTCAGAATATATCTGCGATTATGCTACCGATGATGTTGCAAAAAAAGGCTGGCAGGTTATCGAAAAGAACCTGAAAACTCTTGAACAGGGTGTCGAAAAAGCTACCCGTGAAAAGATAGAGCTTATAAAAAAGGGAGAGAGGGATCTGTATTTTTAATATTGCTTTTACGATATACTTATGATAAAAGTTCTGGGAATAAAAATCGTCGACAGAATTAAGGAGGCCGGCCTGACACAGGAGATCTTATCGCGGCATTCAGGTGTGATAACAACACGCCTGGGCTTTCACGAAGTTACAGAAAGCATATGCAGCAGGGAAGCATATATTATCCTTCACCTTAAGGATGATAAGTCAGAATCAGAAAAGCTAAACAGGGAGCTTCTTCCACTTGGAGGTATAGTGATCAGGGAAATGACCTTCTCCGGGAAGGAGATGCCTGGCAATAGCAGTGATAATGAAGGCGTTATCGAGATACTGGGCATCCTTGCCGAGAAAAAGCAAGATGTGATCACATCTGTTCAGAAGATCCTGACTTCATACGGCTGCTATATTCGAACACGTCTCGGTGTAAACGAAACTTTCTTCGGCGAACCGGCAGGACTAATAATACTTGAGCTTACAGGTGACCATAAACAAAGGGTGCTTCTTGAGAAGGACCTGAGCGCACTTAAAGGGATTTATGTGAGGAAGATGGTGTTCTAGTTGCAACCTGTAACTTGCAACCTGTAACTTGCAACCTGCAACCTGCAACCTGCAACCTGCAACCTGTAACTATCTCCCTCTGCGCCTCTTGTCGTAATGCTGAGAATCCCCCCATTCACCATAAACAACTTCTGCATCTGCCAGCGAAACCCTTGCTTCGAGGCAGCTCTGGCAATCCTCTGCTGAGTCATCAGTACAGGGTTTATTGTCATATAGCTTGTAGCTGTCGCGGTATTTTCCGGGGGTTATGTTAGGCATCAGAATGTTGGCGCCGATCTTCACCGCTTTTTCTCTGCCTATGGGATCAATAGCCTGAAGGGCTGTCGCGGCAACAATATTAATGTCTTTCATCATGATCCTGAGAACAGCGATCATTTTAAGAGTAAGATCAAATCTCTCTTTAAGGGGAAGAAGATTACCAGCATGCACGATCAGAGGAGTGTCGGCATGTTCTATATATGGACCCATGCCACACATATCGATGTCAAACTCTTTCATGAAGAGAAGGTCGCCGGCAAGGTCATCAGGTGTCTGAAAAGGAAGTCCGATCATTACTCCTGTGCCTGTCTGGTATCCGATATCCTGCAGGCTCTTCAGACAATCAAGCCTGCGTTGAAAGTCATGTTTTTTGTCGGCAGGATGGATCTTGCTGTAAAGGTCGCTGTTTGTCGATTCAACCCTGAGCAGGTACCTGTGTGCCCCGGCATTGTACCACTCTCTGTAGACCTCCGGTTCCTGTTCTCCTACCGACAGGGTAATACCCAGTTTCCCTGCCGATAGCTCTTTTATAGAATTGAGTAATTTTGTTACTCGTTTTGTAAATGCCGGACTCTCAATTTCACCCGACTGCAGGGCAATAGACCCGTAATTATTGTCGAAGGCGAATTTTGCTGCAGCAATAATCTCGTCGTCGGAGAGGTTATAACGTTTCAGGTTTTTATTTCCTTTTCTGATACCACAGTAAAGGCAATCTTTACCGCATACATTAGAAAATTCGATTAGCCCCCTGAACCAAACTTTTTTACCGATATATTCTTCTTTTATTTCCGCCGATTTGCTGAAAAGCAGTTTTCGCTCTTCACCTTCAGCCTGAAGAAGGGCAACAATATCCTCTTTTGAAAAAGAGTTTTTATTGAGTATCTCTTTTCTTCTCATTTCAATGTCTCTTCACCTTCGTACCCTCGCACCCCCGTACCCTCGCACCCTCGCACCCTCGCACCATTGCACCATTGTACCATTGCACCATTAAAACCCTCTTCCATACATTCCCCAAAGCGTCACCTTCATCTCCTGCCACCTGGTCATTGCCAGACCGGCAAAGCTCTCTGTATATGAGGTAACATATTTTCCTGCCTCCTCATGCTTTCCTTCACTCACCAGTTCTTTCACCCTGTTCTCAACAAGAGGTAGCTCTGCGATGGCTTTATCTTCCAGTTCTTTAACAGCATTCTCTATCAACTCCCTGTTTTTCGACCAGTTTACAGTTGCCAGCCTGTTTGTTTCCCTGAATGCCCAAATTGCCGCATCTGTCCTGTATCTCTGTTGGCCACAGATGTTAAACGACTGAGGAAGCCGGAGTACCCCTGAAAAGATCGGTATCCTCGGACTCTGGCCCGGATTATCAAATGAGAACCAGGCAACAGCCCCCACTTCATCGGGGAGCCAGCTACGGCACTGTATTACATGTGAGTATGAACAACCGGTGATGGCAATTGTTCGCTGCCGTTCAATTGTCCCTGGTTTCAGTTCGTTTATCAGGTTCCTCCAGTCGGCATTCATCCAGTTGCTGGCCATTGGCGATTTAACTTTCTCTTCAACTTCATTGCCGGAGGCATCTTTCTTCTTAACCGTTACCATCAGGTTTTTTGTCATGTCCCATTGTGTTCCTTCATACGTTTCCCTGAAGAACTTCATTACATCCTGTGCCGAGAGTCTCTTTTCGGGTTTTACCGAGAATGGCAGCTCTTCGGCATCAAATGAAAGATTGAGTGATGGTGCCAGAGTGCTGAAAACATAATACTCGCGAATGGCAAATGGTTTCTTCCCGTTGATCACCTTCCAGAATTTTAGCGGTTCTTTTCCGTCCCAGTAGCCAAGATCCTTTGCTGCCTTTTTCAGGTTTGAGCTGTACATGAACATATCGGGATTGTTAAAATCGACGGTGGATATCCTTGGTATGTTGGCGCATATACCAACATGATCGTCGGGTATTCGCTGTGCACACCACAACGCTGACGGTTTTCCTTTTCCCGATCCGGCTATTTCAAAATGCCATACCTCGCGTGGATCGGCAATGGTTATACATTCTGCCAGGTCGGCATACCCGTATTCCTCTGCAAGCCGGCCTATGAGTCTTATAGCATCTCTTGCTGTTGTACATCTCTGCAGGGCTATCTTCTGTAATTCTTCTATCAGGAAGAGTCCGCTTTCATTTCGAAGTTCCTCCCTGCCATAGATGGTGGTCTCACCAATGGCCAGCTGCTTCTCGTTAAGACATGGATATGCTGTGCTCAGGTAAGCAAAAGTTTCGGGTGCTTCTTCGATCTCACCCTTCTTTGAAACGTTGGTCATATCCCAGGCCTCTTCGGTATGCAGCGTTCCCCAGTACACAGGATGCATGGTTCCCTTTTCGTGCCTGGCTGCAGGAATGATCCCAAGCCACGTACGGTAGTTACCGTCGCAGGTATGCGAAGTCATCACTGATCCGTCGGCAGAGGCAAGCCGTCCGACCATTATTGTTGTACAATTCTCATCATAACCCGGACCATCTGGATCGTTGTATGTAAATTGGGAATAGGATTTTATTGCAAAGCCTGGAATAAGAACCAGAAAAAGAATTAAAATCGATTTTTTCATCATTTAATTAATATATTATCATAGTTTATTGGATCTGCGAATTTAATGGTTTTTCTCTTTGAGTCCTTTGTGTGTACTTTGTGCGCCTTTGTGGTAAAAGATTTAACCACAAAGGAACACAAAGGTTTTCTCAAAGGGACACAAAGTATAAAAGTATTTGATTAACATGGTTATTAACCTGTTTATTATATCTGCAAATATCCTGTTTTGTACATATTATTTTTATTATATTGCTTTACTGTTTATTCATGGTATGGATTTACTAAAGTGTTATAAATCAGAGCTGTATTTATATTCAATAGCTCAGAATGTCGGCTTCCTGAAGCGGTTTTACGGTTTATAGGATTTTTCTGCTTTTCCGGATTATTTCGATAATAATTCACCTCTCACTTTTTTTTTATAATGATAAACGATAAATTGATAAATCCGGGCAGTATTGTTGTTGTCGGTGGTTCCGACGACTTGTTTAAGCCCGGAGGAAAAATCCTGAAAAACATAATAGACGGCAAATTTACAGGCAGTCTCTGTGTGGTAAATCCTAAACAGGATATTGTTCAGGGTATAAAATCATTTCGTGACCTGAAAGATATTCCTGCGACAGACCTGGCCATTCTCGCCATACAGGCAAAATATTGCCTGCCGGCCGTTGAAACTCTGATCCGGGAAAAAAACACAAAAGCATTCATCATAATCTCGGCAGGCTTCAGTGAATCAGGCGACGAAGGAAAGCGGCTCGAAAAAGAAATAGCAGAACTCATAAACAGGGCTGGCGGATCACTCATAGGCCCGAACTGCATAGGTGTAATTACTCCTGCCTACAGCGGTATCTTTACAACCCCGGTTCCGGGTCTCAGCCAGGGAGGATGTGATTTTGTTTCCGGCTCGGGAGCCACTGCCGTATTTATCTTTGAGTCAGCAATCCCCAAAGGAGTAAAATTCTCCAGCGTCTTTTCTGTCGGTAACAGCGCACAGACAGGTGTGGAAGATGTCCTCGAATACTGGGATACAACTTACGACCCTGCGACAAGCTCGAAGGTAAAGCTCATTTATGTCGAAAGCATCCAGGACCCTGATAAGCTTCTTCATCATGCCTCGTCGCTTATCCGCAAAGGATGCAGGATAGCTGCGATAAAGGCAGGAACCAGCGAAGCGGGCATCCGTGCTGCTTCATCACATACAGGAGCACTGGCATCATCCGACTCTGCTGTGGAGGCGTTATTCAGAAAAGCAGGTATTGTACGGTGTGCGGGCAGGGAAGAGCTGACAACAGTGGCCTCTGTATTCTTCTATAAGCATCTGAAGGGCAGGAATATAGCTATTATTACCCATGCCGGAGGACCAGCTGTGATGCTTACAGATGCCCTGGCATCAGGAGGGATGAACATACCGCAGATAACAGGTGAGCCTCATGAAAAGCTTCTTGCTATGATGAACGCAGGAGCATCGGCCGATAATCCCATCGACCTGATAGCCACGGCAACAAATGAACAGCTCAGCCAGGTCATTGATTATGTCGATAAAGAGATGCCTCAGATCGACGGTATGACGGTGATCTTCGGAAGCAACGGGCTCAACGATATGATGTCCATATATGATCTTCTCCACAGGAAAATACAGGAATGTAAAAAACCTCTGTTCCCGATTCTTCCCTCAGTGGCAAGCTCAAAGAACGAGCTGGAATATTTCCTGGCAAAAGGACATATAAATTTTCCCGATGAGGTGGTGCTTGGCAGGGCGCTTATAAAAATATCGAATACACCGTTCCCTGCCGAAGAAAAGATATTCCTCGATGGTGTTGATATAAAGACGATCAGGAAGATAATAGAGTCGGCACCGGATGGCTATCTTGAACCTGGTAATATACAGCTTCTTCTAAAAGCGGCAAGCATTCCTGTTGCTGCTGAAGCTGTCGTCAGAACACGGCGGGAACTGATTACCAATGCTGAGAAAACAGGATATCCGCTGGCGCTGAAAGTGGTCGGACCGGTGCATAAATCAGATGTGGGAGGTGTTACCCTGAACATAAAATCGAAGACTCATCTTGTCGCAGAATTCAACAGGATGATGAAGATTAAGGGAGTGACAGCAGTGCTGATGCAGCAGATGATAACAGGTACAGAGCTCTTTATCGGAGCCAAATATGAACCTAAGTTCGGACACATCATTCTCTGTGGCCTGGGAGGGATATTTGTTGAAGTCCTCGGAGACTTCTCGTCAGGCCTGGCACCGTTGAATTTCCGGGAGGCAGAATCGATGATCAGAAGCCTTAAGAGCTACAGGATTATTAAAGGAGCAAGAGGAAAACAGGGTGTCGATGAGAAGCGGTTCGCAGAGATAATTGTCAGATTATCAACCCTCCTGAGGTATGCAACTGAAATCAAGTAAATGGACCTTAACCCGCTGATAGGAACACCTTCGTCGATAACTGTTGTGGACGCCAGGATAAGGATAGAAAAGAAACCGGCTACGGTTCATCCGGTAACAGAAACAAAGAAAAAGCAATCATGAGCACAATACCCATATCGAAGGATATTATTGAGAGAATATCGGCAGAAAACGGCCTCCCGGAACCGGGAAAAGGATCTATACGTGAGATATCACACCTGGTGAGCCTGCTGGAAGTGAAGACAGGAATAAGGTTTGTAAGGATGGAGATGGGCGTCCCAGGGCTGCCTGCACCACAGATCGGGATTGAGGCTGAAATCGCAGCGCTGAAGAGCGGCGTCGCTTCACTCTATCCTGAGATATCAGGGATCCCTGAACTTAAAAAAGAGACCTCCAGGTTCGTCAAGCTCTTTCTCAATGTTGATATTAAACCTGAAGGCTGCATCCCTACAGTCGGCTCAATGATGGGAGGCATGGTTACTTTCCTCGTGGCAAACAGGAATGACAGGAGCAAGGAAGGATCTTTGTTCATCGACCCGGGATTTCCCGTTCAGAAGCAGCAGGTGAAAATGCTTGGCCACGATTTTCACTCTTTCGACGTATATAATTACAGGGGCAAAAAACTGAAAGATAAGCTGGAATCATACCTTGCCACGGGAAAGATATCTTCGCTGGTATATTCCAACCCCAACAATCCCACATGGATATGCCTTACCGAGGAGGAGCTTGAAATAATAGGCAGCCTGGCAAAAAAATATGGTGTGATCGTTGTCGAAGATCTTGCTTATTTCGGGATGGACTTCAGAAAAGATTATTCAAAACCGGGGATGCCGCCATACCAGCCCACCGTGGCACATTATACCGATGATTATGTTCTTCTGATATCAAGCTCTAAGGTTTTCAGCTATGCCGGCCAGAGAATCGGAATGATTGCAATCTCCGACCATCTTTTTAACAGGTCATATCCCGACCTGTTACGATATTATTCATCTGATAAATTTGGACATTCTCTTATCTTTGGAGCCTTGTATGGCCTGTCGGCAGGTGTATGCCATAGTGTCCAGTATGGCCTGGCTGCACTTCTGAAGGCTGTAAATGACGGTAGATATAAATACCGCGACGATCTTAAGGAGTATGCAGAGAAAGCTGTAATAATGAAGCAGATGTTCCTCGAAAATGGTTTCAGCATAACGTATGATAAGGATCTGGATGAACCGGTTGCCGACGGATTTTATTTTACAATATCATACAGGACGATGAGCGGCAGGCAGCTCCTTAAAAACCTGTTATCATATGGTATCAGTGCCATAACTCTCGATATTACCGGAAGTGAAAGGGAAGGTCTCCGGGCCTGTGTGTCAATGGTTCCGCGTGACCTGTTCGGGGAACTTGAAAAGAGACTTAAAATATTCAATGAAGATCATCAGAAACAGATAAAATAAATATTAAAAATATGGCAAAGATCAGAGGAAGTATTGTTGTTGATATTGACAGGTGCAAAGGCTGCGAGGTGTGCATGGTTTCCTGTCCGACAGGGACCATAGCCATGGCTAAAGAAGTGAATCACAAAGGATACTTTTATGCCTATCCCGCAAATCCGGAGCTTTGCATAGGTTGCGCGAACTGCGCAATGGTTTGTCCGGATGGTGTGATAACAGTCTATAAAACAAAGATATAATGGAAAGAGAATTAAGACTTATGAAAGGGAACGAGGCTGTTGCCGAAGCTGCAATACGTGCAGGAGCTGACGGTTATTTCGGTTACCCGATAACTCCACAGAGCGAAATACTTGAATACCTGATGGAAGCAGATCCATATCATACCACCGGTATGGTCGTTCTCCAGGCAGAAAGCGAAGTGGCTGCCATTAACATGGTATATGGC
>Ga0116171_10004603_pt1 | contig 12369 bp, 15 predicted proteins | sample AD_JPNHW2_MetaG_FD_89798 | JGI IMG/M metagenome (GOLD analysis project Ga0116171, IMG submission 89798) | Active sludge microbial communities of municipal wastewater-treating anaerobic digesters from Japan - AD_JPNHW2_MetaG | ecosystem: Engineered > Bioreactor > Anaerobic > Digestate | place...
CCACAATTTTCATTACTTCCAACAATTTCTAATGTATCAGTATATTTTAATACAGGAGCTACAAACTATAAAACTGATAATAACATTCCTTCTGGAAATGGAGGAGGCTTATACTTTGCTGGAGCTTGTAATCCTTTTATAATTACAAATGCTTCAACATTAGTAGAAGCAACATTAGCACTTGGAGGAGCAGGAGTTCAAAATGGAACGGTTGTATATCCTGTGGTTTATACAGTTCAGATTTGGGCTGTAGGATTCACTACAGAAGGAACATTATTAGGTTCTTTAGCATTTAGTATAACCTCTTCAAATACAGTTGGAACTTATAGTCCTGCAGTAACTTCTTATATTGGATCTACAACTTCTAATATTTCAATACCAGCAAATACTATGCTAGCAGTTAAGTTTCTTGCAGGCACTGGAGCATCAGCAGTAGCGGAGACTTTAAATAGTATAATAAAATTAACTATAAAATCTTTATAATGTCAGTTTATACTCTTAAAAATACATTGTCAACTTCTTTTAATTTATTATCAATTTCAACAGGAGGAAGTATAAAACTATTTGATCCAAATGATCTAGCAAATTGTAAATTAATCCAATTTAAGATTGCATTTGATAATAATACATCAAATATATGTCAATTAATAGCTGAAAATTCTTTAGTAATAGAAGAAGATGAAGTTGCTTTGTCTGATTATGATAAGTATAGTTGGATAGCTAATTGTAGATCTTTATATGATAATTATATAATTTCTGTAAATAAAACATTATTTACAGTATTTGATTTAGTTAATAAAAGGCAATTAGTAATAGATGGAAATACTGGTTTAATAGTTCCTGTTTATTTTGATAGAATTATTCAAAAAACAATAGTTTCTATAATATCTTCAAATCCGATTTTAGTATTTGATTTTGAGTCAGATAAAACAATATTCAATATTACAGATGGTACAGGAGATGTTACTATTTCAATGCTTTCATATCCAATAACTAATTCTGAAGTAATTCTAGATATAAATAATAAAAGAGGAAGTGATTTAAATATTATATTTCCAACCTCAAATATAATATTTAATGGAGTAACTTATTGTTTTTATAAGAATATAGACAGTTTAAACGTTCTATCTACATTTTCAGCAGAAGTAAAAATACAAGCTGAAATAATAGATTCTACAAATATCTCAATAAGAATATGTGCTCAAAGTTTTAATACTAAATCGGTATAATATTTTTACAAAGTAATATTTAAAATAGAATAAACAATAGAAGATAACTAAAATATATGAAATACTTTTATAGTAATAAAATTATTGAAGCTGATTTACCAGAATATGGATATATAACTGGGACAGATATTAAAGAGTTTGATATACATGTTCCATTATCTAATATACAACTACAATTTTTGATAGATAACCCAACTGCAACAGCACTAGAAGTATGGAATTGCAAACTAGATATAATTACTCCAGAAGTTTCTTTTGATTATGCTTCTTTTATAGATTCTTTAGTTGAATCTTTTCCAGATTCATTATATAAAATACCAGACTTGTTCTTAGAATTACTAGAAAGAAGAAAAATAGATTCCGATGCAAGTTATAAAACTTATTTTCAAGTTTTAAGAACTTATTTAGAACAAATTAAAGAAGTTTTAATATCTGAAAACGAATATAATCAGATATTAAGTCTTTTTAAAAATCAAAATATTGATTTATCAGAGTATTCTATAGATACTGCACTATTAAATTCAGTATTCAAAAATCTTGATGGACAGATTTTCGATAAACACACGCTTGTAACAGAACTCATTGATGGTTTGGTTGAGAGAGATTTCATTACTGGTAAATTGTTTTTTACCAATGGTACGGAACGTACGTTAATAGGAGAGAAAGGAGATACAGGAGAACAAGGCTTACAGGGTATACAGGGTATTAAAGGAGATAAAGGAGATAAAGGAGATGGATATTCTATATTAAGATCAACAGCAACAACAAGTACAAATACACCAATATTATCGCTTGATTTGGCATATAATAGGATATATTATACAATAACAGGTGGTACAGGTGATGGAACGATAGTGCTTTCGTCATATCCAGTTACTGATACAGAAATCACTATTATTATTGACAATTCACGTGGGACAGATTTTAAATTAATATTCCCAACTGCTAATATAACCAATAATGGTATTTTGTACACATTTCATAAAATGGTTGATAGTATAACTGTTAAAAATGGCTATACAGCAGAAATTGATGTATTAGTTGATATCATTGATTCAACACATATTTCTTTAAGAATAACTTCTCAATCATTCGATTCTAAATCAGTATAATATGACTACTAGACGTAGATTAATGTATGGCTCTAATTCTAGTAATCCTTTATTGTTAGATACTTTTAATAATAGTGTGATCGCTTACAGTTTAAGAAAATTAAGCAATACATATAATGGATATTGTGTTAAAGTACGTAGAAGTTCTGATAACACGACACAGAATGTCGGGTTTAATTCTGATGGTATTATAGATATTTCTAGTTTACTATCATTTGTAGGCACAGGAAATGGTTATGTAGATACATTGTATGATCAAAGTGGAAATGGTAATAATATAACACAGTCTATTTTAGCATCTCAACCTCAAATAGTAAATGCAGGGAGCTTATACACATGTGGTAATCACTACTCCATATACTGTAATACTGGTGCTTATATGACTAGACCTTGTTTAAATTTTACAGACTATTCGGGTTATTTCGTTTTCAAATTGCAAGTACAAAGTGGATGTCCTATACTATTTCAAAATGGTACAGGAAATGGCGTAGGGTTAGGTCTTTTAACACTTAATGCCCATTCAGCTCATGAACGTGGGGTTGCAGACCATGCATTTGGCTCTTGGGATAACGCTTATGACTTTAACACGGTTATCCGAAAACAAAGTGCAAATAAATTAAATTGCTCACAAAGAGGTAATAACTATACTTTAACGCCCTCTACCGTTAGAACACCATCCGGGATATTTTGGTTATTTTGTCTAGATGGAGGAGCAAGCCAATTTTTTGGAGGCTATTTTCAAGAAATGATATTTTTTAGTGATGATAAAAGTTCTGATACTTCAAGAATCAAAACAAATATAAACACATATTATTCTGTATATTAAATGAAAAAGTATTTTTACAACTACGAAATCGTGGACGCGAATCTTCCGGAAGAAGGATATTCAATAGGAACAGATATTAATGAGTCAAATATACATATTCCATTGTCGGTTATTCAGTTGCAATTTCTGACAGATAATACAACAGCTTCTGTATTTGAAGTATGGAATTGCAAATTAGAAATCATCAAAGAAGCTTATGTCGTTACTCCTGAAAATTCATTCAACTATGATGATTTTATAACATCGCTTTTTCAAGTATTTTCCGATTCATTAGATAAAATACCATCTGTATTCTTAGAGCTATTAAAACGCCGTCAACCAGATGCTGATGGAAGTTTCAAAACTTATTTTAATACATTGAAAAATTGCTTAGATCAGATGAAAGCAAATAGCGTTCTGTCTGATTTCGATCATTCTGTAATTATTGCAATATTTACAAAACAAAATATTAGTTTAGAAAGCTATTAAGGTTTTAAACGAGAAATAGTAAAGCAAATTATTAATCATTTAAAACACATTTAAAAATGTCAAGAATTTTTCACAAAACACCCATAACGTATTATGGGGGTAAACAACAATTAGCTCCACAAATCATCGATATGATTCCTGAGCATCGCCTTTATGCAGAACCGTTTTAAAATTATTTTATTAATGATAGAAACAGGAGATATAATATTAGTATCATCAAATACAATAAAGGGATTAGCTATACAAAAGTTTCAAGAAGTTGCTGATAAGAAAGCAGGACAATAGAATCATGCAGGAATAATTTTAATAGAAGAAGACATAGTTTATGTAATAGAAGCTTTAAGTAAAGGAATACAAAAAACTAATTTTGAAGAAAATTACGGCTCAGGAAAAAATGGCAGATTTATAATATTAAAGCCTTTATTTGATACTACTAAGTTTGATTATATTAGGACTTTTAATAAATATGTTAATAAATCTAAATATGATTGGATAAATACTTTGTTTTTTCAACCAATAAGAATCCTTTTTTCAATTTGGCTGGGGCCTAAAAAAGAAAATAATAAATTTGAATGTGCAGAATTTGTGTATTTTATATGTAAACAAGTAAGTCCTGCTTTATTCTTTAGAAATCCAGAAGAGATAGCTCCATATAATCTCTTTTTAAATAATAATTTTTTTCATTTGCAAATAAATCAAAAATAAAATTTAAAAAATACTTAGTGAATTTTAAAAGTTTATTAAATTTAATCTAAAAATGAAAGTAGATTTAAGTGTACCATTACTAGATGTGGAAGGGAAAAACTTTAAAAAAGAAAATTCGGATTTAAATCTTCTAGTGAAAGATATAATTATTAATTCTTTATTAGGCCAAACTAATGAGAAAATAGGAGGATTAGATAAGTATAAATGCTATCTTCTTTATAAAAGAATTGAGTTTTCTGAAGAATCTATTATTCCTTTAACAGTTGAAGAAATTACGGCTATTAAAGCTTTAGTTGACAAATTCTACGGTCCAATTATTGTAGGCCAAGTTTATTCTACTCTTGAAGGAGAATAAATATTAGATAATTAGTAGGAAGTTATTTAATAACTTATTATATTTATCCCATATTAAATATAATAAAGACAAAAATAAAAATATGAAGTGACTTCTTAAGATAAAGCTTTCAAGACTTTATCTCCAACTCAAAATTCTTAGTATGAACTTAAAATAAGATTCATACTTTTTACTTAATTTAAATTTTTCAGAATTATTAATGAAGGCGATTTATACTTCAGCTTCAGAAGCTGTAATGTTTAGAACAGAAACTTTAGAGAGATATTTACATGATATCTTAAAAGAGACAAAAATAGATCCAAAACTTGAAAGAGATCTAGTTATCAAAGCTCAACAAGGAGATAAATATTCAAGAGACAAAATTATAAAGTCAAATTTAAAGTTTGTTGTTGCAATTGCAAAAGAGCATCAAAGAACAGGTATTGAACTCATAGATCTTATTTCAGCAGGTAATGTTGGTTTAGTTGAGGCTGTTAAGAAATATGATTTGACTAAAGAAGTTAAATTTTTATCTTATGCAGTATGGTGGATTAGAGCAAGAATGATAGAGCATGTTCAGGAGGCTGGATATTTAGTAAGTTTGCCTTTAAATAGATATAATGAGATTACAAAGGCAAATAAACATAGGGAAAAGCTTTACGCTAAAGAGGGAATTGAATATACTAATGAACAAATATCAGAACTTTTCCCTGAGATAAAAGCTAGTTATTTAAAAGGCTCAGCAGAATGTATGATAGCACCCTCTTCAATTGATACTCCAGTTAGTGAAGAAAGTGATTCATTAGCTCAAATGTTACCTAGTTGTTCTTCTTTGATTGATGATATTATTAATACTGAGACAAGAAAAACTCTTTTAACTTCTATTAGTAAATTACCAGAGCAACAAAGAAAAGTTATAATGTTAACTTATGGATTTGAAACAGGAGGAGAAATGTCTACTTCTGAAGTTGCTAAAGAAATAGGAAAAACAGTGGATAGTGTGAGGGAACTTAAAAGAAAAGCATGTCTTCTTTTAAAAGAAGATAAAGCTCTAATACATAGTTTAAATTAATCATTTATATATTAATCATTTAAAAATCAATTTTATGAAAAAAAGTAAAGTTACTGCTAAAGCAGAAACAAAACAAACTGCAAAAATTACAGAAGTAAAAAAATCAGTAAAAGCAGTAAAACAAGCAAAAACGGTTCTTAGTTTATCAGAAGTTAATAATAAACTAAGAGTAGGAGAAAAAAACATAATTGCTTCTAAAACTGGATTTAGTAAAAGTTATGTTTCTAATGTTCTTGCAGGACGAAGAAAAAATAGTGAGATAGAAAAGGAAGCTCGTAAAATTACTTCTTGTCGTAAATAGAAATATTTATTTAGAAAAAAGAAAAAGGCTTAGGAGACTAAGCCTTTTTCTTTTTTTAATAGCTAGAAATTATTAAAATTTTATTATATTTATTAAAAATAGATAATAAATACTCACCAAAATTTTTAAAGTAGAAATGGGTAATACTTTTAGTATTCAATCTGAATATTGCAAACAGCTATTAGAAAATTTCCCTAAAGCTCCAATTCTTACATTAGCGAAAAAGGCATATAAAGATAGTCCTATGCTTTTTCGTAATGTTGAAAACGCACGTAGTTATTTGAGAACTCTTACTGGAACAAATGGGAATAGTAGACGAAAAAGTTTAACAGATAAAACATGTATTAGAGAAATAGAAAATAATTATAATCCTTTTGTGATTCCAGATCCAGAAAAAGAAGATTATGATCAATTTATTCTCCCTCCAGAATGCAATAATATATTACATATACAAGATGTTCATATTCCTTATCATAGTATAGAATCTTTAACATTAGCAATAAAATATGGGAAAGAACAAAAAATTAATACTTTACTACTTGGATATGATTTTTTAGATTTTTATCAAATGTCAAGATTTGAAAAAGATCCAAGGAAGAAAAATACTAAATATGAATTAACAATAGCGAATCAATTATTAGATGTATTTCAGAAGGAATTTCCAAATGCTAGATTTTTTTGGAGAAATGGAAATCATGATGAAAGATTACAAAGATATTTAGTTGTAAAAGCTCCTGAACTATTAGACATACAAGAATATCATTTAAAGAATTTATTACATTTAGAAGAAAGAGGAATTACTTATATAGAATCAAAAAGAATAGTAAAAGCAGGAAAGCTTAATATTATTCATGGTGATGAGTTTATAGGAGGTAGTTCTGGAGGTGTTAATCCAGCAAGGGGCTTATTTTTAAAAACAGGAGAAAATACTTTATGCGGTCATTTCCATAAAACTTCTGAACATACAGAAAGAACTATTGGAGATAGTGTAGTAGGGTGTTGGTCAATGGGCTGTTGTACACAATTACATCCTGAGTATGCTAGATTAAATAAATGGAATAATGGATTTGCACATATTATTGTTTATAAAGATGGGAATTTCCAATTAAACAATAAAAAAGTAATCAAAGGACAAACAGTTTAATAACAGACTAAAGATATAATAAGTATAAAGAAGAGTAGAACTACTCTTCTTTTTATTAAATTTAAAACAAAATAGTATGATTATACGTAAGCTATATAAATTTGAAGGAGCACACATTGTTCGTGATTGTAGTTCTGAACGTTGTAGTAAGAGTGTTCATGGTCATTCTTATATTGTAGAAGTATTTTTAACTTCTGATAAGTTAGACAATGGAAATATGATAATGGACTTTGGGCTAATGAAGGGCAATATAAATACTTTGATAGATTCATTTGATCATGCTCTTTCTATTTGGAATAAAGAAAGCTTATCTTATAAAGATGACCAAAAACAATGGAGTGATAGATATATCATAATGCCTGTATCACCTTCTGCTGAACAATATTCTTTGATGTTCTTGTTTATAATTGATAAGATTATTAAAAATACAGTTTTTAATAATGGAGAAGGAAAAGTTGAAGTACATTCAGTAAGAGTACATGAAACTACTACAGGTTATGCAGAAGCTTTTCAAGAAGATTTAAAATGGGTTAACTATGATTTAGAAGACATCATTTTTAGTGATGGCATTAAAGAAGAGTGGAAAGATCAACTTTGGTGGAAAAATTTACAAAAAGAGATTAAGTTTGTGAATCCAGTAATGACTCCAAAATATTCTTAATGCCATATAAGAGAAGAAAAAGAAAGACAAAAGTTAGATTCTGGATAGAGCCTGTTTCAAAATTAAAATGTCAAGGTAAGAAGGAACTTAGATTTATTAAAGAATGCGTGCGATATAAAAAAATTCTTCCTACAAAAGCAGGAAGAATAAAAACACCTAAAGGCTATTATACTCCAGATTTTGAATATCCTGATAAATATATAGAAATAAAAGGACTAGCTACATTCAAAGTTTTATACGGATTAGAAGCATATAAAGGAATAGGAGAACCAAGTGATCTGCAATTGCAAAAAATAATTTGGGTGAATGAGAATATAAAACCAGTACATATATTAGTTTATCTAAGTAATAGAGAATATAAACCAGATCTTGAAAAATTTTATAGAGAAAACTTAAATATTGTTATAAAAGGCGGTTTAACTAAAAAAAATAATATTTAAAATAAAAATTATGGATGGAGAATTAGTAGCATCTTTAACGCCTGCTCAAAGAATGGATATGATACAAAAAGGATATATCCCAGGGCATGAAGAAGACGTAAGAAGATATTTTGATAATCAAAAACCAGTAGGTGATGCTGCAGGCTTAGCCGTATTTGATACAGGAGGTGGATTTAGTTTAAATTCTTTAGGAGAGAAGAAGGTTAAAGGCAACTTCAATCTAAAACAGGTAGCAGAAGATGATTTAGATAAACATTATGGAGAATATAATTTAGATGAATACGAGGAGAAGCTACAAACTTCTCCGGTAATAAATCCAAGAGAGGAAATTAAACAAACAATGAATTCTTATAGTTCTAGAGGAACTTCTTTAGATTCTAAAGTAGACAGAATACTTAGAAGAAAAGCTGAAGGGACTCAAACTATTAGAAAACCTTCTCCACAAAGACAACAAAATTTTGATTATGAAGAAACAGAGGAAGAAATAAGAAAAACTCCAGTTTTAGGGCCGAATGCTAAAAGACAACAACAAAGTTTTACTAGGAGTAATTTGCTACAGAAAAAAGAAGTATATAAACCAGCTCTTCATATACAAGAATCTCAAAGAGGTAAAAAACAAACTCCAGAACAAATAAAGAAACAGGGTTATAGTGATGGAGTTAAATATCTTAATTCTTTTATAAGATTATTAAAGTCATCAAATGTAGAAGAAAGAGACAAACTAACTTCAGCTTTAAATTCTATAATAGAAGTAGAAAATAATTTAGCTTCAAATATGATTAACTTATATAGAGAAGGATTAAAACAAGCAGAACAACAAGTATATGGACAAATAAAATCATCTAGAAAATAATGAGTACTGCTAGACAAATAATAGAAGAAGAGTCAGAAAAGTTAATTGAAAGACTAACAACTAAAGGAATTAAGAAAGTTCTTAAAGAGGATAACATAATTATTGATAGTTTAACAAAAGAAACAAATTATAATAGTAATAATCAGATAGTAGAAGATAACTGGAAATGGTTTAAGGATACTTTATTAAAAGCTAGTATGTCTTCAATATTTCAGCATAATAGTAAAGCAGTAAATTCTAAACTTTATGCTGTAAAGTATTTTACAAAAATAAATTTTATGTTAGCAGAATCTATTGAAGATGAAATAAAATTTGAGTTGAAAGACTATTTTGGGAAATTAACTACTGATGATGTAAATGAATTTATAAATTCTTTTTTTAATTTGCCTTTTGAATTTACAAGTTTAGTAATTAGATATTTGACAAATTTATTAGCAAAGGATAAAAAAGATCTTTTAGCTCCGTCTTTAAAAGATGCTAACTTAAGTTTAGAAAAGATTATAAAAAAGAAAGAAGATTTTGTAAAAAATGTTAATAATATAAGTTTAGGAAGAAGCCAGAACTTTTCTATAATAGATATGCAACTTTTATTAGATGTTAGAGCATTTTATGATTATAATCCTGTAAATGTTGGAACTTGTGAGTTTATAATTAGAATGCTTAAATGCTCAAAAGATCAATTAAAAGAAAAGTTTGGAATAGAAAAAACTTCATTATTTCTTCAACAAATATTAACTCTTCCATCTTATCAAAAACATTTATCTGAACTATCAAGAGGAACTATTAATTCATATTTTGATAATAAAGGGATGCAAAGAAAAGGTAGAAACCCTTCATATTATGATTGTGTTATGGAAATTTATGATCCTAAACATTATATTCCTAAGAAAGAAGCCCAAACGAAAAAAAAGACAAACACTTTATCTTCTAAAAAAGACTCTAATGAAAATAATAAGGTTTCAGCTTTACAACCATCTGAAGAAGAATTAATGAAACAATAAGACTTTATAAAATACTATATTTAATTATATATTGCGGGATGGAGCAGTGGTAGCTCAGCTGGCTCATTACCAGAAGGTCGTAAGTTCGAGTCTTACTCCCGCAACTTTTTAAAAGTTTAGAGAAATCTAAACTTTTTTTTATGCTTTTTAATTAAATTTATAGAATAAAAAAGTATAATATGGATGAAGAACAAGAGTTACAAACATTAGAAACTAGTATTATAACTAATGTTGAACAAATAAGACTTCCGGAGGTCTTAGAAAAAAAAAGTGAAGAACTTATTAATTCTTCATTAAATCAAAAGAATAAACCAGGTCCTAAGCCTGGATATAAGAAAATAATTAAAGAAGCTTCAGAAATTGATTCTATAAAAGAAGTTAAGACTTCTATTACTAAAGAAGAACCTTCAGTATTTACTAAAGCAAATTTAGATTCTCCTACTTTGCCAATGAATAAAAAAGAGACAAATATCTCTAAGGAAGATATAGTTGAGAGAGAGAAACAAGAAACAAAAGGATTCTCTGTATTCACCTCAAAAGAAGAACTAGAAAAATCGGAAAAGGGAGAAGCACAAGTTTTTGAACAAAAAAGAGAAGAAAGAGTTTATAAGTTGTCTTATTTTGAAGGAGAAAAGGAATTAGTATATTTCTCAGCAGTCCCTCCAATATTTTTTAAAACTGATTTAGGTATAGAAAGGATACGTTTAGTAAATTGTTTTAAAAAATATACTTTAAGAGAGAATGTTCTAGGGAAGAAACTTATAAAGGTAAGTTATAAAAGCAAAGAAAAAATATCAGAAATAGATGTTGATTTAAGAATAGGAATAATCTTAAAAACAGTAGCTATAGAGAAATGGATGAGAGTTAATCAAGATATAGCTAAAGACTTTTTTACTAAAAGAGTTCTTGATACTTATAGAGAATATTCAAAAAGTTTAACAGGAGAAAGTCCAATAGAAGAGCTAGAATCATTTTAAACAAACAAGTTCATGAAAATAATCACAAAAAATGGTATTGATATGTTTAATAAAACTTTCAATACAAAACTTATACAAGGTAAAGTAGATACAGTATATCTCTCTTTTAGAGTTTCTTCTCCAGAAACAATAAAAAAAATAGTATGGGCTTGTAGAGACAAACAAGTAGAATATTATTTACAAGAAGAAGTAATTACTTTAAAGCAAAAAGAACTATTAAAACTACTCCCAGAAAATTGTTCTGAAGAAAAAAGAATTTGGAAAGGGAAGGACAAATTATATATTTGTAGTGAAATGGATCAACAACATCTTTCTAATATTTTATTTTACTTAGAAATACTTTTAACTTTAGGGAAAATAAATAAAAAAGATTCTGAAAATTATTTAATTAAAGTACAAGAAGTTATTATTCCTGAGCTAGAAGAAAGATTTAATGGAGAAACTTTAGAATATAAACCTCATTATGAATATGAAAAAGAACTTTATAAAGAATACTTGAAAATTAAAGGGAAACAGAAGAAATGATAGAGTTTTATATTCTTTCTTTAACTTTATACTTTTTTAATATAAAACTCTATTAAAACAAGTGTATTAAAGTTTGTAGTTATTTAAAACTTTAATATTTTTATAGAAAATAAAATAAAATAAAATATGTTGAAACCATTAGTTAATTTGCACACTCATGATTTTGGAAGTCTATTAGATGGATGTGCAAGTCCAAAAACCTATGTAAAAAAAGCCAAAGAGTGTGGTCATCCAGCAGTTTGTATTACCAATCATGGAAGTATGCAAACTGTTTTTTCATTGTATAATGAAGCTAAAGAAGCTGGTTTAAAATCTATTGTAGGATGTGAGTTCTACATTACAACTGATTTATCTATTAGAATTCCTAATAGACAAAGGGATGTAAAAGATAGAGATAAACATATAGTAGTATTAGCAAAAAATGAGCAAGGATATAAAAATCTTTGCAAGCTTAATTATTTTTCATTTTCTGAGGGCTTTTATTCAAAGCCAAGAACAACATATTCTATGTTATTTGAGAATAAGGAAGGCTTAATTGTTTCTACTGCTTGTGCAGCAGGACAAGTAAATGAATTATTCAGTGCAGGAAGAATGGAAGAATCTGAAGATTGGTTTAAGAAATTAGTTGAAGAATTTGGAGAAGACTTTTATGGAGAAATTCAATTAAACGAAATCACTGCTAAATGTAATGAAAATTCTGCTTCAGGTGCAGATATAGATC
>Ga0116171_10004604_pt1 | contig 12366 bp, 15 predicted proteins | sample AD_JPNHW2_MetaG_FD_89798 | JGI IMG/M metagenome (GOLD analysis project Ga0116171, IMG submission 89798) | Active sludge microbial communities of municipal wastewater-treating anaerobic digesters from Japan - AD_JPNHW2_MetaG | ecosystem: Engineered > Bioreactor > Anaerobic > Digestate | place...
ACCAGTACAAGTATCTGATCGAGACTCGTGTCTCTGGCGCTCTGACGAAGCCAAAGTCCGCGCTGATTCTTGAGAAGCTTCCGGTGCACGTATAAATCAAAATAGGACCCTATTCTAACTAATAAGGAGGCACATAATGGACAGAATTTTTGAACACTCTAGAGATCTGCATGTTCGTAATTATGTTGTATATTCCGGCTCAGACGGCTACGCCTATGTGGATGCTGAAGAGACCGAACAAATCACTGCAAGTCGATTGGTAGACGTCTTTAAAAAGGGTCTGTTGGTTGAGGACGGAGGAAAGTTCTACGTTCCAACCGCTATGGTATATGAAGATGGTGTTACGACTATTACCTATGTCAAGGCTGATTCGTCAACCCAGACAACGGCAGTTCTGACTCTCGCGTCTTCTATCGATTACCCGTTGGAAGCTCTGCTGGAAACCCTCACAATCGGCACGCTTACACTGACTCCAACGTTTGACGGAGACGTCTTTACCTATGCCGCTTCGACCATCGGTGCAAGCGCGATTGTTACTGCGGTAGCTACTGATCCTGGCGCAAGCATTGTTATTCGTAATGGATCGACAGTGGTAGCTAATGGCGCCGCGGCTACGTGGACGGTTGGGGCAAACGTGGTAACCATTACGGTTACTAATGGCGAGGCCGACAATGTTTATACAGTCACCGTCACAAAGACACTGTCTGACACGTTGGCGAGTCTTGTCTTTACCGGATTGACTCTTAACCCGACATTCGGTTCCGGAACCACGAGCTACACGGCGGAGACAACTGATGTGAGTAACGTCATTACCGCTGTAGCCACTGACCCGGCGGCAACCATTGCTATTCTGCACGGGGAAACGCCGGTAGAGAATGGCGCCGCTATCACCTGGGAGGCTGGGGCCAACACTGTTACTGTGGCGGTTACTAATGGCACCACGAAGACATATACGCTGACTGTCACTAAATCGTAAGTAAAGGAGGACGCTCGTATGGCAAAGTTCTGTGGCAATATAGGATATTCAGTCACTACTGAAACCTCACCTGGCGTGTTTACCGAGCAGATAACAGAACGTAACTACTATGGCGACACATTGCGGAACGTCAGTAAGAGCCAAGATGGCCAAAATCTTAATCAAAACTTTACGGTCGACAACAAGATTAGTATTGTCGCAGACCCCTTTGCCTACGAGCACTTCTATGCTATGCGATATGCGCACTGGATGGGGGCTTTATGGGAGGTTAATTCTGTAGAAGTCCTCAATCCGCGCCTAATCTTAACTATTGGCGGCGTGTACAATGGGCCAACTCCTGATCCTGAGACGAATGGAGGCGAAGATAATGGGCCAACGCCTTGACCTGCAAGCGATTCTACAAAATCTTATCGGCGCTCGTCCTGACGGTAAGCAAAATGTCTACTTTCAGCCTCCAAGTACCATTAAGATGGTCTATCCATGCATAGTCTTTAACCGCAATAACGCCAGCACAAGAATGGCCAACAATTTACTTTATGGGTATCTTTGGGGGTATACTATTATGGTAATTGACCCCGATCCAGACAGTTATATTCCGGAAAAAGTGCTGGCGTTACCTTTTTGCGCGTTTGATCGGCACTACACAGCAGATAATTTGAATCACGATCTCTTCAACATATTCTTTTAAGGAGGAACCAAAATGTCGAAACTTGTATGGGACAATACCGGTGAAAGACTTTACGAAACCGGCGTAAAGAATGGCGTTCTTTATCCTCGTAACGCCGCAGGGCTCTATCCCAAGGGCGTATCGTGGAATGGCCTTATCTCGGTTACTGAGAGCCCCACGGGCGCGGAATCAAATAAGGTTTACGCCGACAACATCACATATCTGAATCTTATTTCCGCCGAGGAGTTCGGCGCAACCATTGAGGCGTATACATATCCGGATGAATTCGCGGCTTGCGATGGATCTAGAGAACTTGCGACCGGCGTCTTTGTCGGGCAGCAGTCTCGTCAGGTCTTCGGTCTTGTCTACAAATCTCTTATTGGCAACGATGTGGCTGGCAACGATCTCGGCTACAAACTTCACATGATTTTTGGCGGTAATGCTTCTCCGTCCGAGAAAGCTTACGCCACTATAAACGACACCCCCGAAGCCATCACCTTCTCTTGGGAAGTCACAACTACCCCGATTGACGTTCCCGACTTCAAGCCCACCGCCTCTCTAACAATCGACTCCACAAAGGTCGACCCCGCAAAGCTCGCCGCCCTTGAGACTATTCTCTTTGGCTCGACAAATGCCGACGCAAGGCTTCCTCTTCCTGCAGAGGTTGCTGCTATCTTTGCCGCTTCTCCTCCCGCTGCCCTGGCGCTGGAGTCCATTGTTCCGGATGATGACGAGACGGGTGTTGCAATTAACACGACTATCGTGTTGACTTTCAACAACAAGGTTGCCACAGAAGCGATCAGCGTCACTTCTGATAGCGGTACGATTGTGGCGGGAATTAAGGCCTGGGATACTGCGAAGAAAGTTCTTACCTTTACGCCGTCTTCGGCATTGGAGAATAACGCGGTCTATCTCGTGGCGGTCTCTGGCGTTTCGGACATCTACGGTCAGTCCCTTACCACAGCAATCAAGAACTTCACTACAGTCGCTGGTTAACAAATCTTTGTAGAAATAGGGAGTCGTATTCAGGGTAAAGGGCTGGCGGCTCCCTAGTCTTTAAAACTTGAAAGGAGAAACACTATGTTTAAAAAGACTATGACTTATACCGACTTTGACGGAAACGAACGCACTGAGGATTTCTACTTCAACCTGACAAAGGCTGAGGTAATGGAAATGGAAATGAGCGAAACCGGCGGCTATTCCAAGCTTTTGGAGAAGATCGTCGCCGAGCAGGACTCCAGGAAGATTATCAAGAACTTCAAAGAACTGATCCTTAAGTCTTACGGCGAAAAAACTCTCGATGGCAAGAGGTTTGTCAAGTCCGCTGAGCTTTCCGAATCCTTTGCACAGACGAACGCGTTCAACGATTTGGCGGTAGAGTTGTATACCAACGCCGAATCGGCTGCGGCCTTTGTGAACGCCATCATTCCTCAAGTTTCGGAATAATACAATATAGGAGGCATGGAGAATGCTCTACTTAACGGTTCCCTCAAGAGAGCTGTTCGACGAGGCTACTTCAACCTTTAGTTATACTAAAGAAGAGAATCTTCAGTTAGAGCACTCTCTTGTCTCTTTATCAAAATGGGAGTCAAAATGGGAAAAACCATTCCTGTCAAAAGACAAGAAAACCACAGAGGAGATTATTGACTACATAAAGTGTATGACTATTACTCAAAACGTCAAACCCGAGGTATACGACAATCTTCCAAAGGAAGTTTTCACCAAAGTCGACGCGTATATTCACGCTAAGATGACAGCCACGTGGTTTAGCGATAAGCAGAATACTCCTCAATCGAGGGAGGTTATTACCGCTGAGCTTATCTATTACTGGATGGTTGCCCACAACATTCCTTTTGAGTGCCAAAAGTGGCATTTGAGTCGGCTCTTAACTTTAATCAAGGTCTGCAACATCAAGAATCAGCCTCAAAAGAAGATGGGCAGAAAAGAAATGCTGCATAGTAGAGCGGCGTTAAATGCGGCTCGTAGGACTAGCATGAACACAAAGGGGTGAAAGTAATGGCCACAGCTACCGATAAGGGCAAAGAGGTAAAGGATGAGGAGCTCCCTCAGACGGTCCTCGACGAACTGAGTAGTGGGAAAGGAGACGACGATGAGTAATTCTTCGCTCGTTGAGTATACGAGGATTTCTCCAAACAAGACAAGTCCCCGTAATAAAACCATTGACACGATAACCATTCATTGCGTGGCTGGTAATTTGTCGATTGAGACTATTGGCTCGGTTTTCGCGACGGAATCAAGACAGGCAAGCAGCAACTACGGCGTGGGCACCGATGGTCGTATCGGCATGTACGTAGAAGAAAAGGACCGGTCTTGGTGCACTTCTTCTGGGGCCAATGACCATCGAGCCATCACAATCGAAGTCTCGAACAATGGCGGTGCCGCCACAGGCTGGCGCGTCAGCGGCAAGGCTTTAGCCTCTCTGATTAAGCTCATCGCCGATATTTGTACGAGAAACTCAATCAAGAAGCTTATCTGGAAGGCGGACAAGAGCCTTATTGGGCAGATCGACAAGCAGAACATGACGGTTCATCGGTGGTTTGCCGCCAAAGCGTGTCCTGGAGACTATCTCTACGAGAAGCATTCTTATATTGCGACGGAAGTCAATAAGATTCTTTCCGGAGGTAGTTCTTCTTTCGTCACAGATACTTCCGCGGCAACCGATGCGTTCGCAAACTATCCCATTCTGCGTAAGGGCAATAGCGGCGCCTTTGTCAAGATTCTTCAGACGAGACTCAACGTTCACGGCGCAGCCTTAACAGTCGACAGTTCCTTTGGGGATTTGACACTGACTGCTGTGAAAGCTTTCCAGACAAAGAAGAATCTTCTCTCCGATGGTGTGGTTGGTTCTTTGACGTGGGCAGCGCTTTTAGCTGACCCAGTGAGCTCTTCTCTGCCGTACAAGATTAAAATTACGGCAAAATCTTTGAATGTTCGTAAAGGTCCTGGCACTGGTTATGCCGTCACTAAGACTTTGACGAACGACCAGAATATTTATACTATAACGGAGGAATCCGTTGGCACGGGAGCTACTTTGTGGGGTAAACTGAAATCTGGTATTGGCTGGATTTCTCTTGACTACACGAAGAAGGTTTAGCTCCACATCAAACTTGGAGGGATAAATCATGCTTGAAGTCATAAAAGATTTAGCACTGTTGCTTATCCTTGCCGGTGTCTGTGTGATTGGTGCGTATATTCTGAAAGCCAAAAAGCAGGAGATTCGCAAAATTGCAACAGACCTCATTCAGAAAGCGGAGATCGCAATTACCGGTTCTGGAATGGGCGCGGAAAAGAAAGCCAAAGTAATCGCACAGCTGCAAGCCATGGGTATTAAGGTTGACACCTGGCTTGACACTGAGATTGACACAATTGTGGCATATTTAAACGCTAAAGCCGGGTGGCTTGTTGTGGAAGCCATCGACGGAGTGTCGGATGACACGTCTACTTAATGTGTGGGGTCGGCAGGATATTCTGCTTAAATAAACCTCAGTAAGGAGGGCAGGGTATGATAGTCTTAACGCAAAGCGGCAACTTCAACAACACAGAAAGATTTCTGAAAGGCGCTAAGAAGCTTGATATTAAGAGAATCTTAGAAAGCTATGGTAGAGAGGGAGTTAGAGCGCTTGCGTCGGCTACACCTGTCGACTCCGGATTGACGGCGGACTCTTGGGGGTTTCGAGTAACAATCTCCAAGGGTTCGTTCTCAATCGTATGGACTAACTCGAACGTCGTTAAGGGCGTTCCTATCGCCATAATTCTTCAGTATGGGCACGGCACCGGAACTGGCGGCTATGTCCAAGGAAGAGATTACATAAATCCTGCGATTCAACCAATCTTTCAAAAGATTGCTGACTCTGTATGGCTGGAGGTAAGGAATTTATGAGCAATTCGATCGACGAACGCATTGTAAACATGCAATTTAACAATAAGCAATTCGAGTCAGGTATCTCAACGAGTTTGAGTTCTATCGAAAAGCTTAAGAAGGGCATGGATTTCGATGGCGCAACCAAAAGTTTATCCGGTCTGAGTGATGCTGGTAAGAAATTTTCACTCGCGGGAATTGCTGAGGGAGTCGAGCAAATCGCTGGTAAATTTTCTGCCCTGGGAATTATGGGGGTTACCGCGCTTCAGAATATTACTAATTCGGCAATTAATGCAGGCAAGCGAATTGCCTCGGCATTGACCATAGACCCTATAAATACTGGTTTCTCTGAGTACGAGCTTAAGATGAACTCTGTTCAGACTATTATGGCTGGTACTGGCGAGAACCTCGATACGGTTATGGAAAAATTGAACGAGCTAAACGTATACGCGGACAAAACCATTTACTCGTTCTCAGACATGACTTCTAATATTGGTAAATTCACAAACGCTGGCGTCTCTCTTGAGCAGTCGGTGGCGGCCATTCAGGGTGTTGCGAACGTGGCCGCTGTCTCAGGCGCTAATGCTAACGAGGCTTCTCGAGCCATGTACAACTTTGCTCAGGCACTGTCGTCTGGCTACGTCAAGTTAATTGACTGGAAATCTATCGAGTTAGCTAACATGGGGACCATAGAGTTTAAACAGCAACTTATAGACGCAGCTGTCGCTGCTGGGACGTTGACGAAGGCTGCGGATGGCATGTACACGACGCTCGAAGGAAACGCGATTAGCGCCACTCAAGGATTTAACGATAGCTTGCAAGATCAGTGGATGAGTACTGAGGTGTTGGTCAATACCCTTAACCAGTATGCGGATGAGACTACTGAGATTGGTAAGAAGGCCACAGCGGCCGCTCAGGACATTAAGACTCTTACCCAGATGTACGACACTCTTAAGGAGTCGGCCGGTTCTGGCTGGGCTGAAACCTGGGAGATTATCGCTGGTAACTACGACGAAGCTAAACTGATGTATACCGAGCTTGGTAACGCGCTTAGTGACATCATTCAAAGTTCCGCAGATGCTCGAAACGAGATGCTCAATGTCTGGAAGGACGAGGGCGGACGAGAGGATCTCATCCAATCTTTCCGAAATCTTGGCGGAGCTTTGAAGGCCATCGTCACACCAATCAAAGAGGCGTTCCGAGAGATCTTTCCGGCTCTCACAGGTACTCGGTTAGCTGAGATTACTAAAAGCTTTAAGGAATTTACAGAACGGCTCAAAATAGGAGACGATACTGCCGCTAAGATTCGTAGCACTTTTAAGGGCCTCTTCTCAATTCTTAATATTGGGAAGAACGCTTTCCTTTTCCTTGCTCGTGGAGTCAAATCCTTTATTCAATTTTTAGCTCCGGCCGCCAAAGGGCTTCTTGCTTTTACCGGGTCTATTGGCGATTGGCTGGCTGGAATAAATGATTCACTTAAGAAATCGGACGCATTCAACAAAGCATTTGAGAAGCTTAGGGATGTTATGACGGATGTAGCCGATAAAGTACAAGCGGCCTTTAAGAAGCTCGCAGATGCCTTTACAAGCTTCACAGGTGTAGACCTATCGAGTCTTGATGCCTTTGTGGCAACTGTGAAAGAGAAATTTCATCCACTCGAGGCTGTTGGCAACTTTGTAAGAAAGGCTATAGAGGTAATCGGCAAGGTCTTCAAATGGGTTGGGCCCATCTTCTCTAAGGTTGGTAAGACCATTGGCACGGCGTTCAGTACTATGAACTTCCAGGGACTGATTCAACTCTTTACCACCGGAGCCTTTGCTGCGGCTATTCTCGGGATTAAGAATCTTGTTGGCTCCTTTAAAACCATCGCGGATAGTGCTGGGGGGTTCTGAAAGGAATTACTGGTATTCTGGATGGAGTGCGCGGTTCTCTCGAGGCCTATCAAGACAACATTAAGGCTACAACTCTGCTGACTATTGCCTCAGCCATCGCGGTTCTCGCCGCATCTTTGCTGGTCATGTCGTTTATCGACTCTAGCAAACTTACTGGCGCGTTGACCGCCATCACTGTTCTCTTCACTGAACTCTTTGGCTCGATGGCTATATTTGACAAGATTTCAACTAGTCGCGGCTTTAAGCGCATGTATACAGTCACCCGAGCGATGGTAGTTCTGTCGGTCGCGCTTCTTATCTTGGCTAAGGCAGTCAGTGAGCTTGCCAAAAATGACTGGGACGACCTGGCCAAGGGTCTTCTCGGAGTAGCTGCGCTTATGGCTATGATGGTTGGGGTCTCAAAATTGATGGCTAGCTCCTCGGCGAGGCTCATTAAATCGTCGGTTGGTTTAGCCATATTTGCCGTGGCCATAAGGCTGCTCGCAAACTCTGTTAAAGTGCTTGGCGAAATGGACACTATGGCTCTAGTTAAGGGAATGCTGGCACTAATTGGGGTTCTCTCAATGCTGGCACTCTTTATGCTGGCATCGAAGTATAGCGGGTTAACTGCCGCGGATGCCTTAGGGCTTGTGGCAACGGCACTCGCTGTGCGTATTATTGCCTCCGCAATTAAGAGTCTCGGCGACATGGACCCTGGCGCCATAAACGCAGGTCTCATCGCCATAGGCGTGGTATTGACGGAGCTTGGTCTCTTTACGAGACTGGTAGGTAACGGTACGGGCCTGATGAAGACCGCTGCGGCTTTGGTCATATTAGGCATCGCAATGATAATCTTCGCCAAAGCTGTCGAGGCGTTTGGCAGCATGGACCTCCTGGTCCTCGCACAAGGTCTTCTTGGTTTAACTTTGGCTCTTGCCGCGGTCACCGCTGCTGTTCACTTCATGCCTAAGAACATGGTTGGTATTGGTATTGGTATGCTCGTTATGTCAGCAGGCTTAGTACTTATGGCTAAAGCTCTTGAGACGATGGGCGGTATGTCGGTTGGCGGAATTGCCAAGGGCTTAGTGACTTTGGCTGCGGCTCTTTTTATTTTGGTTGTGGCGACGAACGCTATGACCGGAGCTCTAGCTGGGGCAGCGGCACTCCTGGTTGTCACTGCGGCTCTTCTGGGCTTAAGCGTCGTTATGCGCATTCTTGGCTCAATGGGTATGGCTGAGATAGGCAAGGCTCTTCTGGCCTTAGTCGGTGTCTTTGTCATACTAGGTGCCGCTGCGGCGATTCTCTCACCAATTCTTCCGGCAATGCTACTTCTTGGCGCAGCTCTCATTGTCTTAGCTATCGGTTTGGCCGCTGTAGGAGCTGCGTCCTTAATCCTCTCAATTGGCTTAAGTGCTCTTTCTGCCACAGGATTGGTCGGTGTCGGGGTTCTCTTAGCCATTGCCGCGGCCATTATCCCGTTGACGGTGCTATCCCCTGCAATTCTGATCGTGTCTGCCGCCTTGCTCGTCTTCTCTGTAGCGGTTATTGCTCTTGGCGTTGGGATGACAGTTCTCAGCGCTGGATTAGCCATGCTTGTGGCTCTTGGCCAAAGCGGGCTAGATGCCTTGACCGCGTTAGCTGCTACTGCCGCTAGTATCTCAGAGTTTGCGGTAGAGTTGCTGGTAGCTGGAGCGGCACTTCTGGTGTTTGGCGCTGGAGCAATAGTTGCGGGCGCAGGAGCACTGGTCGCTGGTATTGGTATTCTGGCTTTGGCTGGTGGATTAGCGGTTCTCTCAACAGTCGACATCTCCAACATGGAGGGTCTTGGCGACTTAGCTAAGAATCTGCTCAAGGCCAGCGGCTCGTTGCTTCTGGCTTCTCCTGGTCTTCTGGCCGGTGGAGCGGCCTTGGTAGTCTTTGGGTCTGGCGCGGCCAGCACTGGAGAGGGCCTCGCTAAGATTCAAAATGGGATCACAGAAGTGGTCAAGGCGGTCAAGGCTGTCCCTGGCGATATGGAAGCTGCTACGAACGCCATCATCGACGGAGTGAATAACCTTATTGCAGAGGTCACAGCGACCATCGCAAGTCGCCAAGCCGAGATTTCTTCAGAGACTACTAAGGTAATAGACGCCTCAGTCAAGGCAATTAACGACAAAAAGCAATCCTTTACCACGGCGGGGGTAAATCTTGTCAATGGCTTCATTAGTGGCATCCAATCTCGTGCGGCTGCGGCTGCTAGTGCGGCGGCGTCAATGGCTGCTTCTTCCTTGAGGGCTGCTAATAAGGAACTGGATAGTCGTTCGCCGTCTCGTGCGTTCGAGGAAGTTGGTATGAACGCCGACTATGGCTTTGCCAACGGGCTTAAGAAGTATGCCGGTAGTGCGGTCAAGGCGGCTCAATCTGTCGCCAAGAGTACCATCACCCCTGTCACGGAGATGACGGACGGGTTCTTCTCGGGGGCGGACTTACTTGGCCAAGGTTTGCAGCAAGTGGCTAAAGAGGCCTCAAAGATCAATCCTGTCATCGACAGCCAAAAGACGGTCACCATGCATCACGAGTTTGATACTCTGCACGTCGAGGGCGTGAATGACGAGGGCGAGTTTGTGGCTGCTGCGGACTACGCGGTGGAGGATTATCTAACGTCTATAATGAGGAGGCAGAATCGAGTATGAGTGACAACATTAGCACTTGGAAGCTGTCGAGAAACTCAGTGGCGTTAGCGCAAATTCTTACATTTCTGCCTAGCATCGACCAAGTGAAAGTCACATCCAAAGCTCTCGACGGATCAGTCTATATTCAGACCATAGGGACCGGCACCAAGCAAGCTTCCGTGACTATATTTGCGACTCGGGCGGAAATGCCCGCCGTGAATGAAGCGGAGGCTGATGGAGCGCTCGTCTCTGTGGTGTATCGAGACAAACAATACCTGGGGTATATTGAGGAGGCACCGGATTGGTCAGCCCTTACCCCTGGAGAGTCATACACAGCAAGTTTCAATCTACTAATTGACGAGGAGGTGTCCGTGTGAGGAGTATTCCTTCCGATATTGCTAGCAAATTGGCAATGCTAAAACAAACCCGAGCTAATTCGGCTGACCCGTCGGCTAGTATCTGGATCGGAAGGCCGACTACTCCGTTGACTACGGACGTCTTTCTGGAGAAGCAGGCGGTTTTGACTGGTGCGTCTATCACAGATACATCAGTCGCCGTTTGCCATCCTCGTCAAGGTGCGGCTAATACAAAAATTAACATTGCATATATTGCATCTGGGGTTGCCCACATAGTTACTGCCGCAACTAAGACCAAGATGTCTAATCATATTTGGGTTGACTCGGGCTTTTCAGAGACAGCCAGCGCTATATCCATCGCCTATGACGGTACGATGCCTAAAAACGACCAAGGAAAGGTCGAGTTTGTCACCGAGAGTCAGCCGTGGGTGTTCTGGGTTGATTCGGGGGTTCTCTACGCAAGAAAACTTGGGACCGCAGACACCATTACGCTAGCTCAGGCGAATTGTACGGACGTATCAGCTATACGGGCGATGTGGTCTGAGGTAGGAGGTTTTGACTTCGGCTTAATCGTCTTCTTCCTGCTGAGCGGCACGATCTACTATCGGCAACTGATTGACGGAGAGTGGACGGACGCCGAGATAGTTACTTTTGGCCCCTCTGGTGTCGCTTGGGCGTCAATTGCGGCGTTTCGGACGTGGGACTACCGAGTCGGTGTGCAGGGCAAGACTTCTACTGGGGACCTTTACGAGCTATTTACCCAGTTTATGGGCATCGGAAAGCAGACGGTTGAACATCTTGAAATCAAGAGCGTAAAGGCCACTGGCGCAATGACGGAGGTACACTACTCCGACACCGCAGAGGACGAGCACATCGAAATGTCCGTGTCCGCTGGTGCTCCATATGGCGGCCTGTACTCCACGGCTGTACCGACAATTACCAACGCTTACAACGTCGATAACGGCGCGGGTGATTTTGGCAAGCAGGCGGTATTCGTGTTTGATGTTCACTTGACCGCCGCAGAAGTAGCGGCACAGTATTCCGCATTTACTATCGTCGATACGAACAACGTCGCTTATACGGCATCCACAGCGACGCTGGGTAGTGATGGAAAGACCGTGGCGCTCACCTTTACCGATTTTAATAACGCATCTGGAACGTGTCAGGCGAAGTACACGGCGGGCACAGTCTCAACAATGGCCGGGACTACGATGGCAACGGTGACAAAATCGTTTACGCCTACTGGACTTGTGCCTACTGCTATTCCCGCACCCGAAGTTGTGGAGGTGACTAATATATGAGTTGGACTAAGGCCGACGGCGCAAAAATTAAGATAACGTTTGACCGCCCTATCGTCAGCGGACAGGCCGGGCAACAGAGCTTTTTTACGGTCACGGTGCCGGAATATACGTTTGTACCGGGCGGGACGCTGCAAAACGTCACCAAGACCGTCAAAAGCACCTATGCGCTGGCAGGGGTGCAACAGACGCTTGATTTGTCGGCTGGCACACTCACAGACACCGCTGTATCAAACGGCGTGTTGAGCTTGGGGGGGGCATGATGGCAAATTACGCTAATCTTCAAGCCGCGATTGACGCCGGAACAACCAACATGACGGTTAATCCAAACCGCAACAATGTCAAAAACGATGATGGCACAGACACAATAGCATCAGGTATCACATGGTTTTATTTTAACTCGGTGCAAGTCACAAACCTTTATGTCTCTGGCAACTCATGGATAGGGTTCGGAGCATCGTCAGAACAACTAAAAGTAAATAGACGTGATGCGGCAGTTTGGTATGAATACACCGAAACCGGCACAATAGGCACACATAAATTTTATAAATTACGCTGGATTGGGTACTCGCATTACAATTATACCGATGATGTACATTTACAGCAATATGATGTTTTTGTGCTCGACACAGGCCAAATTTATCTCAATTGGTTTGATGTGCCGACC
>Ga0116171_10004605_pt1 | contig 12363 bp, 15 predicted proteins | sample AD_JPNHW2_MetaG_FD_89798 | JGI IMG/M metagenome (GOLD analysis project Ga0116171, IMG submission 89798) | Active sludge microbial communities of municipal wastewater-treating anaerobic digesters from Japan - AD_JPNHW2_MetaG | ecosystem: Engineered > Bioreactor > Anaerobic > Digestate | place...
GGCCCCATTCCTGCTTTAGCTGCAGCCTCAGCAGAACCACCAACTTGTTTCTGCAGCTCGCTTAATATGATAAGTTGAGCCTCTTCCAGTTTTCCGGATTGCACTAAATTTTTTATAGAAGCCTCCTGATCATCGGTAAATTGAATTCCAGCTCTTCTAAGCGCCGTTATCCCTTCAATTGGTTGATTTAAGGCTTTACCCACCTGTAATGTTGCCGAGTTTAAATCAGTACCCATCTTGGTTGATAAATCAGCAATGGCCGGAATAGCTTTATTAAATATTTCGCCCCTGACTTTTGTAAATGTGAGCAGTATTGATTGTGCACCGGCGATATCATCATCATCGAATATGGTTTTACTCTGTAATTCTGCTGCAGATTTAGTTAGTTGTGTAAAGGTTAATCCGGCCGTATATCCTGTACTTTGTAGTGATGCTTTTAACTGAGCCTGTTTTTTCATAGCATCGTCATACATTTTAGTACTGTCTTTTATAAAGCTGTATGATTGTTGCGCTAAAAATGCAATACTCAAATCTTTAATGGACATGCCTAAAAAAGTTTTGGGAATGTCTTTTAATCTTTGAATAAAACCTTTTGGTGGAAGATTATCAAGCTTGTGAAGTTCCCTCTCCGTTTTTCTTATTTCACCATTTAAGGTACGAACTTCAGTATATGTTGTTGCAAATGCTTTTTTTTCTTTGAGTACTTGCAATTTGGTATTTAAAAAATCAATGGATTTTACTGCCCCGGTTATACTTTTAGGTAATTTATCAAGGTTCTCATGAATTTTTTTGGCATTAGTATTACAAGCAATCAGGGATGCGTTAATCTTTTTCATCGATGCATCCGTTTTTTCTTTAATTGATATTATATATTCAACAAAACTTGACATTAGTGAAATATTTTCATATTTTTGTAAAAAAACGAATGGTAACTTTTATCGTAATATTATTTATCACATTGCTTTTAAAGCCATTTTGGAATTCCATATTTAAATTTATCGCCTGCCTGTTTGTGATACCCTTAGTTCCATTATGGCTGCTTTATGTTATTATTAATGCCTTTTTACCTAAAAAAGAACAACCTATTCTTTAGCCTTAGCCTCTTCCTGCCTGATCTTAATAAGGTAGGCAATTTGGGCACACCACTCATCATCTGTCAATTTAGCAGGGTTGATGTGCATATAGTATTGCAGCGAAGCGTCCATCAACCCAACCCAGTCATTTGCGACATTCTCAATCGCTTCGCTTAAAGTTTTTTTATTTCGGCCTCCTTGATTTCAATAAGCTCGTTCATTTTTGCAACCAAAGCAAAAAAGTACTCGTCCTTGTTTTTAAGATCAATATCGCCATCAATCCAGCAGTTATTTAAAACCATCTCGTTGAATTTCATGGGGTCATTTTGACCTACCGATGTTGCAAATGAAAGTATTTTGCGATCTGGTTTTTTAAGGTATCCGTATTTGTCCTCAACCTTAACCTCATAGACATCGCCGTAATTATGCTTCCAAATAGCTATTTGTTCAGGAGTTGCTTTTCCATTTTCTTCCATACCTACCTCCATTCTATGTGGCTCGGCACCAAATCAAACGTAGTTTCATTTTTGGTGTCGCCCTGTTTTATGTCGAGAGAATCTTTGGTAAACTGGCAGTTCCGGAGCTTATGAGTGATAAGCGTGGTTCCGTTCATGGGTACAAAGCACACCACTATGTCGAATGGCGCAATATCCTGAAGGCGACCGGTGTCGCTGGAGGCGCGTATCGCTTCCACAGCGCTGCGCAGCAATGTAACGGATGCCTTTGGCGTAATATTGCCATATCCGCGGGCTACAGCCACCTGTCCGGCTCCCATAATGTTTTCCACTACCTGGTCGTCTTCATAAGTTACAGCCGTTATGGCCGTTTCGGGGAACCCTGCAATATTAACCTTGAGGTTTGCCCAGGAGGGTTCTACACCGTTGATAAGGGGCACATTTCTTAATCCGTTCATAGTTTAACTTATTGATGTTGTATTTTTAATGGTTACGTTAAATTCACGCATCACGCCCACACCTACCTTTTCGATCACAAATTCGATTTTGCTGGTGGACAACACGTTCTGATCGGGATCGATATTCACGGCGTAGCCGCTGAGTTCACCTGCCTTTTCCATGTCTTCGAGCTGTTTTCCGGCCACAATCTTCAGGTAAGCCACATCGTCGGGGTTGAGTTTACCCGTGGCAGGATCCAGGTAAATCGGGCCGGACAGTTCCGGAACCAGGTACGTGCGAATACCACGGATGGCTTTGTCCATGCTGCGGTTGGCTTCGATAAATTTATAATCCGACGTGTCCAGATCCATCGTATAGCTGTCGTTGAACCACGATCCTGACATGCCTCCCTGATATACCAGGAACAGGTAATGTTTGGCATCAAGAGCGGCAAGCGCTGCCTGAGTGGTATTTTTTACAAGGGTGCCATCGGAGAATCCTGGCGTTGAAATCCCTGAAGGGAATTTCTTGACCCACGAAATGCTTTCGTGTACTTTGGCCAGCGATAACATCCCTATGGCAAGCCCGGCAAGTCCGACAGAATACTTATTTACAGAGTTACCTGCAGCCGTATAAAGGTCGTTTGCGGTACCGCTACCATCCTGGCCTATCAGAACAGATACATTGCGCAAACCGGTTGCCACAAGACTGGTCGAAAGCCCTGAAATAGCAGCGATTTTAGGTATATAAAGTATCTGTATTGGGGTGAACAATGCGTCCTGAGCTGTTGCTATTGCCTTCAGTGCAGTAAGTTCTGTTGACGATAACTCTTTTTCGTAGCAGTACACGGCAATCTGCCGGAGTTTGCCTTCAGCATATGATTGCATGGTGTTGATCTCGGTAAAGTCGTAAGCTCCGGTAGGTGTTTTAAAAAGGCCTACATACAGCATGATGGCAGGGTTGATCCTGAGCGCTTCTGATATATGATAATGCAGGGCCTTAATTTCCCAGTTTGCCGATGTGGAAACTATACCGAGCGCTTCGGCGGCAGCCACGGTACCGATAAGCTGTATGCGGTTTGAAGTGGTAAATCCTGACGGCAGGTTGGCATCGGCCAGGTATAACATTAAACCGGAGTAGTGATCTTCACCCGGAAGGCTGGGGGCAACGCCACCGTTGCCTTTTACAATGGTTATTTTATTCATTTTCTATGTTTTTAGATTTTGATTTTTTTGATTCAAAAAACTCTTTGCGGGTGATCCGGGTGCAGTTAGCACGTTCGTTAAAGTAAACTTCCTTATCGTCGTACCAGACATAATCAACGCCCGGAAAACCATCGAATACGGCCTTTATTTTCTTTTCCATATCAGGTAAAATAATATCAATAATTCAATAACAAATAATGCGGACAGTATCTGGCCTGCCCTGTGCCAAAAGGTGATCTTGTTGACCACAACAGGTATGGTCTCCTTAGTGGTTGAGGTATGAGCAATAGTTGTCTTAATATGTTTTTCGTTCCAGGCAATGGCAATGGCGGCGCTGTCAATTTTACATCCTACAGTAAGTTTGTTGCCGCTAAGGCTGAAAGCGGGCTTAATGTTAGCGGATGCCCTGAGTGTTTCAATTTCGCACAGCATAATATTGCCTGCAGAATCGCATTTCAGGAATAATTTGTATGCTGCACTGTCAGTGATGTATATAATAGTGTCGTGCCTTTTTTCAGTTATTACCGTGTTGGAGGAAGTAACATCGCTTGTAATAACCGAACCCTGGCATGGGTATAAGTTATTGCAGCGCTCTTTGGTGGCACATGCCGATAAAGCAACCGTGACCAGAATGAGAAATACTATCTTAAAAAATGGCTTCATACTGTCTTTTTGATTGCTATGAATTTGCGTAAGCGCAGCCCGTTATTTACATCACGGGAATACTTACGAGTTTTCCGGGCCACCATATATCCTTCACGTCCTCCGCTGCTGTTGGTATTGCCTTCTACCGTTACAAAATATGCAGGATAGTGTTCTATTACAATGCCGGCATGTCCGCGCCATAAGCCTTGGCCATTTTGATACTGCTGCCAGATAACAATGCTGCCTGGCGCCGCTGTATCAGACAGGTAAAAATAACCGGATCTGTCCCTGGTAAAATTGGCCAGCGTACTTTGCGAGTTGCCTGTGATAAGTTTCATCGCTGTGATATTTACAGCGCTGTCATCAATGGCTCTATGCCATACAAGTTTGCAGAAATATACGCACCATGAATCGTACTTATGCCATCCAACCTGTTCCATTTCACGCTGGAATGACTTATCAGCAAAGCCGGAGTTATTGGTTGTTTCCCTCTGGCCAATGAGCGACACAGCCGTATAAACAATGGCTGCAATCAGTGTAACGCCTATGGAACCTTTTTTAACTCCCGTTTTCATGTTTATTTTTTCTCTTATTATATTGCTTTGCCAGCCATTTAAACAATCTTCCTCCGGCTGCCCCGGCTAATCCTCCCACTATGGATAAGAGCGCCGTTTCAATGATCTTTCCGCTTGTAACCCCGCAAGTGAATCCAATGGTAGAACCCGATAATATGCTTAATAACTTTTCCCGCATTTTGCCTGTAAAAGGATGAGCGCCTACTCAACGCTGTTACCTGTCTTTCGGCGGCTCGTCCTGTATTTTTATGCGGTTACCTGGATAATACCGAGCACACCTTTAGAATCGCCCCTGCGTGTCCGGCCTCCTGCACGCTGCAGGAAACTGTATATATCACCATAGTACTGAGGGTTGCCCTGATCGTCGAACATCTGGGTTACACCCAACGCACGGGCCACCATGCCCTTATGCCAGAATAAGGCTATCGCCGAGGCGGTAGTGGCATAATTGCTGGTTCCGGTTTCAATATCCACAAGCTGTTCAGGAGTATAGGTAAGGTCAGAAGACGTCCATCTGAAATAATCGGTACCCGATACGGCTGTCAGCGTGGGCGCTGAAGCTACCAGTGCCGTACTGCGTTCAAATATTTTAAACCCTTCGAGCATATCGATCTCACCGGTAAGCGGGTTGTAAATAACAGAATAGTCCCTGTTGCTGTTGGCTTTAAGTTCCCGAACCAACTGACCTTTCATGGTCGTATCAATGATACATCTGCGGTCAGCTTTTGGAATACCCCATTTATTAAAGGTTTCTTTGGCTACAATAAAGTCTTCTATGCAGATAGCTTTACGGTTTGAAGTTCCCACATGAGGAGATACGGCAGATCCGGAAGTTTTAATGAAATAAGCCGGCCTCCAGTTGTATAACATTGCTTCGGCAATAAACTGTTTCAGGTACATCATATCCTCATTCATGCAGCTATCCATCTTGTCATAAGAAAGTTCTGCTTTATCAATATTGGGAATGAAACGGGGATCTGTAGTGAACTCATCCAGCACATAGGTTACATCGATATCTTTACGCCTTGTGATAGTCGCCGGTAGCGTTTTACGGTTACGCTGTACGCCGGACGGACTGCCTGCCTGGGGTATATGTACCACGCCTACCCCGATCACATACTGACTCTCGTCAATGGATTCCAATAAAAATTCATTGTCTTTAAACAGGTTTTCTACAATGTAGTTAGTCCATATTTCGGGAGTAACTGCCATTAAAGCGACTCCTTTAGGAGCTTTGATGAATGCAGAGGCGCCCAGAGCAGCTGCTCCGGCTCCTATGCCAAATACTGATCCGATACCGGTAGCGAACAAAAGAGCTACCAGGACACTAAAAATAAACTTGCTTGTTTTCATGTTGGTTTTAAGTATTAATTGATTATTAATTGATTTCGTTTGAATTACACAGTTACCCATTCAGGGGCAGTTGCTCCCGTGTTCATTTTCAGCGTTTGACCTGATGTTCCTTTGGGCAGTTTTGTCCAGGCAGTGCCATTAAAATACAGCATGTCTCCGGCGGTACCGTCTTCCAGTTTTGCCAGGGTTACATTCTTATCTTTGATGGCTGCTGTTTCTACCGCATTGGATGCAAGATGGTCTGCGGTGATTGCATCATCGGCAATCTTGTCAGAGGTTACCGCATCGTTTTTGATTTTTGCAGTTTCCACGGCATCAGTAGCGAGTTTGGCAGCCGTGATTGCGCCGTCCTGCACATCATCATTGGTGCTGGTTACCACTACGAAGTTTGTTCCGTCGTATTTGAGAAGCGCGTAAACGGTAGCTCCTGAAGGAACAACAATGTCAGATCCTGAAAAACCAGTGCCCAGGGTTACGGTTCTGGCTGCACCTGAAGCAGTGAGCTTTACCAGCATCTCGGCATTTTTGGTAACTTCTGCATCAACAGCTACGTTGATTGTAGGATTACCTGTAAGCGCTCCGACTTCAACGATAGTGTTCATCTGATCCACTACGAGATCGATAGTGGCCGCATAATCGGGTGTCTGTGTGTCGACACTGGGGAACAATACTTCAATTTTTTTATCGGTGTCAACCACTGAATTAGGAGCCTTGAAGCCGTAGCTCGCATTTGTTTCTTGTCTGATAAACATGTTTTTATCCTCCTGTTATGATTTATACTCTTTGTTGAACTTTTCTTTGTAAAGCTGCTGGAACCAGGCAAAGTTTGTGGCTTTGATGTTTTCCAGGCGGCCTTCTTTATGCAGCTGATCCCATGTTTTTTTCTGGTCAGCTTCAGAGATGGTATCCTTGCCAATCTCATCGATAACTTTTCCGACACCGGACAGGCTGTTGATCACCTTTTCTGCCGTAGCATAATCATTTTCGGACATTTTGGTGTACGTTTCACGCATGTCTTCACCGAATTTCTTTGAAGCAATGGCCCCGTCAATAAGGTTCTTTACCTTAGCCTTGTTGAAATCGTTGATCTGATTCTGCAAAGCTGTAATTTCTTTGTCTTTTTGCGACAGTTCAGACGCATGAGACCTGTTTTTTTCAAGAATATTGTTCACGGCGGTTGCAATGGCATCCTCAGTGACATTCTCGTCCAGGTTAAGTAATTGAGCGATTTTTTTCATTTTTGATTTTGTTTGGTTATTATTCGAATAATTATTAAGTTGCTGCGAAAAATGATTATAAACGTCGCGGGGATCAGTTAGGGTATCAGGCGCGGTTATTTCCTTGCCATCCCTGATCTCGTTGACAAGCTTTAAACTGAGCGCCTCCTGTGCGGATAACCAGGTGTTGGTATTGCAGAAATAATCCTTTTTTACTTTTTTTGCATCTATACCTGTGCGGTTGGCAAACATATCCACCAGGTCGGATTCAAACTTATCCATCATGCCGGCATAGGCGCGCACATCATCAGGGTTGCCCTGCACATAGCCTGACAGGCGGTGGTACATAAACTTGCTGTATTTGTTCGCTATTACCGTATGCTTAGGATTGGTCATCAGCATGGCCATCATAGATGCAGCAATGCCATCGACCACCCAGGTAACATTAAATTCTGATCTGTTGAGGTAATTCCACAGCGCCTGCCCCTGCGGAACCTCTCCACCGTCGGAGTTTACAAAAAAGGTCAGATTTTGACAGCCCGATTTTTTCAGACCTTCAAGATCCTTTACCAAATAATCCACATCTATGTCCATCCACTTACCAATGATGCCATAGAGCAGTATTTCGGCGCTATTTCCGTTAATTTGATTTACCAGGCTTTTAATCATCTGACCTTTTCATTTTAAACACATCAGCTTTTGGCTGCAATAATAATATGTCTTTTTACCATTTGCCGAAATCGTTAAGGTTTTTGATACAATCGTTAAGGTTTCTTGAGTAGTTGTTCAAAGGTTTTGAGTGATTTTACTGTTTTGCGGATTGATCGTATATTTTTGGGCATTATAATAATGATGTAAATGAAGATCAAGGAAAAAGAGGAATGGGCCAAGCTGTTGTTTACACTCGAAAATCTTTCACAGATAGAGATAGCCGAAAAGGTTGGCGTGAGCAAGGTTACCGTAAACAAATGGGTGAAGAAAGGCAAATGGGAGGAACAAAAGGCGAGCCTCACGGTAACAAGGGAACAGCAATTACAACGCCTGTACCTCCAAATTGCCGAGATAAATAAAACCATTTCGGAACGCGATCAGAAATATGCCTCTCCATCCGAAGCAGATTCAATAAATAAACTGGCCAGCGCCATTGATAAGATGGAACGAGAAAGCTCGCTGGCCGATATCATCAGTGTATCGGTACGGTTCTTAAACTGGATGCGCCCTCTTGATCTGGCTAAGGCTAAAGAACTGTCGGGCTTGTTTGATGCCTTCATAAAAGACAACCTTAAATAATGGTAAAAAAATCCACAAAAGAACTTGCCTTATACTGGGACGACTACCGTAAATCGCTCCTTAGCGACACCATTATTGAACAGGGTAAGTCGCAGGCCGAGATTCTAAAACACCGAATGGCATTAGAAGCTAATCCTGTGGAATGGATAAAGTTTTTTTTTCCTAAATATGCATTTGCTGATTTTGCACCATTTCATAAAAAAGCTATAAAACGCCTTTTAGAGAATCAGGAATGGTACGATGTGCTCAGCTGGAGCCGTGAGCTATCCAAATCAACCACCGTGATGTTTATTGTTTTATACCTGGTACTTACCGGTAAAAAGAAAAATATCATATTGTCGTCAAATTCATACGATAATGCTGAACGGTTATTAGAACCTTACCGCGCTAATTTAGACACCAATCAAAGAATTAAAGCCTATTACGGCAACCAGGTGATGTATGGACAATGGGAAATGGGCGATTTTAAAACCGAGAACGGTGCATCATTCAGAGCATTGGGAGCCGGTCAGTCTCCGCGTGGTACCAAGAATGAAGAAATACGGCCCGATATTCTTATTCAGGATGATTTTGATACGGATGAGGATTGCAGGAATCCGGATATTATTAATTACCGCTGGAACTGGTTTGAACAGGCATTATATCCAACGAGGTCAATCAGTGTTCCATTATTGGTTATCTGGTGCGGTAATATCATTGCAAAGGATTGCTGCATTACCAGGGCAGGTAAAATGGCGGACAACTGGGACATCATAAATATCCGTGATAAAAGCGGCAAGAGCAGCTGGCCTGAAAAAAATTCAGAAGCACATATTGACCGTGTGCTTTCAAAGATATCAACACAGTCGGCACAACAGGAATATTATAACAACCCGTTATCAGTAGGTGATACCTTTAAAGAAATGCACTGGGGACAAGTGCCGCCACTGCATAAATTTAAGTTCCTGATCAGCTATGGCGACCCGGCCCCAAGCAACAGTAAAAATAAAGCCAATTCTTACAAGGCAAACTTCCTTATCGGGATGATAGATGGTATATTTTATGCCATTACCGGATATCTCGACCATGTAACTAATGCCGAATATGTTGACTGGTATTATTACCTGGACAAATACGTGGCAGGTAAAACCCAGGTATATTATTTTACAGAAAACAACAAACTGCAGGATCCTTTTTATCAGCAGGTTTTTATTCCGCTGTTTGTTGAGGCCGGTAAGAAAAACGGGTATTATCTTTCCATTGCCCCTGATGAAAGGCAGAAACCTGACAAATTCAGCCGTATAGAAGGGAATCTCGAACCATTAAACAGGCAAAACAGGCTTATCCTTAATGAAAAGGAAAAGGGTAATCCTCATATGGAACGCCTGGCGGAACAGTTCCTCCTGGTCAATCCGAAAATGAACGCCCCGGCAGATGGCCCCGACTGCGTTGAAGGCGGGGTGTGGATAGCCAATACCAAAAACCTTCAGATAAGTATCTCGGATATTCATTTTGGCAGGAAGCCAATAAATAAAAAAAGAGTATAAATATGGAAGCAACACTATTTAAAAGAATATGGAACTTTTACAGGATCAAATCTGCCATAAAAACTGCAGACAAACTGCATGAGCTTACAGGCAAACGGCATTACGTAATAAAGATATTCAACAAAATACGCGTGTATGACCGCAGCCATATCGATTTCCTGATCAACGACGGCGTGCTTCATAAACGGCTCAGGGAGGCTAACGAGCTGCAAAAGATATGCATTTATTTCACTAAATAATAATCACATGTATTTAGACCAAACCGATCTGGAAAAAGGCTTATATCCCGAAATACTGAACGTGCTGACACGCAGCAACCCTGATAACATCAGCAATGCCATTAGCGAAGCCATAGCCGAGGTGAATTCATACCTGGGCGTCCGCTACAATATGCAGGCCGAATGGAACAAGAGCGGAAGCAGCCGCAATGTGCTTGTAGTAAAAATGGTGCGCGACATAGCCTTATACAACTGCTATAACATCAGCAACCCGGTAAACATGCCTGAGAGCAGGGTACAGAAATATAAAGATACTATCAGTTTCCTGAAAGATGTACAGGCGGAAAGGGCACAATTAGACGGACTTACACGTTTGTCGGATGCCTCCAACATCTCCGGCAGTAATTACCTGACATTCGGAGGTAATACCAAACGCAATAACTCATACTAATGAAAAGATTTGAAGCAAGTGCAAAAAAAGATATCGTGATTCAGAATATCACGATCAGGCCTGTAAACAGGAAAACGCAGGATATTGCCAACTGGAAAAACGCTATCAGCCAGTTTGAAAACATATACAACCCCTCACGAGTGTTGCTCTATGACCTTTATGACGATATAATACTCGACGGCCAGATAGAAGCTACCTGGGGAAAACGCCAGGACATGATCCTGAATAAGGATCTGTTATTTGTCCGCGACGGCAAAGAGGATCCCGAACTGAACAAACTGCTTAATTGTCCTTCCATGCGGCTGTTGCTCAAAGAACTTCATAATGCTATTGCATGGGGATACACACTTATTCAGATCAATGGCATTACCTACAATGAGGATGAGGAACAGTATTCCATTGATTTTGATGTGATACCCCGTAAACACGTGCACCCGGAACGAAACTTTGAATGTATCAGCAAAGAACAGTCGTTTGCCTCTAAAGACATTTTATTTAAAGAACCGCCGCTGAGCCGGTACCTAATGTGGGCAGGCGATCCTAAAGATATGGGCCTGCTGGTCAAATCGGCACAATATGTTATTTATAAGCGTGGCGATTTCGGCGACTGGGCACAGTTTGCAGAAATGTTCGGCATGCCCTTCCGCGAAGGCCGTTACGATGATTACGATGATAAAACACGTGTTGCGCTTGAACGCGCTATGGAAGTGTATGGTGGCGCTTCATATGCCATACTGCCAAAGGGAGCAGAGTTTAAGATACATCCTAATTCCGACAGATCTGGCAGTTCCTCTTTATATAAAGACCTGTATGCCGCCTGCAATGCCGAGATATCGAAAGTGATGCTGGGCAACACGCTGACAACAGAGCAGGGCGATAAAGGCGCCAGGGCTCTGGGCGATGTACACCAGGAAGCTGAAGACAGCAAAAACAAATCGGATGAGAAATTCATCATCGACTTGCTAAACGGAAAGTTTAAAGCCATACTGAAAGTATTCGGATACAATGTTTCCGGAGGGGAAATATGGTACAAATCGCCTGAAAAAGACTGGGACAAACTCCAGAAAAAATGGAGTGTGATTAATGAAGTATCAAATAAGGTGCCTGTGGACGATGATTATATATACGAGGAGTTTGATATCCCTAAACCGGCCAATTATGAAGCGCTGCGCACAAAAATGGACGACGATGCTGTAAATGCTATTGAAACAGCCCTGCAACAGCCTTTAAATAACCCCAAAAAACCGGCTGATAATCTTGTAAGAAGGATCAAGGATTTTTTCGTATAAGCCCCTGGAACGGGGGCAGGCAATTGGATAAACTATACCAGACCCGGGATGCGGATATGCTGGCCTGCCATATAGCCAATTTCCCTCTTGTCAACTTCACCAACAGAGCTTCAGACACCTTCAGGGAGGTGATGGCAGATATTAAGGCCGGTTATGATGAAAGCATACACCCCAAGCTGTTTGAACTCTATAACGACAATTACCATAAGGGGTTGTCCATGTTTGGCGAACCCGAACCTGGCAGCAGGTATTTTGAACTCCATGAGAAGTTTAAACTCAACACCGCACGCCTGGCATCTTACAAAAGTTACAAGGTAACCAAACTGCTGAAGGATCTGCCCGAAAAGGATTTTGATAAAAATGCCCTGCAGGTACTGAAAAACTTCAACCGGTACCAGGCAACAGAATACAATGCTATTGTATCCAGGGCACGCAGTGCAAAACAGTTTATAGACTTTCAGGGCGATGCCGACCTGTATCCGAACATGGAGTGGATCATGACCAGGTCGGCCAATCCCAGGGAGGCACACCTCGCCCTGGTAGGAACCATCAGGCCCATCAATGATTCTTTCTGGAATGAGAATCAGCCGGGAAACCTGTGGAACTGCAAATGCGACTGGCAACCAAC
>Ga0116171_10004608_pt1 | contig 12360 bp, 19 predicted proteins | sample AD_JPNHW2_MetaG_FD_89798 | JGI IMG/M metagenome (GOLD analysis project Ga0116171, IMG submission 89798) | Active sludge microbial communities of municipal wastewater-treating anaerobic digesters from Japan - AD_JPNHW2_MetaG | ecosystem: Engineered > Bioreactor > Anaerobic > Digestate | place...
ACCCACCAGGGAGCCAAATTTTTTTAGTACGCTAAATTTTCCCGCACATTTATTACACCGTGAACATAATCTATACAAGCGCGAGGGTAGCCAAGCCAGGTCAACGGCGCCAGGTTCAGGGCCACAAGCCAGGACATGGCGGCTGGTGAGGTTGCAATCGAGCACAAAAAATGAGTTGGTGCGAGGGTAGCCAAGCCAGGTCAACGGCGCTAGGTTCAGGGCCTAGTCTCGCAGGAGTTCTTGGGTTCGAATCCCATCCCTCGCATTTTCTTGTTTTGTCACATTCTCAAAAACAGCCTTTCTTCATTTCCTTTACCCATCAGTACACACTAGCAGAGAAACGCCAACAGAACCACGATATGAGGACGTTTCCCGGCCTTCTTTGCGATTGACTTGAGTTGAAGGATATGAAGAAACACCAACAGGAGAATAAAAAGAGAGGGTTTAATTAAGTGAGCTCATGCGCTTGATGCTGCCGTTTTCAATTTCGGTTTTTCGCTCACCATTTGATCAATTTCCGATTCGTCGATAATCCGATATTCGCCCTGCTCGACCATGCTGTCGATCAAGTCTTTCCCGAACAGTTCCCGGGCTCTATCCAGCATCTTGAGGGTTGCCGGGGTCGGCGGTCTGGTTGCGGCTTCGCTCATGTGGGCACCTTCCGGCGGGATTTCTGTATAATTTCCTTTACCAGTGCTTTTTTTCACAAGCTTCAGCGTTCCATCACGAAGCGCAACATCAACAACTTCTGCCGGGAATATTCTCTTGAGAATTTTGATAGTTCCCCGGTGGACCGGGCACGCTTCGGTTGATGCCTGCGGGGCCTTGTATGCAACGGGCCGAGCACAATACGGGCAGTAGTTCGCATCATGGGGGATGCTCCTTTTACATCGCTGGCAGACCGGTTCTCGCCAGACATTCAATTCACCTTCGTTCTCGTCGATCACGGCAAGGCCCATCCGAGCCCCGGTCTCGATCAGTTCTACCATGCCCGGGCTCATCGTGTCCAGTTCCGACCGCTTGAACGGCGTTGGTCTTGCATCGCTCATGCCGGTACTTTCCCGCAAGGCCGATGGGCGCATGGCTTCAACGGTTTTCGGTGTTGCTTTTACCTTCTTCACCATGGTTGTTAATTGACAGAATAAAAGAAAAAAGAGAGGGGCGTGGTTTTCCCTTTGTTAGGCTTCAATGATGTTGATTGACCATGTTGCCGGGGCTTCGTGGTTAGGCATGGGCCAATTCCTTCTTGAGGATAGGTTCTGCCACCTTTCCTGCGGTCTCCACCGGAAGATCGCGGATTGCCGACGCCAATTCGTTTATGAATTTTCCTTCGCTGAGGATATCGGCAAGTGCCTTTCGGACCTGGTCACCGCGATAGTACCCCAAGCCCCATGATTCGACATCACAATACAGGACTTGGGGAAACGTCTCCTTCACCAGGGCTTTTATTTTTCCCACCATTTCGAAATACGCGTCCGTATCGATTTCAATCAGAGAGCCGCCGCCTTCCATGAAGATTCTCACAGTCGTGATTTCTTTCAGCCGGTCCTGCTCCGAGCGCGGGGAGGTCTCCCACGCTTCCCGGTCAATGCATGTGCTGGTGACTTCCGGGAAACCATCCATGAACATATTGCCGATCTTCTCTTCGATTCTTTCATACTTCTTGGGGTGGAGCTTCAACAGTTCTTCCCCGCCTTTTATAGTGATGTCGATATCCATGATCAGGCCTCCGCCTCCTCTCCGGATTCGAGAAGCAATAACATTTGATTGGCCTTCCCCCCATCTTGATCACACATCCAGCAGTATTCCCCATCAAGGAGGCACTTTATACTACCCTGGATATATTCAGCAATACAGACCGGCTCGTTGCGGTATCTTTGGAGCTCCTCGATAAACTTCGCATAATCCGCCGGAATTTCGACCTCAATCTTTACCAATTCGTTGTTTTCTGTTTTTGTTCTCATGTTTCACTCCAAGATTTTACAATGCATTTTACATTGTATATTAACTAATGCAAGGCAAATACATATATAATTTACTATGCGAATTACAATGTATGAGCCTGCAAGCCAAGGGAAAAATTGTAGTTGCCGGAAAAGCCGGTACACGGTATATCTCAATACCTGCCAAAATTGCATCCGATAGCGCGTTTCCATTCGAAGATAATGAAGAGGTTCTGATCACCAATCACCCGGATAAGAAGTGCCTGGTAATCACGAAGATCGAATGATTCTCTTGAAGAAAAATAAACCTGTTCTTACTGACAGGACCATCCCCGGGTCTCGTCCTTTATAGCAGCCCGCTCTGCCGGGGTAAATGAGATATTGAAGTAATGTCTTAACGCCGTTGTTTCGGTATGTCCCTGGGAGAGAGTGATATTGATAACTTTATCCGGGTATGCTGAGAGCAACCACGATTCCCAGCTCTTCCTAGTTGTGCGGACGGTGATCCCTGTCGGGTTTGCGCTGCCTTCACGACCTGGGAGATCCGGGAGACCCGCGCGCCTGCTCCAGCGTATAAGGTTGTCCTGCCATACGTGCGGTGACGTGGGTACTGTTGGATTTTTCAGATATTCGACCACGGCCTCCAGTCCCTTGTCCGAAAGGCAGACATTACGGGACAGCTGGGAGGCCCGGGTCTTGCCGCTCTTAATGGTGATGGTCCTGCGATCCGGGTCGAATATTGCCGGGTTCTCTGCCAGTTGCTTTACCTCTACCAATCGGAGCCCGGTATAAAGTAAGAGGTCATAGAGTGCTCGGAGTGATGGTTTCTCGATCCTGTCCCGGATCTTGTTTGCCTCATCGGGTACGAGCAACCTGGACGAATTGCATGTCAGAGCAGATGCCATGATTATTGATAGGTGCATGTAGTATTTAAAAACGTATACTTTTGTATAGAAGTATATGGTATCCTGCCCTTCATTTGCGATTCTTTTGGAATATTGATATTCCGTATTATTGAGTAACACGAAATTGTATAATCGTTATACTGAATCGCATTAAAGACAAAGAGACGTGAACCGGAAAATAAGAAAAAAGGCTGTTTTGAGAGGGGGTTAGATCATCGACCCGCCAATATACTCCACACCGGCTAATGCTCTGTTGACCCCTTTGGCTGCGGCTTTCCCGATCTTATCCGGGTCACTAAGATCAACCCCGTTGAAGGTCTGTTGGACAACGATTCCCGCATCACTGGCGGCTTTCTTTGCGGATGCCGTACCGGAAACGCCGTCCCCCATGCCTTTTGCAACAATTGCCTGCACGGATGCACCCACTGATGAGAAATCGGCACTGGTGAGCTTCGGAGCGGTAACGGCTACGAATGCCGGGGGTGTCCAGTCCGGGCCGTCTTTACTTACGACAATCATGTTCTGGATGATCGGGTTCTGCCCGCCGAAATTGACCGCCGTTGCCATGAAGTCAAGCATTTTCTGCTCGGCAACCCGGGCGATCTCCTCCGATGTGGCCCAGTGGGTGAGGTCCAGTGTTTCGAGGATAGGATAGTTCTTTTCCCGCTCTACTGTGAGGAGATTGAGGAAATCCTTGTAATATCCACCCTGCTTGTCGTACTCTGTTTTGAATGCCCCGGTGAGTTTCTGCAGGGCCTTCTCCTGTGAGTCGTACTCGGACTGGATCGATTTGGTCTGCTCAACACTACCGGGGGTTACTGCGGTTTTGCTGCCGGTTGTGCCGGACCCCGACTTTGTGCTGTTGCCGAATATAAGATCCCACTGTTCCTGTGATCCTCCCGCGGCAAGGAACGCAGAAGAATCGTAATTGAACCCGGCAGTGACGAAATCACCGGCATTTGAGTACGAATGCGCCCCGTCTCTCCATGCGTCCGAGGCGGTCTGATAATCCGCACCATTGTTCATCTCGTCCATCATAAACGAGCGTTCTTCTGAACCGGGGCTTCCTACGATGGATTTGTCTGACCAGCCGGATGGGTATGTTATAGTTTTTGTAGCGGTTGCGACTTTGTTGATGCTTTCGGTTAACTCATCGATCTTGTTTTTATAAGTCTGGACTTTTGCGCACCAATCGTCATAATCGGCCTGGTTTGTTGCAGCATCACGGTTTTTCTCAGCATCGGCAAGATCACCCATTGTCTCGATGAGTTCGATATGCACATTGTCAAGATCTTTGAACCGATCTGTTAAATTGAGGGTAGAACGCGCAGCCGCGTTGGTTGCCGCCATATCTTCTTTTGATTGTTTGGTCATCCACTCATTGAATACATCGGCATAAGATTTTCCGTTGGGGAATAGCCCCTCATCTTCGAGAATGCGTTTGGAATAAAAGCCGTTGGGATCGGCAAGTGCCGCTGTGACCATCGCATCCCGTGACGCTTTATTCACGTTGATCGCTGCAGAACCTATCCTTGCACCGGCTATGGTGATGCTATCCGCAATACTGGCCCATGCATTTTTACATTCTTCAATATTTTTCAAGTCCTGTTGAGAAAAGGCCGGTGTCGAGCTTTGGTAAGATTTGAGTGCTTTGTCAGAGTCATTAATCATATCCGCAAGGTTGGACCATGACCGACCGAAGATCTCCCGGGCTGCAGCATCTTTTTCTTGAGCTGATGGCATCTCGTTAAGTTTGATGAGGATATTCTGTAAGAGTGTATCACTATCGACATAGTCTCCATTTAGATTCTTAACAGAGATTCCTATAGCGGCCATCTGTTGACGAAGTTCATCACCCGAAGTACCAGTGTCGGTGATCCGGCTGTTTAGGAACGTGAGAGATGAAGTTAATGAGTCAAAACTCGTTCCTGTTGCAATACAGGCCGAACGCCATTTCTGAGTGGCGTCTGTCGACATACCCGTGACATTTGAAAAATGTTGGATCTCTTCCTGGAGTTTCTCGGCTTTTCCGACAGTCAGATCAAACGCTTTTTCTAAAGCGCCTAATGCGGTCTGTCCTGCAATCATGAGAACGTCGAACTGTGCCGCTGTGCTGGCAAGCCCCCCTATCAAACCGGATGAGTCCAGACCGATTTTTACCCAGAGACTTCCAATTACCTCATCGTTTGCCATTATGGATCATCTCACTGGACAGAAGCGGTTGCCGACGTTGGGACATCGTCAACTCTGGCCCAGCCAGATGTAATAAACGCCTTTGCGAACTCTTCGAAAAGTCCATACATTCCGTTTGAATTCGGATCCTGCAGGTACTTCAGTATCATATCAGATGTCTTTTTCACATCGATAAATGCAAAAGGTGTAGCAGAATATCCAAAGGAGTCGAAAGTATTGTCACGGAAAACATTCACAAGACGCCCATCAGGTAGTTTTCTTTTTAATCCACCCCACATAAAGGCACACGCGATCCGAACGCCTCTTGTTTCTGGCCTGAAAAGTCGGGAGATTCCAATTCCCAACAAGCTTTCAATTGCCACGACATCCGGCGCGTCGAACTGTAGGAAAAATTGTTCCCCTCCAATGTTGATGGGATGCGGTCCCCGTTCGATTTTAGTGTTCGACTGGTTTTTCATCTGGTTGTTTTTTTGACTCGCTGTTTTTGCCATTATATCATCACCTCATTCTTCTTCGCCTCTTTTGCGAAGATCGTCGAGAATTCCGGGTTCTCATCGCAGAATTTCTTAAACGCTGCAGCCGCCTCTTTAAATTTCGGGAGTAGTGTTTTCAATTCAGCGAGAGTCCGATCCGAACATTCCTTCCGCTCTTTGTCGGTGAGACCGGGCGTGAGCGGTGTTGCCGCGCTGGTTACCTCACAAAGACGGATATGCATTTGGTACATCACCATAACGTCGAACAGGTGCGCCCCAAATATCATCGTAGACGATGCCATCATCTGCCTGATCGTCGCATCCTGTTTTTTTATGAGATCGTCCATCCGGGAGATCTCTTCTTTTGGGATTGTGATCATTGACATGGTTTTTCCTCGTTAACTTTAGGTAAATGTGATTGAGCTCCGCCGTTGAAGTACCTTAATTAAGGAGACGGCCTCATCGCTCCCGTGCTATTTTTATCCCCCACTCCTGCCAGATACGCGGCCCGAACTTCGGGGTAATCGTCAAGGACCCGGAGAATCGCCTCTTTGATCCTCTCCCATTCTGCCGGGTCGAATACCTGGTAAAATCCTGATAATTTTGAGAGTGTGACATCAAGATCCTCGAGTGTCTCCCCTATCGCAACACCCGCATCAGGATCTTTATTCACCGCCTCGATCAGCGGGCCAACATTGTCAACCCACCACCGGATCGATGGGTCCTGGCCGTGCTCACTTCTCTCCAAAGTTCTGATTCTCTGAACAAGATGGTTGATTGTAGTCACCTCATCACACCCCATCCGCATTGACCGATGACGGCGTTTGTGCTTCCATGCGGGCAAAGACACGCCGCTCGATCTCCCGGTATCTTGGATCGGCGAAACAACGGGATACTCCCCCAGGGCTGAGTAGGTCCGAATTATCCTCTTCGAACGTGGGCCATACTTCCAGGACGATTGCGGTTATGGCTGCCATTTCCTCATCAAAATCGGGAGGAACTATAGGGTTCTGTTTTTCCAGCGATGCCAGACGTTTGGAGAGGTTGATGATCTTGCCCTCACTCATGATCGGGCCCTCCGGTCACGAATATGACGGGCCTGCCGTACGAGATCCGGATCGAGATGGTCCGTATTCCCCCCAAGGATCTCACGGGCCCGCCGATCGATCTCCTCATCGCTCATCCAGCTTACCGGATTGACCTCCGGCTGTGCTGCAGGTGCGAGTGCCTTTACCCGGCTTTTTAGGTTTTCCAGGCGGGTCATAATCCCGAGTCCTCCTCATCGATGTTGACACAGACGGAGTTGCGCTGCTCCGCGGGTGACATGAACGATTCTGCCGGGTGATCCTTGTCGTACACAATAACGCTGCCCTGCCTGCCAATACCGAGTGTCGGGTTCCTGCCGTTGTCCGGTATGCAAACCAGGACCGCGTTGCCTCCGTTCTGCTCTGCGAGCTTTTCAGCCCGCTTTTTTAGTTGCTCGATGGTTCTGCTCATTCTCGTTGCCTCATTTTCTCCAGTTCTTCAATCCTCTTCTCCAGATCCTCAATCTCGTGGTCTTTCAACAGGGAGCTGTACACCTGAAGGACCTGCACGAGCGCCCGGATGTGGGAGAGCTTCGCGTTGTCCGAACTCTGCATCTTAAACCGCGTACCGCTCACCCGTTTGTGGAGCTGTCGGATCGTCTGGCTGGATAAGCGGAGGACCTGATCGCGTGTGAGTGGCTCCGCATTTTTTCCAAGAGCGTTGGTGTTTCCTTCGTTATTCTCGTTTTTTTCTGTGGTTTTCATCTGATTTTACCTCCGAATATGTCCCTTATCGGATAATTTTGAGATATGCCATGACTCCAGTACTCCGACATTTTCGAGCCATACCCCCCATATATATTTTGTACTTTGTACTTTTCCGTGTGCGAGAGTGAGAAAAAAAATAAGGAGTACTTGGAGCCAGAAAAAGCCATCATAAAATCCCCACTGGCTCAGGTTTTACGTCGTTGTAATTGCCATTCCAAGAGTACGGGCCCTGGTAAACCGGGAGGTTATGCTTCCGTTCACCGATTCGCATTGATGTTTTGGTGGGAGTCAGTTTGTACGCTTGGAGATCCCGGGTAAACTTGTTTTGAGAGGGGATCCTTTTTCTCGGATCTATGTGTTCGCTGTCACAAAATTTCTGATACTGTTCAAAGAATTTTTTCCGGTCGAACATGGCGATCTCGGAAGCTCTGGCACTTTCGGTCATCATGTCCCGGATGAACTGACAGAGCGGGTCTGCTGCCATGCTCCAGCGTTCCATAACTCCTTCAGCATCGCGGTTGACGGTAAGCCTGCCCTTTTCCCGGATGGTGACGATGGCCTTTAAAACGAGGTTAAGGAATCCTGTGTACATCTCCGTGGTGAACATGCGGGTCGTGAAGGTATCGTCAACCTCATAGGAATAGGGGAACGATACATACTCCCACCGCTCCCAGAATGCCGCGTCATACTTCACATCGTCAGGGTATTTCGGCGGGTGATTGCAGGTAAAGACATGCGGACACGTAACCATGCCCTTATAGGACTGCCTACCCTTCCGTTCGATGTTGTGCCGGCAGGATCCCGTAAACGCTTTGAATGTCCCTACGTTCTCCAGCGGAATCTCGGAAAGGTCATCGTAGATATTGAGCACTTTACCCTCCAGATCCCCGGCAACAAAACGATCATCGCATAGGGACTGGAGGGAGCGTGACGATATTTGCTCACTCCCGAAGAATCCGGTTAAAAACTCAATGTATGTGCTTTTCCCGGCGTTCGGTTCTCCCTGGACGATGTATGATTTCTTGTAAGTGGTCTGGAGCTGGGTCTGGAGGATTGCCTGGGCTGCGATCTGAATCAAGAGCGGCACGTCTTCCGGTTCGACCCATGAAAGCAGGAGATCCCGGACTGCATCGGTTTTTATCAGAGGGTTGTAGGTGACAGGAATACGATAGGTAAACAAATGTTGTGGACCGTGGGGAAGTAGTTCCCCCTTCCCCGTTTCTGCATCAAGTTTTAAGATGCCGTTCTCCAGCGGGATCATATCCTTGACCTGATTAAACGGGTATTCGAGCCGGGGACTGGTGGCAAGCAGGTATGCGAGTATGTCCCTGGTGTCCCGGGTTATGCTGCATTTCGCACCAGTCTCTTCGATGATAATGCGGATCGCCTGCTCCAGATCCCCCGCGTTCTCCCGATAGATGCCGCGCTCCTTGTCGTAAACAAAGAGTGTTTTGTTGAAGCTCACGGTGTTGAACTGCTCGTGTAAATCATCAGCGATAGCGGGATGCTGGAGATGCGCTACTCCGGTGCTGCTCGTAGTGGTGAACCTGTCAAGACGAGCCTGTTCCTGATTAGCTAGTTTGTCCCGTTCCATCGTCTCGTATCGCTCATGGATCTTTGGATCACGGACTGCCTGAGTGAGTGTATCTCGCAGAAGGTCCGCTTCCATCAGGTCATACCCATTAGGGAGACGCTGTAATTTTTCGAGAGCATTACATAGGGACCGTTGATCCATGACCGCGATCTTTTCATCAGGATAATCCGGGTGCTGCCAGTCCGGGAGTGCTTCGCTATGCTTTGCAGGTATTGACGCTGTCGGGGGTAATTGTGCTGCCTTGAGTGCGGCATATAAGAGATCCTTGTCGGGTATATTCCCCAGTCTGTTCATTGCCCGGAAGCGTATGAGCTCATCCCGGGTCATGCCGGTAAATCTCCCGAAGTTCGCAGGTATTGTCGGTGATGTGGGTATCCCTGCTGCCGCCATTGCCGCATTAAGACAGATGGTTTGCGCCGGGGTGAGAGATGCCGATGATGCTTTTCGATATTCCGACAATTCCATTGGTGACATTTCGGCAAGCATCGCGGAAAAACGCTCAAGTGCATCTTCTGATTCTCTCTGCTTTACGATTATGTCGAAATGCGGATCGCATGTTTTTATGGTGGGTTGTCGTGCGGGAATCACTTCTGACATGCAGGTGTCCTCCGTGCTAAAACCATTCTGCTCTGGAGATAATCAGCTGCAACATCGCCAGAGATAGCGCGGATCTGGGCCAGCGTCCACGCTCGGAGCCGCGGCGGTAAATACTGGATGTGAGTGATTACATCTTGCCATTGGCCGGCAGTTGTGATCCGTCCGGCTTCGATGGTGTCAACAATTGCCTGGGCTGTTTGGCCGGGGTTGTTTGCGAGGTGGATCATAGTTCCCCCGCCAGTAAAAGGTCCTGAATGGATCGGCAGTCATCAAGGTGTAAAATATCCCGTATTCGAGCAACCTGCTCTTGGGATAATTTTTCGAGATCACCATTTACCGCGTTAAGCAGTATCAGTATGCCGGCCACATGTTCCGGCATAAATGTTTCAGGAGAGAGCAGGGCATCCATGCTGTTCCCTCTCCTGTTCCGCACGCGTTGGTGCAATATTTACACGGTGGGTCTCAATGAGAAACCTTGATACATCCCGCAGACCGCTTTGGTGCTCAAATGCTTCGAGCGCGGCCCGTGTGACAGTAGGTGGAGATTGTGCCGAACTCACGGCCCCACTCCTGCCCCCGGGGTATTTTCAGCACGATTGAGTAACCGGGTGACGACATCCTCATAGGATTCGTTGAATCTGCCATGCTCTCCGAGACGTTGCACAGTTGATTTATGAAGGGCGATTGTAGTCGTATCGCGTTCCATAAAAGATATAATACATACAAATATTATATACCAAAGAGAAGTGGTATATACTACCAAAGATAATACTATCAATAAAGGTGGTTTCTATTATGGTAAAATCGGGACCTCACGTTCAAAGAAAGAATCCGGCAACATTTGATAGAGATATGAACCTCCCAATAAACCAAAGTAAAATCCTAATTCATATCGCACTAAACGGTCCAATAGATGCATATCGCACAAGTAAAGACTTGAAGTTCCCCCTCACCACAACCCAATTGGGTTTTAAAACATTGACGGATGATGGGTTAATTCGATTAAAAGATATCGTAAAAGGAAAAACCGACCAAAATAGGAAGATTTACGATCTCTCACCAAGAGGTTTTTGTTTTATCACGGAATTTTTTTTGAAAAAAGAATCCCCCGTGTCATATGACAAATTGAGAGAATTCCTTGATCGTCATTGTGATCTCTTTCCCGATCTATTAAAAAAATGGGACTTTTATATCAATCATTCAAGGGATTTTTTTTCCCGCGTTCCCACTTATCAGGAACAATCTTCGTATTTGATCAATACACCTGATATTTCTACAAGTATTTGGTGCGATGTGTTACGTAGCACATGCCTTTCGGTAAATAATCATTATCGTTGGTTTGGAAGGGATGTCACAGTAGAGGAAATCTGTAGTCAGTATAAAGACACACTATCAGATGAATTATATCAGAGTCAGATCGACGACCGGCATACCGATGGATTCGTTTATGCTTTAAAACAGGATGAGGAGATATGGAGTGAATTAGTTCCGAAGATACAGTCACTTATTGAAGATTACGAGAAAAGAATTGTACAATTTGAGAAAATATTAAGATAAAAATGTAATATACTTTTTTATACCTGTCGTTTCCTCCATTCGGCATACGCGATTAGGTCATCCATGTTGCCCATAAGGTTCTGGACAATACCGATCTCACGCATGGCCTCCGCCGATAGCGGCGAGTTGCACCGGACGCATGTATAAAATCCCTTTTGGTTCAGCATCCCACACCTGGGACACTTGACCGGGTCGAGCGGCCTCTCGCCAGCGGGGACCTCTACCTCAGCCAGCCCGGCCTTATTCAGGATCTTTGCCTTGACATCCGCCCCGCTCAGGTGGATGTACGTTGCCGGCATGGTGGAAGATTTCGCCCAGCCGAACATGATCCGGAGCTCCATCTCAGTAAAACCTTCCCGGGCCCGGTCGGTTGCCCTGGCGTGCCGGAATGCGTGGGGATGTACCCGGGTTGTCACACCAGAGTTGCGCTGGATGACCTTGCAGAGATTTTGCACGGTCCGTTCATTCAGCCTGCGGGATCCGAACCCATACCGGGAATACGTGAGGAATACAGGAGCACCAGGATCCTCTTTCTTTGGGTGAGCGGCGATCCATGCCTGGAGTTCCGGGACACAATCAATCAACCAGTTCTCACGCTCCCCGGTTTTCCCGTTTATCTTGACATTCCCGCCATACTGATCAAACTTGATCGCGCCAAGGTTCAGGGACAGCGCTTCGTCAAGCCGGCAGCCGGTATCCCACATGAACTTGATCAGCGCCTTATCGCGGACCGTATCGCAGGCATCGACCAGCCTCTGGATCTCATCCCGGGAAAGCGGGTCCGGGAACTTGATCTTTGGTTTCTGCATACGCTCATCGGCGGGGAAGAACTCTCGCTCTTTGGCGGGGTCGATGAACCGGAAGAAGATCCGGAGCTCGATCATATCGCCCTGGAGCGTGCGGGGGGAGACGGTTTTCCTACGATAGATAATGTAATCTTCGAGGTCCTCTTTGGTGATGGTACGGGAATCCTTGAAGTCCATGAATTTGAGCAGGTAATATACCCGCCAGGTCTTGTCCTGGATACTGGACGGTTGTAGTTGCCTGAGCTCCTGCTTGCGGATATACGATACCAGGATTTCACGGTTGACCGGATCGATTTGCGGTAACCGTTTCAGGTAATCCTCTTCCATTGATACCTAGTGGGTTATGGAGGTATATATTACGCCATGTTATTGCGTAAGGTTCAGGGCCTGGTCTCGCAGGAGTTCTTGGGTTCGAATCCCATCCCTCGCATTTTTTGGTTTTTCTCACTAACACGTAACTTATATAAACGGGAGTCAAGTATTACTGTAACACTACACT
>Ga0116171_10004609_pt1 | contig 12358 bp, 12 predicted proteins | sample AD_JPNHW2_MetaG_FD_89798 | JGI IMG/M metagenome (GOLD analysis project Ga0116171, IMG submission 89798) | Active sludge microbial communities of municipal wastewater-treating anaerobic digesters from Japan - AD_JPNHW2_MetaG | ecosystem: Engineered > Bioreactor > Anaerobic > Digestate | place...
ATAAGACACACTTTTCCTGTAAAATTTCATTAACAAAACTGGGGAGGCTGCCAGATAGATTTTAGATAATCAGAAGTTACTGCCGAAACGTATTCGGGCAAATCGTATTCCTGAAGAAGTGTAAAATTGTCGAAATGGACGAAAAAATATTGTCGAATTACCGGCGTGCCACAGCAATTGCAGGTGCAGAATGGTGAGCAGTCGTCGCCATCGTGGTGGTGGTGATGCGTGGTTTCTCCCAATTCAGTCTTTGCTGTATGACTTTGTAATGGTTGATCGATGCATGGCAACGATGTGAGAAAGACAATGTAAACAGACAGTATGCAGCAAAAAAATCTCATCCTCTTATTTTACATCAGCAAATATAAGAGGATGAGCGAAATAAAACGATTGTATTATGAAATATTTAGAATTCCTTTAAATTCTGTTTGTTTTCAAGGAATTGTTTGTGCCGTTTCTCCATTTCTCTAAGTTGCTGCTCAAAGAGTTGCATCATATCTTCCATGGATCTTGGTTGAGATTTTCCATCGATTTTTCCACCTTTTTTTACCGACGTGCTGTCGTTTGGATTATTGAAAACGTTACCAAACATGTCGTCAAAATTTCTGAAACTAAACGTAGTGGAATCATTTTTATCGAACTGATGAAACTGATGCATTTCTCCGAAGCGTTTCATCATGAGCGAATCCTGATTCGAATTGAAATGACCGAAAGGATCGGCAAACATTTTGTCAAAGTCCTCAAAAAACGATTTGCCATTAAATGTACTGTCATTGAGGAAATTAAAGTCCGGACCAAAAAATCCGGAGAAATCTTTGCCCGAAAAATTTTTCATCAAAGTCGAGTCTCCAGAATAACTGTATGTATAAACCGAATCAAATTTGATCAGATTTCCTTTTTCATCGTACTCGCGGGTAACTTTTGAGTTTTCCTTGGGTAAATTTTGCTTTTTTACAGGATTCTGAGCCATTAAGCTGATTATAAGGCTCATATTCAGGATCGATAAAAGAACAAAACGTTTCATACAATCAAGTATTTAAGTTTTTTCCAAAAATAATTCAAACTAGAAAATCTGAGTTATAAAAAGTATTAAAACTGCTTAAAAATCCCAAAATAAGCGAGCAAATACAATGTTTTCAAGCAAGTCAATAATTTGATAAATTCGTTTATCTTTATTCAAAAGATTAAATCGTGCAATGGAAAGCATTTCGGTAAAAAAATCGATTGATGAAGCCAGACAAATTACGGCGCTTGAAATTGGTGGGATGCTTGTTTTGGAGAATTCAGATGAGTTGAAAACCAGGTTAATTGAGGCATGTCAAAAGCTAAACAAGAAAATTGTGGTGACTATAAAAGATGTCATAGATATCGATATTTCGTGCATTCATCTTATTCTGGCTTTTATCAATTACCTCGACGATAATCATATTTCCTACGCATTTGATTGGCATTTAGACGAAGATCAGAGCGTGTTGCTTGAAAATGTTGGTTTTAGTAATGAATTATTTTTGAATTAGATATGCCTAAGCAAATATTAATTGCTGATGACTCCCAAAGTATTCGAGAAATTCTGGCATTTTCGCTTGAAAGGGCCGGATATTCGGTTTTGGTTGCCAGCGACGGAATGGAAGCCTACAATCTACTGGATGGAAGAGCGGTAGATCTGTTATTGACAGACTACTATATGCCTAATGTAAACGGACTTGAGCTGATAATCAAGGTTCGGCAGCTCGAAGCCTACAAATATTTGCCAATTTTAGTGCTTACAACCGAAAAGCAAACCGAATTTATAGCTGAAGCCCGCGACGCGGGTGCAACTGGCTGGTTGTTGAAGCCATTTAGTACGGAGAAACTTTTGCAAACCTTGAGAAAAGTTATCAGGTAATGAATTCTTTTTCTGAAAAATTTAGAATCGAAGTGGGCGAGTTTTGTGAACGACTCGAATCCGGATTGCTTCAGCTCGAGCAAAATGCTGATAATCAGCAGATAATTGCCGAAATTTTCAGAATCATGCACACAATGAAGGGTAGCGGAGGTATGTTCGGATTTGACCTGATTAGCGATGTAACGCACGACCTCGAGTCACTTTTCGAAATTTTCAGATCAGGAAAGAAAGCGGTTGATTCAGAGGTGATAAGTTTTACCTTGAGATCAGTCGATAAAATTAAGGAGTTGCTCGTTGAAGATCCGGGAAAAGAGCATTACGATATTGCAAATGCACTGAAAGCTGAAACACAACAACAAATTGCCCGATTTTCAGAAGAATTAGCTGAAAAAAAAGATGGCAAGGTAGATAAAGCAGACGCTAAAACTGTAGCAGATAAAAACGCGACAACCTATTTCATCTCATTTATCCCCGACGAGAATGTACTGAAAGACGGAACAAATCCGCTTTATCTGATTGATGAACTGAACGTGCTGGGCGAATGCAATATACAGGTTTCACTCGACAGGCTGCCTGAATTGCGGGAGATTGATCCTACAAAATGCTACGTTAATTGGTATTTGTTTATTGCCACTACAGAAAGTGTTGATACTCTGAAAGAAGTTTTTTTGTTTGTGGCAAGCAAATCGGAAATAGTTATCGAGAAGATTTCGAATAAAAATATAATTCACAATGAAGCGCTTTTAGCCACATATTTAAACGCCAGAGACAATAATTTGCCTTGGGAAATACACGACGAACCCGAAAGCGAACATGCCAATGATGTTTTAAGCCAAATAGCCGAGCCAAAAGCGCTTCTGAAAACAGAGCACGAGATTGGGAAAAAAGATGTATTTGGGCAAACAGTAGTTGATTCGGTCCGGGTTGATTCGGTTAAAATCGATCGGTATATGAACTTGGTTAGTGAGTTTATTACTGCCCAATCTCGACTCGATCAATTGGCCTCCGTTTTAAAAAATCCCGAACTGAATTATGTAGCCGAAACCTGGGCAAAGCTAAACCGCCAGCTGCGCGATAATGCTTTTGAAATGAGCCTGATTCCTCTGCAAAGTCTGGAAGTTCGGTTCAAACGATTGGTTTTCGATTTATCTAAAACCTTGAATAAGGAAATTGAATTAGTAACAGAAGGACTTGAAACAGAGTTGGATAAAAACATCATCGAGAACCTAACAGAACCATTGCTTCATTTAATCCGGAACTCAATTGATCATGGTATAGAATCAAAAGCAAGCCGGCTTGCGGCAAAGAAAAATGCGGCGGGAAAAATAGCAATAAAGGCTTTGACAATAGGAAGTTACGTTCAGATAGAAATTGAGGATGATGGCGAAGGACTGAATGTGGAAAAAATCAGAAATAAAGCGATTGCAAAAGGTTTTATCTCGCAAACCGAAAAAATAGACAAAGAAGAATTGTTTCATCTTATTTTTGAGCCAGGGTTCTCAACTTCCGAAGAATTAACCGATATTTCCGGCCGTGGAGTCGGACTGGATGTTGTGCAAAAGGCCGTTCAAAATATGAGAGGAGTTGTTGAAGTTGCATCAGAAGAGGGAATGTTTACCAGGTTTGTCATAAGACTTCCTCTTTCGCTGTCGATTATAGATGGTTTGCTAACTAAAGTTGGACGCAGCTATTTTGTAATTCCTTCGGCAGTTGTTCGAAAATTGTATGCCGTAGAACGAATTCAGCTAAAAAAAGAATTCAGGCAGGTTGTTGAATTTGAGGGAGTTCAATTTCCTTATTTAAATTTAACGGAAGAGTTTGAGCCTGCTATGCCTGTGCCTGAAGAGCAGCAATTGGTAGCAATCTCATACGGAAATCATACTTTTGGGCTGATTGTGGATGAAATAGTTCGTGAATATCAGGCTGTTATTAAACCTTTGGGCCGGATGCTGAAGGCACACGATATTTTCTCAGGAGCAAATATTCTAGGTTCCGGCGATCTGGCATTGGTGATAGATACAAATAAATTGATTCAGAAATATTCGTAAAATATGGCATCAGAAATCATATATGGGCTCGATTCGTACTTCACATTCAGAATTGGAGGTGAGTTGTTTGCCGTGAATATAGGGCAAATCACAAAAATTCTGGAATACACAGAAGCGACAAAGGTGCCGAATTCCCCGCGTTATTTTAAGGGTATCATAAACCTGTTCGGAGAGGTAATCCCGGTGTTCGATGGCCGACTTAAATTTGGCTTTCAGGAGGCCGAAACGATATCGCGCGAAACCTGTATTTTGATTCTTGTTTTTGAAATGGATGGGAATGTTGTGAGCTCGGGAATTATTGTCGATTCGGTAGAAAAAGTTATGCCTTTGTCGCCGGAGGAAATTCAGCCCGCGCCGAGCGTTGGCAAAGGTTTTAATAATGAGTTTATTCATGGAATTGCGAATATCAATGGTGAGTTTGCAATTATTCTGAATCTGGAAAAGATATTTTCGGAAGAAGAAATTGAGATTATAGCGTCAGTGTAATGCATTAATTAAAAAGAGCTTATGAGATTTGTTGACTTAAAAATCCGCACAAAACTAAGTATCGCTTTCGGAATATTGGTTTTAACAGCAATTCTTATGTCGGTTGATATCATTGTTTCACTTTCTTCATTTGGGAAAAAAGTAACACTGTTTACAGACGAGTTTTTGCCCCAGTTGAAACTTTCTAACAGCATTGGGCGAGAAACAAACCAGATAGCCTTTAACATGGAGGGGTATTACCTTACAGGTAAGCCTGAATATTTCGAAAAAGCAAAAAGAGAGCTCGATTCACTAAAGTTCTCACTCGACAGAGGTGAAGAACTGCTTCAAAACTCTAAAAATCTTGACAAACTTGAAGAAAGTATAAGTGAGGCCAAAGTACTTATTCCGGAGCATGAACAAAATGCGATGATGGCCTTCAAATTGTTTCAGGATATCGATTTGCTGTCTGGAAAAATAAACGCAACTCAGGAGAAATCAAATACAGCAAGGAAAAAAGCAACTGCAAAAGAAACATTGGAAGCAAATACATTGAGTTCGGTGTTGGCAGAAAAAAACAAACAGCTTGATGAATTAAAGGCTAAAGACGAAGCAATTTTAGCCAAATTGAAACAGGCTTCAGAGAATTTGGACGGATCTGTAGTTGATTATACTACAAAAGTTGCAGGCGGTTTTAATTCAGCCATGCGCTATTCGATGATGATAACTTTTATAATTGCCCTGGCTGCGCTGATTTTTGCACTTGTTGGTATCGTTTATATCTCGAAGGCAATTGTTTATCCGCTGGTTAAAGGCATCGAATTTACCCACAACTTATCAAAGGGAGATTTAACAATTAAGTTAGGTTTGAACCAAAAAGACGAACTTGGCGTGCTCGGGAATAACCTGCAAAACATGAACGATCGTTTTCGGGAAATTATAACATACGTGGCGTCAACCGCCGAAAATTTATCGGCAGCAAGTCATGAATTGAGCTCAACTTCACAAACTGTATCGCAGGGTGCTTCGGAACAAGCCTCGTCGGCAGAAGAGGTATCTGCTGCCATTGAGGAGATGGCGGCAAACATTCAGCAGAATAGCGAAAATGCAAAAATTACAGAGCAATTAGCCTCAAAAGCCGAGCACAATGTTGTTATCGGCAGCAAAAAGGTAACAGAAACAGTGAAGGCAATGCGAGAGATTGCGGAAAAAACGTCGATTATTGGAGATATCGCATTTCAAACCAATATATTGGCTTTAAATGCAGCGGTTGAAGCCGCCCGCGCTGGCGAACATGGCCGTGGGTTTGGTGTGGTGGCTGCTGAAGTTGGAAAACTGGCAGAACGAAGTAAAATTGCCGCCCTGGAGATAGAAAAACTTACGAAAATGAGTGTTAAAAATGCTGATGAAGCAGGTCGGTTGATGGAGGAAATAGTGCCGGAGATTCAACGTACATCGCAGTTGGTGCAGGAAATTTCGTCGGCCAGCAGGGAACAGGGAACAGGAGCCGATCAAATAAATTCGGCCATTCAGCAATTAAATATGGTTACGCAGCAAAATGCAGCGTCGTCTGAAGAATTATCGACCAATGCAGTTGAGCTGTCGGCGCAGTCGGAAAAGATGAAAGAGGTCATCGCGTTTTTCAACATTGGACGAGAACCGCTGAAGTTTGCCAAGCCCGAAGTTGAACTTCCTCAGGTTGAGATTCCGAAAGAAAATGAAACCTCTGAAATAAAAAAAGGCGTTGTTATAGAACTTGACGATTTGGATAGTAGCGACGACGATTTTGAACGATTTTGAAATTTGACGTAAACGTGAGAGCAGATTTTCTCGAAATATCAGACGAGCTTTTTGCACAAGTCGGTAAACTGATTACCGAGCGGTTTGGTATAAAAATGCCTGCCGATAAAAAGACTATGTTTCAGGCTAGACTGCAAAAGCGTTTGCGGGAATTGAATATAAGCTCATTTGATCAGTATGTCAGTACGTTATTCGATGGCGATGAGACAACAGCCGAATTTGAACTTCTGTCTGATTATATTTCGACCAATAAAACCGAATTTTTCAGGGAAGAGGATCATTTTAAGCTGTTGAGTGAACTAGTCATTCCCGGATACCTTAAGAACATTAGATTTTCGGCAAGAGAAAACTTTAGAATATGGTCGGCGGGTTGCTCCAGTGGTCAGGAGGCCTATTCAATTGCAATTCAAATTGAGGAGTTTATTCGTTTTAGCGGAATAAAGTTCAATTATTCGATTGTGGCCACCGATATTTCTCAGCGAATGCTAAAACAGGCTAAAGAAGCTATTTACCCGATGGCACAGGTCGATAATATTCCTTTGGAAATTAAAAAGCGTTACATGCTGAAAAGTAAAAATCCAGAGGAAATGAAAATAAGAATAGTAAAAGAACTTCGGGAGAAATTGACTGTCGCGTACCTGAATTTGATGGATTTGAAATATCCGTTTACCGGCGAATTTGATGTCATTTTTTTAAGAAATACGCTAATCTATTTTGAACCAGTTGTTCAGCTTGAAGTACTAAGTAAAATATTGGATTGCCTCAAGCCTGGCGGGTACCTTTTTATAGGGCATTCGGAGTCAATCATCAATTTGTCGCTGCCAATAAAAGCGGTGGCTCCAAGCATTTATTTCAAACTAAAAAATCGGGATGATGAGTAATGACAATATCGTTAATGAGCTGAAAGAGTGCAGAAAAAAGGTTTCACAGCTTCAGAACGAAAACCAGGAATTATTACTTGAATTGCACAGTGTGAACGAGAAGCTTCGAGACTCGGAACAACTCAAGGGACATTTTATCAGCAACGTCTCAAATGAGATTATTAATCCTTTTTCCAGTATTGTAGCCATATCTCAAGGCATAAAGCAATTGGACGATAGTGAAATGAATAGCGCTCGGCACATGGCCGGCTTAATATTTGAAGAAGCCTTTCATCTCGATTTCCAGCTGAAGAATATATTTGCGGCGGCGCTAATTGAAGCAGGAACAGAAACTATCCGGAATTCGGTCTTTAATTTAGCAGACTTAATCGGGGATGTAGAAAATTATTTTTCCGGACTGCGAGCGAAAAACGACATTCAGTTTTTGTTGAAAAAGGATGGCACTGCTGTTGACTTCATTTCAGATAAGGAAAAGCTGGCTATGATTCTCAAGAATTTGATCAGCAATGCAATAAAGTACAGTCCTGAGCACTCGATTATTGAAATATCTTTCAGGTTACAATCCGGTATATTGGAAATTTCTGTTTCTGATTCAGGAAAGGGAATTCATGCAGCAGACAGAGACTTGATTTTCGATAGGTTTAAGCAACTCGACGAAAAGATAAACTCGATAAATACAGGGCACGGCTTGGGATTGTCTGTTGTAAAAGCCTATGCAGAAATGTTAGGCGGAAGCGTTGATTTGTCGGATAATTTAAATGGCGGAACAACTTTTATAGTGAAAATACCCCAAGGAGATGCAGATGGGAAATGGGAAGAACTGGATGATTTCATTTTTGACTCAGAATCAAAGTACTGATGAACTTAAAGGCATCAAATCATTTTTTTCTACACCCATCGGCGATTTTTATAAGCAAAGATCCTACATGGGTAACAACGGTGCTGGGGTCGTGTGTCGCTGTGTGTTTCTTTGATACAAAAAGAAAATTTGGCGGGATAAACCATTTTATGATGCCTTATTGGAATGGATTTGGCTTGGAATCGCCTAAATACGGGAATGTTGCTATAGAACAGTTGTTCATGAAAATGCTTGATTTTGGCGCAGAAAAAGAAGATATTGTATGTAAAATATTTGGGGGTTCAGAGATGCTGGCACCTAATAATTCAGTGTTCAATGTCGGAAAAAGAAATATTGAACTTGCGTTTCGGGTTGTTGATGAACTTGGTATTTTAGTCGCAAGCTCCAGTACAGGCGGCAAACAGGGACGGAAGATTCATTTTAATACAGAAACAGGCGAAGTGTTGCAAAAGTATTTAGTTAAGGGTAATTTAAGCGAAGCAAATGATCGGAAAAACTAAAGTTTTAATTGTAGATGATTCTGTTTCAGTGCAAAATGTGCTTCGGAAAATATTGTCAGGCGATCCGGATATTGAGGTAATTGGTACGGCCACAGACCCTTATGAGGCAGTTTCGAAAATTGCTGAAATTTTGCCTGATGTGATTACTCTGGATATAGAAATGCCGCGCATGGACGGATTGACGTTTCTCAGCAAACTGATGAAACAACATCCCATTCCTGTAGTTGTCATTTCTTCTTTTGCCGATGAGACGTCGGATAAAGGAATCAGGGCACTAAAACTGGGAGCAAAGGAAATAATTCCAAAACCTAAGCATGCGACGTTAGAAGCACTTGATGAATACAGCATAAAAATTATAGATGCAATTAAGGCTGCTGCCTTGTCAAATAAGCGGGCAGGCATTTTAGTAAAACCAGGCAAAATCTCAAGTCAACACATTTCGGCCAACTTGGCATCGGATACGAGTTTATTTAATGAAAGGAAAGCTTCTCAAAAACTAATTTTGATAGGAGCATCAACAGGCGGCACGGAAGTGATTTCGAAAATGCTTAAAGGTTTGAGGAAGGATTTGCCCGGAATATTAGTCGTACAGCATATGCCAGGCGAGTTTACCAGAGCATTTGCAAGCCGATTAAATTCTGAATGTGAATTGCTTGTAAAAGAAGCTGAAAATGATGATATTGTGAGAGATGGATGTGTGTACATTGCCAACGGATTCAACCATCTGACTACAGTTAGTGAGAACGGTTATTTCAAATGTAAGTTGGAAATAGGAGCATTGGTCAACAGGCATCGGCCCTCGGTTGATGTGCTTTTTTCGTCGGCAGTGAATTTTCAGGCTGAAAATATTGTGGCAGTATTGCTCACCGGTATGGGCGCTGATGGGGCCAGGGGGCTCCTGGAGTTAAACAACAAGGGAGTCCGAACTTTTGCGCAGGACGAGAAGTCATGTGTTGTTTTTGGGATGCCTAAAGAAGCAATTAAATTGGATGCAGCACAGAAAGTTGGCAGTCCAGATGATTTGATTAATTGGTTAAATTCTATATTTTAATTAAATGGCAGATAGTATTCAGGGATCAAAAATTTTGGCAGTGGACGACGTCCAGTTAAACCTCGATTTAATGAAGGAAATTTTATCGGGAGCGGGCTATCAGATTGCCACTGCAATCAATGGTAAATCGGCAATTGCAAAGGCTAAAGCTAATAAATTTGACCTGATACTGCTCGATTTGGTGATGCCGGATATCGACGGATTTGAGGTATGTTCTGTTTTAAAGTCAAATCCACTAACTCACGATGTTCCGGTAATTTTCCTGACTGCAACAAAAGAAAACGACAATATAACCAAGGGTTTCAATCTTGGCGCGGTTGATTATATTCCAAAGCCGTTCAGTAAGGAGGAGTTGTTGGCAAGAGTTAATCTTCACCTGACGCTTAGAAAATTTCAACAGGATTTGATTCGCTCTAAAGAACAGGCAGAAGCAATCGCTCAGGCAAAAGCAATGTTTCTGGCCAATGTTTCGCACGAAATCCGAACACCAATGAACGGAATAATCGGCATGATTGATATTCTGAAAAACACTCCGTTAACTCCTGAACAGCACGAATATGTTGATATTATTGGTATTTCCGGAGAAAACCTGTTGATGATTATTAATGATGTTCTCGATTTCTCGAAAATTGAAGCTGGCCAAATTACGTTTGAGTACATACAGTTTAATTTGGTTGAAGAAGTAAATGAGGTAATTAAAATATTGAAGTACAAGGCAGTCCAAAAAAATATCGATTTTTCATGTACCATTTCGTCCGATGTTCCGCAATTCGTAATTGGTGATCCATTGCGATTAAAACAGGTTCTGATTAACTTGTGTACCAATGCGATAAAATTTACATCGAAGGGATATGTGCATGTGTTTGTAAAGCTGGTTAATCAGGATGAGGAACATTTGCGGCTTCATTTTGAAGTTCAGGATACCGGAATTGGTATTTCTGCCGAAAATCAGGCTAAATTATTTAAATCTTTTTCGCAGGCAGAAGTCTCTACCTCCAGAAAATTTGGAGGTACAGGTTTAGGATTAGCCATTTCGAAAAACCTGGTTGAAATGATGGGCGGAGAAATTGAAATTATCAGCGAAGAGGGAAATGGATCGGTATTTTATTTTGACGGAGAGTTTGGAGTCGCTATTCCCGATTTAACAGAGGCTGATTTAACGGGTAGAGACGTTCAAAAGAAATCTAGTCGGAAATTAAAAATTTTATTGGCTGAAGACAATGTTATTAATCAGAAAGTTGCTATCTTAAATCTGCAAAAATTTGGTCATCAGGTGGTTGTTGCCAACGATGGTTTTCAAGCGTTTGATATGTATTTAAAGGAGTCGCCGGATATAATTTTCATGGACGTTAAAATGCCTAATATGGACGGGCTGGAAGCAACTCAAAGAATACGCGAATATGAAAAGGCTCATAGTATTATCAACGCTATCCCGATTGTTGCAATGACTGCAAATACGCACGACAAAGATCAATATCTCGAATTAGGAATGAATGACTATCTTTCAAAGCCGTTTAGTAATTCCGATCTTGAGAAATTGCTTAAGCGTATAGAGGTGCTAAATGGGTTAGAACAAAACTAAAAAAAGTAAAATGGAAGCTAACGAAACAAACTACTCATGGCCGGGAAAAACGATTCTTGTAGTAGAAGATAATGAGACAAGTAATATCTATTTCGAGGCCGCCTTACGCAAAACCCAGTCTCGACTTTTATGGGCGAAAAATGGCTTGGATGCCATTGACTTGGTGAAAAACAACCCGAACATTGACTTGGTTTTGATGGACATAAACATGCCAAAACTGGATGGCATTGAAGCCACCCGAATAATTAAAAGCCAGTATCCTCAAATAATCGTTGTAGTTCAAACTGCATTTATCTTATCGGGTGAAGAGCGAATGTGTCAGGATGCGGGATGTGACGAATTCATTACCAAACCAATCAGGTTGAAGTATTTGCTCGATACCATAAATAATTATTTAGGGCCTTCAACCGATAAATAAGCTCCAAATCTGGCATTTGGTTGTCCTTCTGTTATTGGAAGAAAGCCGGAATAGATTTTTCCATTCTTTAAAACAACGGGCTCAGCATTCGTTTTTTCGGTCGAGAATGCATTGTATTTTCCTCGATCGTCATAAAAAATCTCGAATTTTCCTTTGCAGTCTTCGTGAACATATTTTTCCAAAGATTTTGCAAGTATTCCCATGTTCATTCTACAATTGATCTCGACACAGGGCTGTATTAAATATTGCCCATTGTGTTTGAAGATCATAGCATCTATTCCCAAAAATCCACAATATAGGGCGGAATACTTCGAGACTTTAAGTCTGTCCTTCAAAACCAAAGCTAACTCGTTTACTTTTTTTAAAAGATGCTGATTGATCTCGCGATGGAAAAAGGTGCAAAAGTCTGCATTAACAAGTGTTCTTAGATACTGTCCGTTCGAACTTGTTTCGAAAACAGAGATGCCGATATACTCAATTTCTGTTTCGGATATTATTTTATATTGAAATGAAAAGTCGATGGCTTTTTCTAAAAGTGGTTCGGCGATAATGTATCCCTGATGTTTTAGAATTCCGGAAATCCATTGTTTTTTCGCGTTATCAATATGTGATTTTCTAATCATCTGGATGCCTCGGCCCGATGAACTAAGGGGAGCTTTTAGCACAAGTTGCCCGCATTGGGTAAGCAGCTCGTCTATTTCGTTAATATTGAATAACTTTTGCCCGATCAATTCCTTGTAAATCAAAGAATCGTCTTTTCTGGATGTTATTATTTCTTTCAAAAACTCAAGAGAAGTATCTCTCTCAAAAAGAGGTCTTTGCCTCTCATTCCAGTTAAAGACAGGACTGGACTTGAATTCAGAAGAACA
>Ga0116171_10004612_pt1 | contig 12350 bp, 9 predicted proteins | sample AD_JPNHW2_MetaG_FD_89798 | JGI IMG/M metagenome (GOLD analysis project Ga0116171, IMG submission 89798) | Active sludge microbial communities of municipal wastewater-treating anaerobic digesters from Japan - AD_JPNHW2_MetaG | ecosystem: Engineered > Bioreactor > Anaerobic > Digestate | place...
CGTGGGGATCTACGGGATGGGGAATATTATGCAACAACCTTTTCATACGCTTGATTTTGTGAGTAGTTACCAGGCCGGGAATCGCTGGAATCTCAGATTGTCAGTTAAAAATATCCTGGACAGTAGGGTGCTGTTCACGCAACAGGTCAAAACAACAGGAGAGGTTGTGACAGTAGAATCGTACAGGGCTGGGGTTTCCTTTCAGATAGGATTTACTTATACACTTTAAATCAATAAATTAATTGAAAATGAAAAAAATGAATTGGAAAATGGCCGTAATGGCTTTAGGGATACTGATATTGGCAGTCTCCTGTGAAAAAGAACCCGAACCCGAAGAAGAATCTACGGATCTTTCCGGCGAGCTGACGACCGACAGAACGCTTAAAAGCGGAATGTCCTACAACCTGTCCGGTGGAGTTCATGTTAAACCGGGGGTAACCCTTACTATTGAGCCGGGAGTCATCATTGTGGCCAAAGACGACGATGTGGTAGATTATATCCTCGTAGAACAGGGCGGTAAGATTGATGCCCGCGGAACGGCCGCAAATCCTGTTGTCATGACCTCGGAAAGGAAAGAAGCGGGAGCCTGGGGCGGGGTACACATCTGCGGTCTTGCTCCCATTAACGTAACGGGAACCACTTCGAAATCTGAAATTGGCGATGCCCTTTATGGAGGCAGTAATGTGGCCGATAACTCAGGGACGTTAAGCTACATTCGTGTGGAATACACAGGGTATGCGTTCAGTGAGGAAAAGGAAGCCAACGGATTTACTTTCTATGGAGTCGGTAACGGGACCGTGGTGGATCATCTGCAGTCGTACAAGGGATCTGACGACGGTTTTGAATGGTTTGGCGGTACGGTAAATGTGAAATACCTGGTGGCAACCGACAATAGTGACGATTCGTTCGACTGGACAGAAGGCTGGTGCGGAAAAGGACAATTCCTGGTAGCAGTTCAGGGGAGCGAGGCTGTTATAGGCTACGAGTGCGACTGTCTGATTGAAGCCGATAATAACAGTAAAGATTTTACCGCCGCACCTGTTTCTTCTCCGATACTGGCGAATCTGACACTGTGCGGAAACGGTTCTTCAGTAAATAAACGCGGGATTCGTTTAAGGGCAGGAACCCGGGCAGGGATATATAATGCCCTGGTTACGGGGAAACCCAACTGCCTTACCACAGAGACTTCAGAGACAGAAACGGCACTGGCAAACGGAACCTCGGTGTTTGATCATGTCTTCCTCGCCGGCGGAGTATCTGCCGCTGCGGGTATCTATTCCCAGGACCTGTTTACTTCCAATGCCAATAACGGAATAAACAAAACCTTTTCGTTTACGTCCACATATGTGGGAACGGTTTCGGGCGGTAAAAACATGAATGCGGCAGACACGTTCTTTACGGTGACCGATTATAAAGGTGCAGTGCCCTCGGGAAATGACTGGACCGCAGGTTGGTGCAAATAAAGCGAATAATTGGGAAGAATAATGTACATTTGCAGGTTATAAGAAGAATTATCGAAAAACTGCAAATATGGCCTCAATAATAAACGTAATAGGGAAAATTTTCGGTTCCAAAGCCGACAGGGACTTGAAAGAGTTAAATCCTTATGTTGAAAAGATTAAAAAAGAATATGAACGTATAGATTCGCTCGACAATGATGCGCTTCGTGCCGAAAGCCGTAAGATCAAAGAAGAGATTGCCGCCTACATAGCGGAGGAGGAAAAACATAAAGCTTTGCTAAGAGCGCAACTGGAAGATGTTGAAATTGAGGTGGATAAAAAAGAAGTTTTAGCCACCGATGTGGACAAACTTTCCAAAAAGATAGATGAAAAGATAGAGGAAGTGCTTAACAAAGTACTTCCTCAGGCTTTTGCCATAATGAAATCTACCGCCCGCCGGTTTCAGGAGAACAAAACCGTCACGGTAACGGCCACCGATTATGATCGTAATCTCTCTGCAAAAAGAGACCATATAGCCATTGAGGGAGATAAGGCCGTATGGCAGAATTCCTGGATGGCCGGGGGAAATATGATTACCTGGGACATGGTACATTACGATGTACAGTTAATAGGAGGCGTGGTGCTTCATCAGGGAAAGATTGCCGAGATGGCCACCGGTGAAGGAAAAACACTTGTTGCCACATTGCCGGTATTTCTGAATGCACTGGCCGGCAAGGGTGTGCATGTAGTAACCGTCAACGATTACCTGTCCAAACGTGACTCCGAATGGATGGGGCCGCTTTATGAATTCCACGGGCTTAAGGTGGATTGTATAGATAAACATCAGCCCAATTCAGAGGAACGCAAGCGGGCCTACCAGGCAGACATCACATTCGGGACCAACAATGAATTCGGCTTCGACTACCTTCGGGACAACATGGCCGTTAATCGCGAGGACCTGGTCCAGAGAAAACACCATTACGCCATTGTGGACGAGGTGGACTCTGTATTAATAGACGATGCCCGTACTCCGCTTATCATTTCCGGACCCGTTCCCCGTGGAGAAGATCAACAGTTCAATGACTTCAGACCTATTGTGGAACAACTCTATATGGCTCAGCGTTCGCTGGTGCAGCAGCTACTGGCAGATGCCCGCAAGCTGATCACAGAAGGGGACGAGGAAAACGGCGGTAAGATCCTGCTCCGTGCATTCAAGGGACTGCCTAAATACACTCCACTTATCAAATATCTGAGCGAACAGGGTATCAAACAGTTACTGCAGAAGACAGAGAATTTTTACATGCAGGACAACAACAAGCAGATGCACCTGGTTACAGATGACCTGTACTTTGTGATTGAAGAACAACAGAAATCCGTTGACCTGACCGAGAAGGGGCATGACCTTATTGCAAAAAAGATAAGCGAGCCTTCTTTCTTTATCCTTCCCGATATGGGGACCGAGATCTCCGAACTGGAAAAGAAAAATTTGTCGCCCGAAGCCAAAGCAGCAGCCAAAGATGCGCTGTTGAGCGAATATGCCGTTAAATCCGAAAGAGTACATACAGTGCACCAGTTGCTGAAAGCTTATGCAATGTTCGAAAAGGATGTCGAGTATATTGTGGTGGACAATAAAATAAAGATTGTGGACGAACAGACCGGCCGTGTCCTGGAAGGCCGCCGTTATTCAGACGGACTGCACCAGGCCATAGAGGCTAAGGAAAAAGTGAAAGTAGAAGCGGCCACACAGACGTTTGCCACTATTACGTTGCAGAATTATTTCAGGATGTACCATAAGCTGGCCGGTATGACCGGTACGGCAGAAACCGAAGCGGGTGAATTCTGGTCTATATACAAATTGGATGTAGTGGTGATCCCCACCAACCGTCCCGTGATCCGGATTGACGAAGACGATCTGATATATAAGACCAAACGGGAAAAATTCAATGCTGTGATTGATAAGATCATCGAATTGACCAAAAAAGGACGGCCCGTACTGGTGGGTACTACGTCTGTAGAAGTGTCCGAACTCTTAAGCCGAATGCTCAAAATGCGCGGTATTAAGCATAATGTATTGAACGCCAAACAGCATGCCCGTGAGGCCGAGATTGTTGCCGAAGCCGGTCAGGCAGGTGCAGTGACCATTGCCACCAACATGGCAGGTCGTGGTACCGACATCAAATTGGGGCTGGGCGTAAAAGAAGCCGGAGGCTTGGCCATTGTAGGTACCGAGCGTCATGACAGCCGTCGTGTGGACCGCCAGTTGCGCGGTCGTGCCGGACGTCAGGGAGACCCGGGATCTTCTGTCTTCTTTGTTTCTCTCGAAGACGACCTCATGCGTCTGTTCGGAAGCGGCCGCATTGCCTCCATTGTAGATAAAATGGGCATGAAGGAGGGAGAAGTGCTGCAACACTCCATGCTTTCCAGTTCCATTGAGCGTGCGCAGAAAAAAGTGGAAGAGAATAACTTTGGCATTCGTAAACGTCTGCTGGAATATGACGACGTAATGAATTCCCAGCGCGAAGTGATTTATACACGACGGCGCAACGCATTGTACGGAGAACGCGTAGATGTGGACGTTGCCAATATGATGGCCGATTATGCCGAAACGTTCACCCAAAGTATGTCGGGTACAGACTTCGAAGATTTCAGTTACGAGCTTATCAGGCAGATTTCCATTGAACCCGGCTTTGACGAGAAGACTTTTAGTAAAGCATCGCCTTCCGAGCTTTCCTCTGACTTGTCAGGACAGATTCAGTCTGTATACAACCGCAGGGCAGAGGCGCTCATAGGACAGGCCTGGCCTGTGATGAAAAACATCTATGAAACACAAAGCGCTACTTACGAGAACGTGGTGGTTCCCGTAGGCGACGGCAGGCGGATCTACCAGGTGGTTGTGAATCTGAAGAAAGCATATGAAAGTAAGGGTAAGGAACTCTTGCGGGCTATCAACAAGACTATTAACCTGGTACTTATTGACGAATACTGGAAGGAACACCTCCGCGACATGGATGACCTTAAACAGTCTGTGCAGAATGCTACCTACGAGCAAAAAGACCCTTTGTTGATCTATAAATTTGAAAGTTTCAAACTTTTCAGCGAAATGCTTGAAAAGAATGCGCGTGAAGTCCTGGCATTCCTGTTAAAAGCGCATGTTCCCCTGCGCCAGAATCAGGACCGGCTGGATAATGCCGGGAATGCACGAAGGCGTACCGACCTGAGTAACACCAAAGCTTCCCGGCCCGAATTGCTCGATCGCTCGGGAGAGCCCCGTTCCAATGCGCCGGTGCACGTAGAAAAACAAGTGGGAAGGAACGATCCCTGCCCCTGTGGAAGCGGGAAAAAGTTTAAACAATGTCACGGAAAAGATTTATAATAAATTATGGTATTTGACATAGTGATTATTGGCTCGGGTCCGGGCGGATATGTGGCAGCCGTGCGTGCTGCGCAACTGGGTTTTAAGACAGCAGTGATTGAGAGGGCACAACTGGGCGGTATTTGTCTGAATTGGGGATGTATCCCAACAAAGGCGCTCTTAAAAAGTGCCGATGCGCTTAACACGGCGCGTTACGCAGAATCTTACGGTATTAAGACAGCAGGGAATATAGACCCCGATATACAACAAATAGTTGCCAGAAGTCGTGCCGTTTCTGCGCAAATGTCAAAAGGCATTGAATACCTCTTCAAAAAACATAACGTAACGCTTATCCCCGGCAGAGGCAAGATTGCGGCGCCCGGTGTTGTTGCCGTGGGAGAAGACCGGATAGAATCGTCCCGGATAATTATTGCCACCGGCGCCCGTTCCAATTCATTGCCGATGGCTCCCATTGACGGGAAGAAAATAATCGGATACCGTCAGGCACTTATGCCGGAAAAAATACCCGCTACTATGGCCATAATCGGTTCGGGGGCCATTGGGAGCGAAATGGCTTATTTCTACACCAGTATGGGGACTAAAGTCACTCTTATCGAATACATGGAGCAAATTGTGCCTACAGAAGATGAAGAAGTAGCTGCCCAATTAAGCCGTTCGTTCCGTAAGCTGGGGATGAAAGTTATGCCCGGGGCCAATGTGGTTTCTGCGGAAAAACATTCCGACAGGGTTATGTTGAACGTACAGACCAGAAAAGGAGCCGAGGCTGTTGAAGCCGAGGTGGTCTTGTCTGCCGCGGGTGTTATTCCCAACACCAACGATCTGGGACTGGAAGAAACGGGCGTTAAAATGGACCGTGGCTATATTTTTGTAGACGATTGTTATATGACTTCGGTGCCCGGAATCTATGCTGTTGGCGATGTACTGAGAACGCCCGCTCTGGCTCACGTTGCGTCTGCCGAGGCACTCAGTTGCGTGGAACAGATAGCCGGTCTGAATGTATCCCGGGTAAACTATGCAAGTATTCCGGGATGTATTTATACTGCACCCGAAATTGCTTCTGTGGGTTTACGTGAGCGGGATGCCAGGGCTAAGGGTCTGGATATTAAGATTGGGAAATTCCCCTTCACAGCCTCTGGTAAAGCCGCCGCGGCCGGAGAAAGAGACGGATTTATTAAGCTCATATTTCTGGCAGATTCCGGAGAATTACTGGGCGCGCACATGATAGGTGCGCATGCCACGGAAATGATTGGCGGCTTGGTTGCCTTACTCAACAAAAAAGTCACGGCCGGAGATTTAATGCATTCTGTTTTTCCTCACCCCACTATGAGCGAAGGGATTATGGAAGCAGCCGCCATGGCCCTGGGTCAGGCGGTGAATATTTAATTTTTTATTCAGATGAAGAAAAAAACTTTGGCGCTTGTGGCGCACGATCATTGCAAAAAGGATCTGATTGAATGGGTGGAATTTAACAAAGAACGCCTGGCCAATCATACCCTTATTTGTACGGGCACTACGGGACGCATGGTGGAAGAAGCCATAAACAAGGCTCTTTCCGTAAGCCATCCCCATATTGTGATTAACCTTCTTAAATCGGGTCCCCTTGGCGGAGACCAGCAGCTGGGCGCACTTATTGCCGACGGAAAAATAGATATGCTGTTCTTTTTCTGGGACCCCATGCAACAACAGCCTCACGACGTAGATGTCAAGGCTTTGCTGCGTATTTCCAACCTGTATAATATTCCAACGGCCAGCAACCGTGCTACTGCCGATTTTCTTATTTCGTCTCCTTTGTTTGAAAGTTCATACAGTCCCAGGGCCCAGTCATACGATAATTATCTGAACCGGCCGCTCTGATTGTTTTTCAGGGGTCTTTCCTGCTACAAAGCACAACCGTCTCTACGTGCTGTGTGTGGGGGAACATATCCAGCGGCCTGATCTCTTTTACGGCATAGCCTCCTTCACACAATTGTTTCAGGTCCCAGGCCAGAGAAACCGGGTTGCAGCTTACGTAAATAATGTATTGTGTCTGCGATGCAATAATGGCTTTTTTTATCTCGGTGAGTGTGCCGCTGCGGGGCGGATCGAGCACAACCAGTGCCGGTTGTGAATATCCGGCCACAAAACCGGCGGTATAGGTTTCAAGAATATCCCCAGTTATAAAATGTACATTTCTCAACCCGTTCCGGGATGCGTTTTTTACGGCGTCGCCCACGGCGGTAGCATTTCCTTCAATACCTGTAACCGGCCTGTCCTTATCCATGCCGGCGAGCATACAGGCTATGGTCCCGATACCGGTATACAGATCGAAAATGGGAGCCGCAGGGGGAATGGAATTACGGTCAGTTGCCAGTGCTTTATTGGCCATTTCGAGTACGGTCCCATACAGACGATTAGCCTGCCGCGGATTGGGCTGATAAAACGCAGCCGGACTTATGAAAAATTCAAAGCCCAGTGAAGTTTCATGTAAGTATGTATCGCCGGAAAAATAATAAAATACCTGGTCTGCACAATAATACCAGCTGGTCACTCCGGGGCAGGAAGCACCGAGCGCCTTCATGAAAGGCTCAATAATTCCTGTCTCGCGGCGGCTGAACCCTGGCACCACGCACAGGTCTCCTTCTGTGGTACAGCGCAACAATACATTACGAAGCAGTCCGGTGCGGCCGGCGTATTGGTAGAAAGGAATATTTTGCTCCAGTGCAATCTTTTTTACCTGCAGCGCCAGCTTGTGCATGTTTTCCGGGAGGAGAGAACATTCGCGGCAGTCGAATACGTTATTCCGGTCTTCCGTGCTGTGAAATCCTACGATATGTTCCTGCATGCCCGGTGTCCCGGCCTCGAAAGTATACTCGGCCTTATTGCGGTATCCTTTTATAAGCGGGCTCGGCAATACATCGGGGACGCCCCCGGGAGGCAATGGTATTTCATATTTCCTCAGCGCTCCCAGGAGGATCTCTTTCTTCCAGAGAAGTTGTCCTTCATAACTTATATGCTGCCAGGGACAACCTCCGCATTCCTCAGCATGAGGGCAGAAAGGCAATGTTCTGTAAGGCGAGGGGGCTAATACCTTTGTTACTCTGCCGCAGCGGAATCCTTTTCGGCGTTCTTTGACAATTTCTACTTCTTCGCCGGGAATGCCGCCGCTTACGTAGACCTTATCCGGGGAAAAAGCCCTTCCTCCCGGGTGCATCTGCGTCAGTTTAACACTTTTCGGAGATATTATAGCGGTTTCGCTCTGTTGCATTGCGCGAAATCAATTCTCCCAGAAAACCGGCCAGAAACAGTTGCATGCCCAGGATAATGGCCAGCAGGGAAAGGTAAAAAAGAGGCTGATCGGTAACATAACGGAACGGCATGCCGTGAGATTGCCAGTAGATCTTCTGAATGATGAGCCACAGGGCAATGATACCCCCGGCAATGAACATCAGTGACCCGAATAATCCAAAGATATGCATGGGCTTTTTTCCGAATTTGGACAAAAACCAAAGGGAAACAAGATCGAGGTATCCGTTTACGAAACGACTGAGACCGAATTTACTCCGGCCGTATTTCCTTGCCTGATGAACCACCGGCTTTTCGCCAATACGGGAAAATCCGGCTTCTTTTGCCAGGTAGGGGATATAACGGTGCATTTCACCGTAGACTTCAATGTTTTTCACCACTTCTTTTCTGTAGGCCTTCAGGCCGCAGTTCATATCGTGAAGTTTTATGCCGGTGACCCGGCGGGCAGTGGCATTGTAAATTTTTGAGGGAATGTTCTTGGAAAATAATCCGTCTTTCCGTTTCTTTTTCCATCCCGAGACCAAATCGTAAGTACCTCCGGCCACCATGGAATACAGTGCGGGAATCTCGCTCGGACTGTCCTGAAGGTCGGCGTCCATTGTGATGACAACATTTCCTTTTGAGGCTTCGAATCCGCAGAAGAGAGCTGCTGACTTTCCGTAATTGCGTCTGAAACGAATTCCGTGCACCCTCGGATCCTTTCCGGCCTCGGCGGTAATAAAAGACCATGAAAGGTCTGTGCTTCCGTCGTCCACAAAGATTACTTCGTAGTCAAGAAGGCGACCTCCGCTGCTCTCCACGGGCCGGGAGAGTACTTCCCGGATCAGAGACAGTAATTCGGGCAGGGATTCCTGCTCATTGAGCAAAGCAATGATAACGGACAGGTCCATGGGTTATCTGTCAAAAGGAGTTGCAGGTTCTTTGTGTTTTGTAGAACTGCCCAGAATGGATGACCATAAAAGGCCCAGGATGTTCATGTAAAAGAACTGTGAAATACAGACAATGAGCGGCAGGTTGGCGATTAGTTTATCTGTATTCATTTCCGAGGTAGCACCGGTTTGTTCGAGACCCATAAGAATTGCATTGGACATTTGGGTGTTCACGTCGGGGAAGAGGAAGGCAACATGTACAAAATAATAGCACGAAGCAATGATAGATGAAAAGAATGAAACCGCCAATCCAAATTTGAAGGCATCTGAATAGGTGTAGGTTTCACACTGTTTCCCAAATTCTCTCATGAAATAATAAAGCAGCCCGACAGTTCCTGCCAGTTTTACAATCCACAGGATTATGTCCATCGCTTTGCCCATATCGAATACGGTTTGTATGACCATCATGACGATGGAAACAAAAGCCAGCAGCAGACCGTTTATCGCCGCTTTATTCCAAAATGAAGAGTTCATCAATAAATCGTTTAGGTTTAAGATACAAAGTAACGGATTTTTTTAAAAAATACCTAAATTTGCAAGTTCAAATAAAAGGTACTAAAATAGATATATATGATTACCATTACTTTCCCGGACGGAAAACAGCGGCAGTACGAAGCCGGAACAACGGGGTATCAGATTGCCGAGAGCATAAGCCCCAGGCTGGTCTCAGAAGTGTTAGCCGTGAGTGTGAACGACAAGACCATGGACCTTCAGATACCCATCAGGGAGAATGCCACGGTAAAATTTTACAAATGGGAAGATGAGCAGGGTAAGCAAGTCTTCTGGCATTCTTCATCGCATCTGATGGCAGAGGCGCTTGAAATTTTGTATCCCGGGGTAAAGTTTGGCATTGGACCGGCCATTGAGAACGGTTTTTATTACGACGTAGATCTTGGAGGAAGAGCTCTTGTTGAAGCCGACCTGGCTGCCATCGAGCAAAAAATGCTCGAAATGGCCAGAAGTAAACAGCCTTTCGTACGCAGAGAAGTATCCAAGGAACAGGCTATGAAAACTTACCTGGACAAGGGTGATCCTTACAAATGTGAATTGATAGGGGACCTGGAAGACGGAACCATCTCGTTTTACACAAACGGTTCTTTCACCGATCTGTGCCGCGGACCTCATGTTCCCGACACCTCAGTCATTAAGGCCATTAAACTGACTTCCATTGCTGGCGCTTATTGGCGTGGTGACGAAAAACGCCAGATGCTCACCCGTATTTATGGCATAACCTTCCCAAAGAAATCCATGCTCGATGAGTACGTTGCCATGATGGAAGAAGCAAAGAAACGCGACCACAGGAAACTGGGTAAGGATTTAGAATTATTTACATTCTCGGCCCGTGTCGGCCAGGGTTTGCCGCTGTGGCTGCCCCGCGGTGCCGCTCTCAGGGAACGTCTCGAGAATTTTCTGAAAGGCGTTCAGAAGGCATACGGTTATCAACAGGTGATCACTCCGCATATCGGTCAGAAGGAACTTTATGTTACCAGCGGACATTATGCCAAATACGGAGCCGACAGCTTTAAGCCTATCAAAACCCCCCAGGAAGGCGAGGAGTTCCTGCTCAAGCCCATGAATTGTCCGCACCATTGCGAGATATATAAATCTAAACCCCGTTCTTACAAAGATATGCCAGTGCGGTTGGCTGAGTTTGGAACGGTTTACCGTTACGAACAAAGTGGTGAATTGCACGGGTTAACCCGTGTTAGGGGCTTTACACAGGACGATGCTCATATTTTCTGTCGTCCCGACCAGATTAAGGAAGAATTCTGCAAAGTGATTGATATTGTGCTCTATATTTTTAAAACGCTGAGTTTTAATGAATTCACGGCACAGGTTTCTTTGCGTGATCCTAAAGACAGGAACAAATATATTGGTTCGGATGAAAACTGGGAGAAGGCCGAAGCTGCCATTATTGAAGCGGCTGCAGAAAAAGGTCTCAAGACAGTTGTGGTTCAGGGTGAAGCCGCCTTTTATGGTCCCAAGCTCGATTTTATGGTTCGTGATGCGATAGGCCGTAAATGGCAACTGGGAACTATCCAGGTGGACTATAACCTGCCCGAACGGTTTGAATTGGAATACATTGGAGCCGATGACAAACGATATCGCCCTGTTATGATCCACAGGGCACCTTTTGGATCGATGGAACGTTTTGTTGCTGTTTTACTGGAACATACGGGTGGAAAATTCCCGCTTTGGCTGGCTCCCGAACAGGTTGTTGTACTGCCTGTAAGTGAGAAATTTAACGATTTTGCAAAAAAAGTTTGTGATTTCTTGAATAATTCCGAACTTCGCGCCTCGCTGGACGACCGTAATGAAACCATAGGTAAGCGGATTAGAGAGAATGAGTTAAAGCGGATTCCGTATCTTTTGGTTGTGGGAGAGAAAGAAGAAATGGCGGGAACGGTATCTGTGCGTAAACAGGGAGAAGGCGATAAAGGCTCCATGACAAAAGAAGAATTTGTGGCCTTTATTAATAATGAAGTAAAACATTTAACAAACTAATAGGAGGAATAAACTATCGCAACACCGTACAGACCAAACTCTTCTGCTCCGAAAAACAGGAACGGTCAGAACAGAAATTATCAAAGGGCCCCTCAACATGATGACGGACCAAGAATAAATCGGGAGATAAATGTCCCCGCGGTACGTGTTGTGGGAGAAAACATTGAAAAACCGGGTGTATACCCCATTGCTGAAGCTATACGTATGGCAGAGGCTTTGGAACTGGATTTGGTGGAAATTTCACCTCAGGCAGACCCTCCTGTGTGCAAGATTACTGACTACCAGAAGTTCTTGTACCAAAAACGGAAAAAAGCCAAGGAAATGAAAGCGAACGCCACCAAAATTGTGGTGAAAGAAATTCGTTTCGGGCCCAATACAGATGAACACGATTACCAGTTCAAACTAAAGCACGCAATGGAGTTCCTGAAGGATGGCGCCAAAGTGAAATCATATGTTTTTTTCAGGGGGCGTTCCATCATTTTCTCCGAACAGGGAGAAAAGTTATTGCTTCGTTTTGCAGTTGATCTGGAAGAATACGGCAAAGCAGAACAGATGCCAAAACTAGAGGGTAAACGTATGATTATGATGATTGCCCCAATAAAAAAGAAATAAAACCAGAACTAATCAATTTAATATTACTAACATGCCCAAAATGAAGACCAATTCCGGCGCCAAAAAACGTTTTACGTTAACAGGAACCGGAAAGATCAAGCGGAAACACGCTTACCACAGTCACATTCTGACCAAAAAGACCAAGAAGCAGAAACGTAATCTGACTTACTCGGCATTGGTTCATAAGACTGATGCAAAGCGTATCAAGAA
>Ga0116171_10004615_pt1 | contig 12348 bp, 16 predicted proteins | sample AD_JPNHW2_MetaG_FD_89798 | JGI IMG/M metagenome (GOLD analysis project Ga0116171, IMG submission 89798) | Active sludge microbial communities of municipal wastewater-treating anaerobic digesters from Japan - AD_JPNHW2_MetaG | ecosystem: Engineered > Bioreactor > Anaerobic > Digestate | place...
ATTTTTGAGAACATCTGGAACGTAACACCATAGTTCAGCACACAGCCTTCGGCAATTGATTTTTCATCACCAGGTTCCTGGCCGGCGAACTGGTTGCAGGGAAAACCCAGTATTACAAAACCTTTGCTTTTATATTTCTGATAGAGCTTTTCGAGCCCTTCAAACTGCGGTGTAAGCCCGCATTTGCTGGCAGTGTTTACCACGAGCACAGTTTTGCCTTTGTATTCTGACATGCTTATCTCTTTCCCCTGGAGGCTTTTGGCTGAAAAATCGTAGAACGAAGGCTTTTTGTTTAATGTCATAAAATCTACTTTTTTAGGTTTGTCAAACTCACTGATAAACTCAAAAAAGTTTATCAGTATGTTTATTATTTATTTTGAATGATTAAACAAAATCGACTGATTAATGTTTAATTCCTGTGCAAAATTGTTTCAGCCAAACAAAATGAAAAATAAGAACTATAAAGTACGATGTTAAACATAACATACCCTAAATTAGCGTAGAATTTCCTTTATCAGAGAATTACCTCAATATATTTAACTTAATCAGGTGTGTGGAACATGCACATAGAATATCTTTAAAGTAAGGGAATGAATGAAACGAACATGAAAGGTCAGCCATCACCGGTAAATATATACAATGCAACCGCTTACAGGATTTCGGAGCAGGTGACGAAGGATTTCAGCACTTCGTTTTATTCCTCCTCCCGACTTTTCGATAACGAAACCCGGAAATCTATTTTCAGCATCTATGGTTTCGTGAGGTTTGCCGATGAGATTGTTGACTCATTTCACGATTACAACAAAACCGACCTGCTGGCAAAATTTGAGGCCGATTATTATGCTGCTGTCAGCGAAGGCATAAGCCTCAACCCGATACTGCATTCGTTTCACATTACTGTTACTAAATACAAGATACCTGATACATACATCAGGGCATTTCTGCAAAGCATGAAGAATGACCTGGAGAAAAATTCGTATGACACACACTCGGAAATGAGCAGTTACATCTACGGCTCGGCTGATGTAGTGGGGCTTATGTGCCTGAAGGTATTCTGCAACGGCGACGAGAGGCTCTTTGCCGAACTGGAGAAACCTGCCACAAAACTCGGCTCAGCTTTTCAGAAAGTCAATTTCCTCCGCGACCTTCGAAACGACATGGAGAACCTCAACCGCCATTATTTCCCTGGCGTGAACAAGCAAACTTTCGATGAGCAGAAAAAACAGGAGATAATTGCCGATATCGAAGGTGACTTCAGAATCGCATTTGAAGGCATCCGAAAACTGCCGGGTAAGAGCCGGATGCCTGTTTTGCTGGCTTATTACTATTATTTCAGCCTTTTGAAAAAAATCCAGCGAACACCGGCTTCGCTTATCATCACGAAAAGGATACGCATTTCAAATGCAAAAAAATTGTTCCTGATGCTGAAAGTGAGAATTTTGGCGGGTTTAAAAATGATATAGATGGATAACCACTTTGTGATACTGGTTGATGAGAATGATGCTGCCCTCGGCACGATGGAAAAGCATGAAGCACACCGGAAGGCTCTTCTCCACAGGGCTGTTTCGGTGTTTATCTTCAACTCAAAGGGTGAGTGGCTCCTGCAGCAGCGCGCTAAGGGAAAGTATCATTCCAATGGCTTATGGACAAATACCTGCTGCACTCATCCGTATCCCGGCGAAAGCAACCTGTTAGCCGCAGAGCGAAGGTTACATGAGGAGATGGGAATGCAATGCAAGCTTAAGGAAGTTTTTCACTTCATTTACAAGGAACCTCTTGACAACGGGTACACCGAACATGAACTGGACCATGTTTTTGCAGGTTATACTGATGAAATGCCAGTTATAAATCCGGAAGAAGTGATGGATTACAAATATATCAGCCTCACTAACCTGAAGTATGACCTGGAAAAGAACCCTGATAATTATACGGTTTGGTTCAGGAAGATTGTGAACCTTTATGAAAACAAACTCACATGAATATGATAATCAACATCCTGGCAATTTTACTCTCCTATGCCTTCATGGAATTTGTAGCCTGGTCGAATCACCGCTATGTAATGCATGGTTTTCTCTGGAGCTGGCACAAGGATCACCACATCCATGATGCAAAGCGTGCTGATGATGAAATCAGGAAACAGAAAGGATTTGAGAAAAACGACCGGTTTTTCCTCATTTACGCCATTCCGGCTATCATCCTTATGATCACGGGATTCTCAGTTCAGGAATACCTGCTGGTGTATATTGCCGTTGGAATTACCTTATATGGCTTTACTTACTTCATGCTTCACGATGTAGTGTATCATAAGCGGTTCAGGGTACCGTTCCTTCAGAAGAACAACAACCGATATACCCGGGCAATCATAGCTGCGCACAGGGCGCATCACAAACCCAGGAATATGAAGGAGTTTAACAATTACGGCCTGCTGGTTTTCAATAAACGTTATTTCAAAGCCTGATGTATGTGGCTCTATGCATTGCTGCTAACCGGATCATTCAGTGTCCCTTTCCTGCTTAGTTTCGACAGAAAACTACGTTTCAGGGAAAAGTGGAATATTGTGGTTCCGGCAATCCTGGTGGTTGCAGCGGTGTTTATCCTTTTAGATATGCTTTATACCCGGCTCGGTATCTGGGGATTTAACAGCCGGTATCATTCAGGCGTAAAGATAGCCGGGCTTCCGGTGGAAGAACTCCTTTTTTTCCTGGTTATCCCGTATGCCAGTCTTTTTATCCATTATGCCTTCTTCTTTTACTATCCAAAAGTGCATCCGGGTAAATTCGCAAGCCAGGTAATCACCATTTGCCTTATCGGGGTATCAGTCGCTGTGATTATGTTGAACACAGAAAAAGCTTACACAGTTTATGCATTTGGAGCACTGATGTTATCGCTGCTTCTTTCTTTGGCAGATAAAACCCATGAGATCAGCCGTTTTTATTTATCATTTCTCATCATCCTTATCCCGTTTATGATTGTAAATGGGGTGCTTACCGGCACACTGATAGATCAGGAGGTAGTTTGGTATAATTCCGGTGAAATAATCGGGTTGCGGGTGCTGACAATTCCGGCAGAAGATTTCGCCTACGGCTTTAGCCTGATACTTTTTAACCTGCTCACAATCAACCTTTTAAACAATGGAAAACCGCTATACCAATCCTGACTTCAAGGGTTCGGGCAGAATAACGCCTGCTATGCCCGTCGTGAAAGCGGTGGTGGTTCTCTTTTACGTGGTGGGTTTTACCGGGTTGCTCATCCCTTATTCTCATTCCTTTTTTCTCACTCTGTTTCCATTTTTTCTATTACTCAACGCTTTTGTACTAGGTTTTACCCATGCCGGGACTAAGAGCCCTAAAGCTCTGGTAATTTTTCTGTTAATATTGCTGCTGGGTTTTTTGGTTGAGGCAATCGGGGTGAAAACAGGGATGATATTCGGCAACTATCACTATGGCGACAGCCTGGGATTGAAAATAGCTGACACTCCGGTCGTTATCGGCCTCAACTGGCTGATGCTGGTCTATCTAACATCCGGAATCCTTGAGCGAAGCAGGCTTTCCATGGTGCTACAGATAGTGCTTGCCTCAGGTATGATGCTGATCTATGATCTTGTGCTTGAACAGGTTGCTCCAAAAACAGGTATGTGGTACTGGGAAAATGGTCATGCTCCTGTACAGAATTACGTGGCCTGGTTTGCCCTTTCAGTGATTTTCCACAGCATTTTGAAACTTGCCGGTACCAGGACTTCAAATCCGCTGACGACGGTCATATTTATCTGCCAGTTCCTGTTTTTCCTTTTCCTGTTAATCTTTCTTCCATGATACTCAGGGCAAAGCACCATTTTGTCATTTACCCGTTTTTTAAATGGTACAGCCGCCGGATTGTGCGCAGGAACTTTCAAGAAGTTGTGTACAATGGTGATTTCAAGGACAAAGGATTACCTATTTTGCTCATTTCCAATCATACAACCTGGTGGGACGGCTTTTGGGCTATGGTGCTGAATCTTGATATTTTCAGACGGAAGTTTCATTTCATGATGCTGGAAGAACAATTGCGCAGGCACCGCTATTTCAATTACTCCGGCGGATTCTCGGTAAAGAAGGGCGCCCGCAGTGCCGCTGAAAGCATTGCTTATTGCGCTGAACTTTTGTCAGAGCCGGGAAACCTCGTACTCCTTTTTCCGCAGGGTGTTCTGACATCTGTACATCAGCGTCAACCATCGTTTCAGAAAGGTGTTGAACGAATTCTCAGCCAGGTGCAGCACGATGTACAGGTAATTTTCGCAGCACACCTCACCGATTATCTATCGCACAAAAAACCAACACTCTACATCTATTATGAAGAGTATCTCTTGAATGATTACTCTCTGCAATGCCTTGAAGAAGGTTACCGAAATTTCTTAAACCGTTGTACTGATCAGCAATCCCGATTAACCGAATGATGTTTTACCTGGCTGTCATAGTATTATGTTTCACCGGCCTGCAATTTGCAGTGGCGCTGGTAAACTTTTTATTCAGCAGCCGGCTTAAAACGGGCAATGACGGTGGTGAGTTTATTTCGGTACTCATTCCTGCCCGTAACGAAGAACACAATATTGGCAGCCTGCTTAATGATTTGAGAAAGCAATCGTACAGAAACCTTGAGATTATTGTATTCGATGATGATTCTGCTGATTTCACGGCTGAGATTGTGAAGCAAGCCGCTGCAGAAGATCCCCGCATCCGGCTGATCGAATCTGAAGGGCTTGAAGAGGGATGGCTTGGAAAAAACAGGGCATGTCATCTCCTGGCCATTGAAGCCCGGGGAACTTACCTCCTTTTTCTCGATGCCGATGTAAGAATTGGCAAAAATTTTATCAGTGAAGCGCTGGCCGGTGCCGTAAAACGCAAAACCGGGCTGCTCTCCATTTTCCCGCGACAGGTCATGCTGTCACCCGGTGAGTGGAGCACAGTGCCGGTGATGAATTACATTCTGCTCACCTTGTTGCCTCTCATCCTGGTGAGGAAGTCAAAATTCAGCTCCTTTTCGGCTGCCAACGGGCAGTTTATGCTTTTTGATGCGTCTGTGTATCGTAAGTATCTGCCTCACAGCCATTTTCGTGATCAAAAAGTGGAGGACATTGCCATAATACGCTACCTCAAGCAGGAAGCAATACCTGTTGCCTGCCTTGCTTCTGAAGCAGGTATCTCTTGCAGGATGTACAGTACTTTCGGTGAGGCTGTGCATGGCTTCTCAAAGAACATCGTGATGTTCTTCGGAGGTTCCCCGGTTATGGCAATTTTGTTCTGGAGCATAACCACCCTGGGATTTATCCCTGTATTAGCCGCTATATCGCCGGCCTTAATTGCTGCCTATTTTATCGCAATAATCCTCATACGCATTCTTGTCTCATTAACAAGCAGGCAAAGTATTGGCCGAAACCTTTTGTATCTCATACCGCAACAGTTGTCCATGGGACTCATGATATATCACTCAATCAGAAATTCAATCAGAAAGCAATACACATGGAAAGGCCGAAATATCAGTTAATTATATTGTGGTTGCTACTGCTTCCTCTTGCCAGCATTGCCGGCAATAAATCAGCTATTTACAAGGCTTACATCAGCAACGATATGGCCGGTTGGAAAAGAACAATTGACGCCATGCAGGCCGAAAAGAACAAAACCAGCCCGTTTCTCCTCGAACTGGTCAATTACCAGTACGGATATATTGGCTGGTGCATTGGCGCCGACAGGAAGGATGAAGCATCAAAAATCCTGGGACTGGCTGAAAACAATCTCGAAATACTCGAAAACCGATCCTACAGGGTATCGTACTTAAATTCTTATAAATCTGCATTTTACGGCTTCCGTATCGGTCTCAACGTGCTCAAAGCGCCATTTATCGGGCCAAAAAGCGTTTCGGCGGCTGAACTTGCCATGAAACAGGACAGTACAAATCCATTTGGTTTCATACAATATGCCAACTCACAATACTACATGCCTGCTGCCTTCGGCGGCTCAAAAACACTCGCGATCAGGTATTATCAGAAGGCTGAAAAAATAATGAAAGCCAACCCTGCATATCTTAAAGAAGACTGGAACTACCTCAGCCTGTTATCAATCATCGGCAAAGCCATGGAAGAAACCGGCAACCTGAGGGCTGCACGTCAGTATTATGAACGCATACTGAAACTGGAGCCGAACTTTTTATGGGTAAAAAACGACCTTTACCCCAACCTGCTAAAAAAGATGAAATGATGAAAAAGGTATTAATTGCAGGTGCCGGTCTTGGCGGACTGGCCACCGGGCTTAGACTTGCCAGAAAAGGCTATGAAGTAGAAATCATTGAAAAAAATGACAAAGCGGGCGGACGCCTGAACCAGATCCGCAAAGACGGGTTCACTTTCGATACGGGGCCAAGCTTCTTCAGCATGAGCTACGAGTTTGAGGAGTTCGCAAGGGATTGCGGCATTAACCTGCCTTTTGAATACATTGAGCTGGACCCGTTATATTCAGTAAACTTCAGCAACGACCCCAAAACTTACTTCCTTCACAAAGACATAAAAAAGCTGTCAGCTCAGTTTGCCGATGTGGAACCCGGCTTCGAGAAGAAGATGGAGAAATACCTCCGGAAATCAGGCCGGCTTTTTGACGATACGGTGGATATTGTCATCAAAAACAACTTTGATTCCGTCTTCCAATATCTGCTGGCGCTCATGCACGTAAATCCTGTTCATCTGCCGGTACTTGCCAGGAGTTTCTGGAAACAGGTCACCATGAATTTCTCGTCAAAAGAAGCACAGCAGATCATTTCGCTGGTTGCATTTTTCCTTGGCCGCACACCGTTCGACACCATGGCTGTTTACACATTGCTTTCCTACACCGAATTCCGCCACGACGGCTATTACAATGTGAAGGGCGGCATGTATAAAATTGTGGAAGGCCTGGTAGGAGAACTGGAAAAAGCCGGTGCAAAAATCACCTATAATACTGAAATAGTTGACTTTGCAGCCAGCAATGGCCGCCTCGACTGGCTGGTTGATCAACAAAACAACAGGTGGAATGCCGATATATTTGTCATCAATGCCGATGCTGCGGTATTCAGGAGCAGGGTATTCCGAAGGGAAGCCTTCTCGGAGCAGCGAATGCAGAAAATGAACTGGACCATGGGCTATCTTACTTTTTATCTCGGTATCAAGTGCAAACTGCCGCAGGTGAATCATCATAATTATTATCTCGGCAACAACTACCAGGAATATGCCGACCAGGTGATGAAAAATCCTGATACGCCCGAAAAGCCTTATTATTATGTGAACGTTTTGTCGAAACACAACGCTGATTGCGCTCCTGAGGGATGCGAAAGCCTGTTCTTTGTGTGCCCTGTGCCAAACCTGCTTTTCAAGAAAAACTGGGACGATCGCGACAAGATAGTTGACAGCATTACCAGCGATTTTTCCAAACGGATAGGACAGGACATTCAGCCGGAGGTCATCTCTAAAACTATATACACTCCCGAAGACTGGCAATCGCAGTTCAACCTGTACATGGGAAGCGGGCTGGGATTATCGCACACCATGAGCCAGATCGGCGCTTTCAGGCCAAATAACTTTGATGAGAAATTTAAAAATACTTTTTACGTCGGGGCATCCACCATTCCCGGCGCAGGCCTCCCCATGGCCATCATCAGTTCGAAGCTGGTGACCGAAAGAGTACTGAAATATGCTACAAAAGGCTGATTTACTTAAAGATTGAGACGATGGGATTTTATCAGTTCACCAAAAAGCAAATAATTCTTGCGACGCTTGACGAAGTTTGGAACTTTATTTCGTCGCCTGCAAACCTGAAAGAAATCACTCCCAAAAGCATGGGTTTTGATATTACTTCGGTCAGCATGCCCGGAAAGATGTACCCCGGGATGATCATCAGTTACAAGGTAAAGCCGCTGGCCGGTATACCTGTGACATGGGTCACGGAAATCACTCACGTTGAGGAAAAACATTATTTTATTGATGAACAGCGGGTTGGCCCTTACACTATGTGGCACCACCAGCATTTTATCGAAGAAGTAAGCGAAGGGGTGCTTATGACCGATATAGTATCGTACAAACCGCCATTTTTCTTTCTTGGAAACATAGCCAACTCGTTGTTGATCAGGCGAAAACTTGAATATATCTTCGATTACAGGAAGCAAATACTTGAAAAGAAATTTCCTTCGCGATGACGGAAAAAATCACTATCTTCTGGTTTCGCCGCGACCTGCGGCTCAACGACAATACCGGTTTACACCAGGCATTGAAAAGCAGCAACCGGGTTTTGCCCCTGTTCATTTTCGATACCGAAATTCTTGATAAACTCGCTGACAAAGCCGACAGACGAGTGAACTTTATTTACTCCGCAATCGAAAAGCTTTATTCACAGCTTGTTGATATCGGAAGCTCAATGCTGGTGATGTATGGCAGGCCCGCTGATGCTTTCCGGCAACTTTCCGAGAAATACCTTATTGAGGCAGTTTACACCAACCATGATTACGAACCTTATGCCCTGAAGCGGGATTCGGCCGTAGCTGAACTGTTGAAATCCAGGCAAATACCACTCAACTCATACAAAGATCAGGTAATCTTCGAGGAGCAGGAAATCCTGAAGAGTGATGGTACTCCCTACACGGTTTTCACACCTTACTCAAAAGTCTGGAAACAAAAACTGGGTTTGCAGGGAATTAAATCCGAACCAGGCGAGAAACTAGAATCAAATTTCCTCAAAACAGCGTCTCTCCCCTTTCCATCGCTTGAATCCATTGGCTTCAGCCGTTCGCACAATACATATCCCAGTCCTGAAATTGACGAAACAATCATTCGCAATTATCACCTGACGCGTAACCTGCCTTATATGCAGGGCACTTCAAACATGAGCGTTCACCTGCGTTTCGGCACGGTAAGCATTCGCGAACTTGTAATAAAGGCACTTTCGCTGAATGAGCAATGGCTTAATGAGCTGATATGGCGTGAGTTTTTCATGATGATCCTTTCAAATTTTCCACTTGTTGTCAATAGGAGCTTCAAACCAAAGTACGACTTCATTGCCTGGAGAAACAATGAGGCGGAGTTCCTGAAATGGTGCAATGGCGAGACCGGCTACCCGCTTGTAGATGCCGGTATGCGCGAGCTCAATGAAACCGGACTGATGCATAACCGGGTGAGGATGGTTGTGGCCAGTTTCCTCACCAAACATCTGCTGATCGACTGGCGCTGGGGCGAAAATTATTTTGCCGAAAAGCTGCTTGATTTTGAACTTTCGTCAAACAACGGCAACTGGCAATGGGCTGCAGGCACCGGTTGTGATGCTGCGCCGTACTTCAGAATTTTCAATCCGATGGAGCAGGCAGCTCGGTATGATCCCGAGTCGGCTTACATTAAAAAATGGGTAAAGGAGGCCGGCACACAAGCTTATTCTGTGCCTTTGGTTGATCATAAATCTGCCAGGCAGCGGGCGCTTGATGCCTATAAGAAAGCACTCAATCCGTGAAAACTACCACTAATCGAACAACCCGAGCATAGCTCCTGTGATGGCCGATTTTACAGTGGCAGCCTTATCAAGTCCGGTTTTATAAACCCTGAATGCCTTTTCATGATCACCGCTGTTTTCGAGGCATAAACCCAGTTCAATTAACCTTTTCAGGTAACTGTCCTGCAGCAGTAAAAGGTCTTCAAGTTCAGTAAGATGCTTATCCATGACATTGGGTTTTCGATTCTGTCAAAGGTATAGCGGCTACATTACCGCATGTTTAACCAATCGTTAGATATGCGTTAATCGTTTATCTTTACAGACAAAACAGCAGTTTGGGGATGGATATCGCGACAAAAATACGGCTGGTTGATGCCTGCCGCAAAAAGCTCACTGATTCGGGGCTGAACCTGCAACAGGCCATGGACGACCTTCAGCAGCAGTCGAATGAATATGGCGCACCAAAAGACCGTTACGATCCTTTCAAAACGCAGCTTCTGCGCCGGCGCGATATGCTTGCTCAACAGCTCGCCAAGGAACTGCATGAACTCAAAATCCTTGATAAGATTGATCTCACCATCCCAAGCACTGAGGTACGTTTCGGCGCTCTGGTAATGACTCCCGATTTTAATTATTTCATTGCTGTGGGGCTTGGAAAAATCGAAACTGCTGACGGAGTGTTTTATGCAATCTCGATGCAGGTTCCGCTCTACGAAGCGATCAGGGGAAAAAAAGCCGGTGACAGCATTATTTTCAGAAGCAAAAAGATTGAAATTCAGGGAGTTGTTTAGAAAGAATCAGGAGTTACGAATCGAAGTCTTTCGGTTTTCATCCAGTTGTAGGTTAGGGTATTGGGAATCGGCATTCGGGAAGATATAAACGGCCTTCCGGTTTCATTTTCAAGATTTAATATCTCTCCTTTCCCGTTTCGTATCTCCAGTTTCCTGATTTCTGTTTCCAGTTTCAAGTTTCCTGCTTCCATGCCGATGAATATCTTTTTTAAAGCATGTGTATAATGTTTTAGTACTTTCGAAGCATAATTTACAGCAATATGGCAAACAAAATCATGGATCCTATCGGCAAACTGATGGGATTAAGGTATAAATCACACCCATGGCATGGTGTAGAAATTGGTGAAAAAGCGCCTGAAGTACTCACTGCATTCATCGAAATGGTTGCAACTGATACAGTTAAGTATGAAGTTGACAAAGTAAGCGGTTACCTCCGCCTCGACCGGCCACAGCTTTATTCCAATTTCATCCCTGCATTGTACGGTTTTATTCCCCAAACATACAGTGGCAAACTGGTAGCAGAATTCTGCATGATGAAAACCGGTATGGAAGGTATCAAGGGCGATGGCGACCCGATTGATATCTGTGTGCTAACCGAAAAAGATATTTCGCACGGCGATATCCTCGTTCGCGCAATACCCATCGGCGGTTTCAGGATGATCGACGGCAACGAATCGGATGACAAGATCATCGCTATCCTTTGTAATGATGCAGTTTATGGAGCCTACAACGATATTTCGGAACTTCCGCACCAGGTCACCGACAGGCTGCTTCATTACTTTCTAACATACAAGGACCTTCCCGGGCAACAAAGGCGTGTTGAGATCAACCAGACTTTCGGACGTGAGGAAGCGCTTGAAGTAATCAACCGTTCGATGGACGATTACCGCAAACGGTTTGAGAATCTTGAATCGATTCTGAGAGAAGTGTAAGCTTGCCATCTTTTTCACGACTCTGATTACCTGTACCTTATACCGATAATGGATATTAATACAAAGAAAACGCTGGTACTTGGGGCAAGTCCAAACCCATCGCGCTATTCTTACCAATGTATCGAATCACTTGCTGAACATCACATACCTGTGGTTGCTGTCGGGCTGCGTGAAGGGCTTGCGGGCGATGTACCCATTCAGCGCGGGATGCCGGCAGAAAGTGGAATTCACACCGTCACAATGTACATCGGGGCACAAAATCAAACCGCTTACTATCAGTATATTCTGTCGTTAAATCCCAAGCGCGTGATCTTTAATCCCGGAAGCGAAAATCCTGAATTTGCTGATGATTTGCGCAAAAACGGAATATCTGTTGTCCACGCCTGTACCCTGATGATGCTTGATTACGGTGATTTTTAGCAACGAAGACACGAAATCAGCATTCGGAACGTTAATAGTCCGGGACCAACGACTTTTTCAAGTACATTTGCTTTCCAGTAAATTAATGAACATAGCTGACCGGATGTTTTCTATCAAGAACAGATTCCTGATTTATCTCTGTACTATTTTACTTTTCGTTCTGGTGACCGGTGCGAAAAGCACTCTTGCCCAACCTCTTACTATTGAAACAGGTACAGTTGGAAGCAACAATTGCCCTGGTATAAACCTAGCAATTCCTGTTACTGTGCAGAACATGATAGGGGTTGATTCGCTGCAGCTTACACTTACTTTTAATCCTGAAGTACTCACATACAAGACCTACAGGGCAGTTAATCAGCAGATTACCGGTGGCTATTTTAACATTGAGAACCTTACCGATAAGGTGGTCATCACCTGGAAACGCTCAACACCGGCAAGCCTCATCAATGATACATTGGCTGAACTGATCTTTTTCACAGCTCCCGGCACAACCGCTCTGGGCTTTGACGAGGCGAACTGTTTTTATTATAACCCTGAAGGCACCCTGATGCCCGACGAATATACTGCCGGCACTATTAACGTTTTTGGAAAGATCAGCCTCCTGATCACCGAAATCGATGCAACCTGTACCAATGCCTGCGATGCCAATTACATGGTTAATGCATCCGGCGGACAAGCTCCCTACAGTTACCTGTGGAACGGCACTCCGGGCAGATTCGATTCGATACAGAC